>OGWZ01002543.1_pt1 | contig 14092 bp, 14 predicted proteins | sample 1576141 | NCBI WGS metagenome assembly OGWZ01 (sample SAMEA3541512, study PRJEB24748) | human gut metagenome | biome: human gut; feature: human-associated habitat; material: faeces | place: China | collected 2012
TCGGTGACTTCGCAGTAACCTGTGACGCGGTGCCGCTCTTCGTCGTAGATGGGCAGGACAAAGTCGGCGCTCAGAACGGCATCGGCTCGCCCTCAAAATCGAGGGCCATGCCCTGCGCAAGCTCAGGGTGCTCGGCGAGGGTGGTGGCGATGATCTGGATCAGAGCAAGCTGGTTGGTGAAGTGGTCCATCACAGCCAGCAGGGCAGCGCGCTCAACGTGCTTGCGGCGGCTGGCTTTTTGCTCGAGAAAGAAGGTGTTGGCGCTGTTGGCAAGGGCGTCGACAGCGGCAGAGAGGTGTTCCTGATAAGTCATCATGGGCAGTCTTCCTTTCAAATTGTTCATCAAATTGTTAATCATTCATGGCAGTGCATTCTTCCGCGTGGAGCTTGGCGATGAGGGCGAGGGTGTCGAGCTTTTCAAGCATCGGGCGTGCATCGACAAGGCGCAGGCCCTCCACCTTCGCAAGCATCAGCAGGCTCGATGTGATCGTGCGGAGCGCTTCGAGTTCGCAGACGAGATCGTCTGCTGCAGTGGGAGTGGTCGTGGTCATAGGGAATCCTCCTTTCTGTTTATTAGGTAGGTGGGGTGTTGAGGTAGGAGGTAGGAGGGAGCCGCTGCGCCCTTCCCCTAAAGGACTAGCTTCGCGTCGCAGGACTAGCTCGGAGAAGCGTTCTCGTTCATTGAAATGCTTCGTTTCTTTGAGTACAGCTTCTGCGAATTGAAAGCATCGTGATCTCGCGTCGCGGGCCAGCTTGCTGCGCTCGCTGGCAGGTAGGAGGTGTTGACGTGGTCAGCGCAGCGACTGTCATGGATGACAAACTTTCGCTTAATGCGCTGACTTTTGCACAGCAACAAAGAAAACCTCCTACCTTCCGACGCGAAGCTAGTCCTGTAAAGGGTCCCTGCGGACAAGCGATAGCGCGTCCGCCCCGAAGGGCTACCTCCTACCTTATTGCTATTCTTCCACGCTGGCAAAGTATGCAGCCCGCCGCGCCGCTTCGCCTGGTGCGTACGGCTGCACCTGTCTGCTGCGGGTCGAAGGCTTTGCCTCATGCTGCGGCAGCGGCTCGTAAGCGTCACCCGCGTAGTCCTCCCAGCGACCGTTGAACCAGGTGCTGCCGTTTAGCCAGTTGCGGTCAAAGTTTGCCGCCTCCACCTCCGCCTTGTAGCGGTCGATCGCGCGCTGCATCTCCTCTGTGCTCACAGCAAACAGATTGCGTCTGGTGGATTCTGTGACCTTGTTCTTGCCGCGCTTGGCAGGGTAGAGCGCCCAGAGCGCTTCAAAATGGGCGTTCACCTCCTTTTTTGTTGGCGAACGGGAAGAGGAGAGACCCCCACCCCGTTCAGCGCCAGCTGAACACACCCCCGCCGCAATAGGTGCAGATCGCGCCGCATGCTGCACAATAGGGGTATTATTACCAGTATCAGTAACAGTAACAGTATCAGATACAGTATCAGTAACAGTAACAGCTTGATTTGCTTGGGTTTGCTTAAGGGTGCTTAAGGGTGCTTTGCCTTCTGTGCGTTTGCGCTCATTTTTAGCGCGCTGCAATCCGCCTTTGCGTCCGTTTTCCGCGCGCATCTTCTTCATTTCCTGCCATTTGCGGTCGTTTTCCTTGATCGCGCGGCGAATAGGACGGAAAACCGCCATCGTTGTGCGGTTCAGCTCCGGCATCTCGCAAACGCCGCCAATGGACAGGATCGCAAGAAACAGATCGCCAATCTCTTCACGTTCCAGCATTTGCACATCTTCTGCAATCTCGTAAAAAAGCAGGAAACTACGCTTATCTTCCGGCGCCGTCAGCACAGTTTCCGTGCGCGTTCTTTGTGTCAATTAAATCCTCCTAACGCAACAGCTCGCCAGCGTATTTGCACCAGAGATTCGCCTTCGCCTCGTAAGCAGCAAGCGGGCAATTCTCCCGCGCATAGTCCGCAAAATCCCGCCGCTCGTAAAGCAGCACCCAGGCAAACGGACAGACATCGTTTGTCAACATACAGAGAGAAACCAACCCCTTCATCTTCTCACCTCCTTTTCGTAAATGAGTAAGGAGCGCTTTCTGATCTTAATCACTCCGAACGCGCTTACGCCGCCTCCCAGAACCCATCCATCCAGTCCTCCCAGCAGTCGTTCAGGCGCAGCGTTTCCTCCGCAATCTGTGTTTCGTACCACGTCCAGCCGTATTCCTCCGCCAGACTCATCAGCCCCGAGCGGCTGTAGCGGAAATTCGTCAGCTCCGCCGTCGCCACCGTATACGTCAGCACCTCACAAAAATGGCGAAACCCCTCCTCGTTCGAGAGCGCCATAATACACGCCGGCATCCGCACATCGTTCTTGAAGCGGCGCAACCGCGTCAGATAAGCGTGTGCCCTTTTGTAGGCCTCGCGTTTGTCCATTCACCCCACTTCCTTCAGGCCCGCGTTCTGCGCCAGCGCCTGCACCGCCAGCGACCCCTTCGCCGCCGCACGCACCGCCTGCGCCTGCGCAAACACCTCCGCGTCGTAGTGCACCCGCGCCGCCTGCCAGATCGCGCTCGCCATCTCCGTCTTCATCATCCCCGCACCATCGTAGAGCTTCACCAGATCCACCAGCGGGCGCGGCACCATCGGCACAAAAAGCTCCAGCGCATAGCCCAGCTGATGCGGCCATTTCTCCACAAAAGCCCGCTGCAGCACATCCATATTCCACGTGTGCGCCAGGTAGCTGCTCGCCATCGTCTGTGCTAAAATCTTTGGGTTGTTCATCATCATCGTTCCTTTCAAAATCAGTCGTAAACACAAAATGTGTCATAGCGTGTAAAAAAAATAATCCTACTCAAAAAGTGTCATCGTAGCGCCCAGCGTTCGCCCAGGACAGCGCCCCCTGCGCCCACTCCACAGGCCGAGCACCTCCTTCGTGCAGCCGCAGAACGCCGCCACCAGCGCAGCTTGCAGCCAAATCGGTCGCGCGTCATATGCGTTCACCTCCGTGTTCGTTTTCTGTGAGCACATCATAGCACACAGCTGCAAAACGTGTCAACCCCATTTGAGACAAAAACTTGAAAAATTACACAGAACGTGTTAAACTATCATTATAGAGCAAAAAAATCCATCCCCAAAGGAGGCCACCACCATGGGACAGACCTTCGCCCACATCTTAAAAAGCCTGCGCAACGAGCGCGGCCTTTCCCAGCAGGCCCTCGCCGACCAGCTCGGCATCAAGCGCTCCACCATCGGCAACTACGAACAAGGCACCCGCTCCCCCGACATGGAAACCCTCGAAGCCATCGCCGATTATTTCAACGTCGACCTCGACTACCTCTACGGCAAAACCGCCGTCAGAAATAAATTCCAGCTCCTCAGCGCCAAAGGCGGCCAGGGCGGCATCCCCGAAACCATCGCCGCCCATTTCGAAGGCAAAACCTTTTCCGACCAGGCCATCGACGACATCGCCCGCTTCATCGATTTCGTCGCCATGAAAGAAGCCCAGGAGAACGGAGGCCGCCCATGACCCAGTACGAAGCCCTCGTCGACCACGCAGAAAGCCGCGGCATCCAGGTCATCGAGTTCGATTTTACAAGCGAGCTCAAAGGCCTCTGCATCGGCAATTACATCGGCATCAAAAAAGACCTCCCTGACGACGAAAAGCTCGTCACCCTCTACGAAGAGCTCGCCCACGCCCAGACCAGCTTCGGCAACATCCTCGACCAACGCAACCCAAATAACCGCAAACAGGAGCAGATCGCCCGTCGCCGCGCCCACGATGAATTTATGCCAGTGGATAAATTTGCCCGCCTCATCGTCGCCCATCGCCCCGAAAACAAGTGGCAGCTCGCCGAGCTCATCGGCGCCCCCCAGGCCTACATCGACCAGCTCCTCGCCCACTACCAGCAGAAATACGGCCTCTACACCGAATTCGACGGCGGCTCCATCTGGTTCGACCCCCTTGAGGTTGCGCTTTATGGAGAGTGAGGGGGGAGGGAGGAAGGGAGGGATTACTGGGATTTTGCGAGTGTGAAAGATATGGAAAGGAGGACGAGATGAATATAGAAGATATTGCTGTAGCTGCAGTTAAGAGAATACTTAGCAGATCAGATTTTTTGGTTGCAAATATTAATTCAGGGGATAGGAAGCCGACATGGGATGGTGAAATTGAAGTTTATAAAACGCCAACGAACACGCACTCTAAAAAAGATTTGTTCTGGGAAATTCCTGTGCAGGTAAAAGGTAAAGTAGTAGAAGATGTCAATCAGAATGAAATAAAGTTTTCAGTCGAGATTGTAGACATGAAGAATTACTTGACGATAAAAGGTGGCACAATTTTTTTTGTTGTTTATATGGATGAAAAAGGGGAAACAATAAAAATATATTACAAATCTTTTCTGCCACATGACTTACGACCTAATAATTCCCAAGTGCGGCGGAAAAATCTAAATCATCTAATTTGCGATTGAATTTAACGGAATTTTCTATTTTTAATTTTCCGGTCATAAGACTATCATTAAAAGATAATTTGATCATTGGTAGCTCATTCCACCATAAACGTCTAATGTTAAATCCAGCATCATACAGTTGATGGTAGAGGTCTGATGTGACTTGCGCGTAGAGCAAGCCGTATTGAAATCCTTTACGAAATTCCAAAGTATAGTATGCGTTGATTCCTTCGAGGGTGAAAAAAATTATAGAAAGGAGAAAAAAATTACTATATACTTCATGCATTTTTATGCTGGAAAATGCGCCCTGAATAGACAGGGCGCTTACGGCAACTGTAAGGCAAAGCATTCCGCCAGCAATAAATATGCAATGGATAAGATTATCGCGATGGACTATCATCGAGCATTCTCCTTTGCGATATTAATTTTTTCATAATTATTAAATCGCAAGATAAGGTTAAAATCGATGAAATAAGAGTTTTCAGCATTAAAGTCTTTTAATGCGATATAGTCTCCTTTCTTTAACTTCGTATGATTACTAAGGACGGTGACGTCGAAGTTTTGATCTTCGTTATTTTCACGAGGGTTACCATTTTTATCAAGGCCATAGTCATAAGTATCTTGAAGCACTTTCAATGTGAGAGAATATCCATCTGGGAGTTTACCATGTTTATCCGTATATTCGCGGACAGAAACTATCTTGAATTTATTACCAGTCGCTTTCAGGATAGTGTCTGCTTTGATGACTATTTCGGTAAATGCAAAGGTGTTAATTAATGCCATTTTGATCAATTCCTTTCAAATTTAATTATCAAACGAGCTCATTTGATGATTAAATTTTACGACACGAAATAAAAAGAAACGTACGAAACAAAGGGGATGTTCGTACGTTTCTGTCAAGAAATAATTACAAAATGAAAATAAAAAACACATAACGCTGAAAGGGGCTGCGCGTTATGTGTGTAAACTAAGGTAATAGTTCTTCAAGTAGTGATGGATCATTAGTATCTATATACCAATCTGCTAACTCAAGTCTTTCAAATCGTGAATCATTTGATTCCTCAGATGGATTCTTTAAATTAGAATACACGAAAGCAAGTGCATGAAAACACCGGGCTTCTGGTGAATTATGGTATTCATGATTTAAAGGGTATAACTTATAGACGTATCCAGCAATCGCCATAAAGCAAATAGCCTCAGCCAATTCTTTTTCAACGAGCAATGAAAAATAAAACGCATAATTTAGCTTTAGCTTACCTTTCTCGCAATTAGATCCAATAATGTTTTTAGTTCTAATAGATCTCCAACTACTGAGAGTTTGTTTTTTTATTCCGTGTGCATTCCAATAACTATCTGTTTTGATTCGTTTCTTATCGTCCGTCGGATCAACAATCTCAATCTTAAATTCGTTGATTACGCGAATAATTTTATTCTTCAATTCAAACTTATTTGCGCAATCATATTCCGTTTTTTTTGTTCATTACAGCCTGTAATATGACTTCATGTAATATAGAGTGTTGCGCCATTAGTTAGCGCGATACACTGAGCCTTTGCTGTGCTATGCAATATAATCACATTGTATAAATCGATCTGTGTGAATAAATTTTCAAAAAAATTGTTTTTGATATTCATTCGAAGTATCGCCTCCTTAGTTAGAGAGGCACAGTAAGGCTCCTTATATTACCGAGCTCACAATAGGCTGTTATTTTACCTGTTATTCTTCTGATTAAATATTCCGATATCTTATTCGTGTCTATTATTAATAGTTCCTGTTTCTTTTTATGAAATTTTTTTCAACATTTAACCATTAACTTTTAAAGTTGATATAATGCCCCTTCAATTTTATTATATATCGAATTTTTTGAAAAAAATATATAATATTTCATTTGTCATTAAGGCCATACATGCGTTATGAAAAAATGGAAGAATCTTGTATAATAAAAGTATAAATTAATTACGTCTTTCATAATTTAAGGGTGTGAGAGCTATGATTCACAATGAAAATTCTCGGGTAAAAATTCCTGCATTGGTGCATTTAACTCGATTAGGTTATGAGTATATCTCATTAAAAAAATATAGAAATGATATCATAACCGAAACAAATATTTTTAAGTCTTTGTTTTGGCAAGGACTTAATCAAGTTAATAGATGTTCTTTTTCTGAACAAGAGATAGATCGCTTATTAGAAGAAATTTCTCTAAAATTAAATTCAGATGATTTGGGACGCTCTTTTTATAGGGTGCTTTTGAAGGGACTCAATGGTGTTCGATTAATTGATCTGGAAGATGCCAGTCGCAACAGCTATCATATTGTGACAGAATTAACGTGCAAAAACGGTGAAGATGAATTTAGACCAGATATAACATTGTTGATCAATGGGATGCCGTTGGCATTCATTGAGGTCAAAAAGCCAAATAACCATGATGGTATTATTGCAGAGCATAATCGTATCAACAAAAGATTTGCCAATACGGTATTTAGACGTTTTGTGAATATCACACAGTTAATGGTGTTTTCAAATAATATGGAGTATGATGATACAGAAGTTGAGCCATTGACAGGGGCTTTTTACGCGTCATCGAGTTATAGCAAAGTATTCTTTAATCGTTTTCGTGAAGAAGATCCAACTATTTTTAGTAACATAACACCAATCAATGATGAAAATGAATCCTTCATATTACGTGATAATAACCTTGTGTCTATCAAAGGGAGTAATGAATATACTACCAATTTAAGCGAAGTGAGCCCGACCAATCGTATTTTAACATCATTGTTCTCACATGATAGATTCTTAATGTTATTGAAATATGGTTTTGCTTATGTGGAAAGAAAAGATAAAAATGGCATTGTAACGCTACAAAAACATATCATGCGCTATCCTCAATTTTTTGCGACATTGGCTATAGAAAAGAAATTGGATTCTGGTGTCAAAAATGGAATTATTTGGCATACACAGGGGAGTGGTAAAACAGCGTTAGCATATTACAATGTGCGTTATTTACGTGATTATTTCCAACGTCAGGGCAAGATTGCTAAATTTTATTTTATAGTAGACCGTCTTGATCTTTTAACACAAGCCAGTGATGAATTTGCTGCACGAGGCTTACATGTAGAGAAGGTAAACTCTAAAGAGGACTTTGTGAATAGCATTCGTACCATTGGTGCAGTGAGTAATACTGGAAAAGATATGATTACAGTTGTTAATATTCAAAAATTCTCTACCGAATCTATTGCTCGTAAAGCTGATTATAATGTTAATGTGCAGCGTATTTACTTTCTTGATGAGGCGCATCGAAGCTACAATCCAAAAGGTTCTTTTCTTGCTAATTTAATGGCATCGGACAGAGAGGCAGTTATGATTGCGCTAACTGGGACGCCATTAATTGGTGATAATTTTAACACTAAAGATATCTTTGGTGACTATATTCATAAATATTACTACAATCGTTCTATTGCAGACGGATATACATTGAAACTAATTCGAGAAGGGATTAAAACCGAATATCGTTTAAAGATGGAGTCCATCTTAGAGGAAATCGAAACGCAAAGAGGCGCACTAAAGAAAAAAGATGTGTATGCTCATCCAAAGTATGTTAAAGCACTGGTTCAATATATTGTCGAAGATTTCATCAAGAGCCGTGTTGCGTTTGGTGATGATTCTATCGGTGGAATGATTGTCTGCGATTCTTCTGAACAAGCACGTATGGTAGATGAAGAACTCAATAATTTTTCTTCCAAGGTAAGTCATGTGCTTATCTTGCATGATGTGGGAGATAAGGAAACAAGACGGGGCTATCAGAATGACTTTAAAAAAGGCAAAATTGATCTGCTTGTGGTATACAATATGCTGCTTACAGGTTTTGATGCACCGCGTTTGAAGAAGCAATATTTGGGACGTGTGATAAAACAGCATAATCTCCTACAAACCTTGACACGAGTGAATCGTCCATATAAATCTTTTCGTTATGGCTATGTGGTGGATTTTGCAGATATTCGTTCTGAATTTGATAAAACCAATGCAGATTATTTTAGAGAATTGCAGTCAGAACTGGGGGATGAGTTTGAACGTTATTCAAACATTTTTAAGTCTCAGGAAGAAATCGAAAAAGATTTGCAGGATATTCAAGACAAGCTGTTTATGTATGCAACCGATAATGTAGAGATATTTTCGCAGCAGATCTCTGCCTTAGATGATAAAGAAGAATTACTAGGCTTGCGTAGTGCCCTTGAGGCATACAAAGAATTGGCGAACCTTATTAAACTCTTTGGTTATGATGAATTGGCGCATAAGCTTTCATTAGATAGGGTGCGTGCAATGTATAATGAAGTGGCTAATCGCATTGCACTTATCAATTTGAAAGAGAGCATGAATGATTCCGAAGATTTATCTGGATTGCTTAATACCGCATTTGATCAGATAGAATTTCATTTTAGAAAAGTATCCGAAAAAGAATTGATTATTGCAGATCAATTTCAAGACACGTTAGAAAAAACACGTCAAGAAATGGAACGCACTCTTGATCCCAAAGATCCGGAATACATCTCGTTGCTTGAAGAACTTAAACGCCTTTTTAAAAAGAAGAACATTGAAGAATTGACAGCAGATGAAATGAAAACTCATATTGACGAGTTAGAGCGTATTAGAAAAGTTGCTACACAAAAGAACTTACAAGATCAAATGTTGAGTAATAAGTATAATGGTGATGTGAAATACATGAGAACGCATAAACGTATTAAAGAGGCTGGGGAATTTACTAAAGATAGCGAAATTTTTAATGCATTAATGTGGGTGAAAACGTGCGTAGATAACAAAATTTTTAAAAATCTAAATATGATTGATAATCACGCATATTTTGAAAAAGATATTATGAGGGATATTGTCACAGCTTTTCGTTCTAGTGGCTTACAGCCTACTCTTGAACAGATAAAGGAAATCAATACTTGCATTGCAAGTGAGTATATTTCAGAAAGGACATGGATTGTATAATGACAACCGAATCTATTACCATTCGTACTAAGCGAATGATTGACGAATTAAAGTCCATTTGTGCATTAAATGGACTAGCTGGTTCTCCAGGAGAATATAAAATTATAACAGAGGTATTTTTGTATAAATACCTGAATGATAAATTTTTGCATGAAGCAAGAAAAGCGGAGCCATCATTATCTGACGCACCGAATATAGAAAAAGCATTAAATCAGATGTCAGAAGACGATTACGAGATGATGCTTATAATGATGGGCGCCAATACTGCGCGATTAAAACCAAAGCATTTCATTTCCTATCTTTTTAATCATCAAAATGATGATTCCATGAAAAAAGAAGATGGTTCTCCATATCCATTCTATGAACTGTTTGATGATACCTTGATTGATATTGCAAATTACAATATGGATATTTTTTCTGTGCAAACGGGTGGAGAAAATAGCATCAAATTATTTGAGCCTCTCTCTCAATATGTTATTGGTAGTGCAAAAAAGACAGAGTTCTGTCGTGCTATTATCAATAAACTTGTAGAGTTTAGTTTTGAAGAAGTTTATGATCAAAAATATGATTTCTTTGCTCAAATCTTTGAGTATCTCATCAAAGACTACAACAAAGATTTTGGGAAATATGCAGAGTATTACACTCCACACATTATAGCCACCATTATTGCTCGTATTATGGTGAATCAAGATGTCAATAATGTGACGGTGTATGACCCGGCAGCCGGCTCCGGTACACTAGTTTTGGCATTGGCGCACGAAATCGGTGAAGATAACTGTACCATCTATACACAAGATATTTCTTCAAAGTCCAATGAATTCTTACGATTGAATTTGATTTTGAATAATCTTGTTCATTCTTTGCAACATGTGGTACACGAAGATACTTTGGTAACACCGAAACATTTAAACGCAAGCAAAGATGACTTGGCAAAGTTTGACTATATTGTAAGTAATCCTCCGTTTAATATGGATTTTAGCGATACAAGAAATACATTAGCTGGTGAAAAATATAAAGAGCGTTTCTTTGCTGGTGTACCAAATATCCCGAATAAGAAAAAACAAGCATGGCAATTTATTTGCTTTTTCTTCAACATATTATTTATTCGATGGCAGAACATGGAAAAGCAGCAATCGTTGTTCCGACAGGATTTTTAACAGCAGCAACAGAGATCCCTTTAAAAATTCGTAAATATATTATTGAGAATCACATGCTTCGTGGCGTAATCTCTATGCCATCTAATATTTTTGCTAATACTGGAACTAATGTTTCTGTTTTATTTTTAGACAAGAATTATACTGGTGATGTTATTTTAATGGACGCATCTAGCTTAGGAGAACAAGAAAAGCTAGATGGGAAAAATCAAAAGACAGTATTAAGTACAGATGATATCGAAAGAATCGTAGATACATTTAATAGTAAAAAAGAAAAAAATGATTTTAGTGTAGTGGTAAGCTATAGTGATATTGAAGAAAAAGAATATTCTTTTTCTTCTGGGCAATATTTTGATGTAAAGATTGAATATACGGAGTTGACTCATCAAGATTTTATTCGAGAAATAAATAATTGTCGAGAAGATTTAAGAAAATATTGGGAGAAATCTAATGCATTAAGCAAACAAATTGATGAACTATTAATGAGGTTATCATATGATCTATAATGAAACAAAATATACTCAATATTGGACAACAAAGAAATTATCTGATTTAGGTACTTTCAATAGAGGTAAATCTAAACATAGACCACGTAACGATACAGTTTTATATGAAGGTGGTGGATACCCTCTTGTTCAAACTGGTGATGTAAAGTCAGCGACTTTATATATTAATAGTCACAGTAAAGAATACAATGACTATGGTTTGGCACAAAGTAAATTATGGGATGCTGGTACGTTATGCATCACTATTGCCGCTAATATTGCGGAAACAGCAATTCTTAGTTATCCTATGTGTTTCCCAGATAGTGTAGTTGGATTTCAAGCTTATAAGGAAGAAACATCACCAGAATTTATGCATTATATATTTGAGTATATAAAGAGCTCGATTCAAAATTCAGTGACAGGTAGTATACAAGATAATATTAATATCAAATATCTTTCGCAATTAGAATTTAAGATTCCAGGAAAAGAATACCAGAATAAAATCGTAAATATTTTAAGTGGTATTGATCAAAAAATAGAATTAAATAGGAAAATATGTTCAAAAATAGAGGATACGGCGAAATTGATTTATGATTACTGGTTTATACAGTTTGATTTCCCGGATGAGAACGGCAAGCCTTACCGCACCTCCGGTGGTGAAATGGTCTGGAATGAGCAACTTAAGCGGAAGATACCTAAGGGGTGGGGAGTTGTGCGAATTTGTGATATTGCTGATTTATACCAACCTAAAACAATAAGTGGTTCTGATATGGTTGAAAATGGCTTATACAATGTTTATGGTGCAAATGGAATCATAGGTAAATATAACAGTTATAATCATGAAAATCGAACAATAGCTATTACATGTCGAGGAGCAAGTTGTGGGAATTTTTTAATGACATTACCTAAGTCATGGATAACAGGAAATGCTATGGTTGTTTCAGCACATGCAGAAGTATCTCAAGAGTATCTATATTACACGCTGTCAAAAGATAGGATTTCTCCATTTATAACAGGCTCTGCGCAGCCTCAAATAACAAAGGAAAATCTTTCTAATCTATTGGTTGTTATTGCGAATGAAAAAAATATGGCTGAATTTTCAGCATTTGCGAATGTGGGTAGAAGCATAATTGAAAGTAAAGCTAAAGAAAATCACGAACTGACAAAGCTCCGTGACTGGCTTCTGCCCATGTTGATGAATGGACAAGCAACAGTAGAATGAGGGGATAACGCTGTTAGAAGTTATAGCAAGTCCTCTTATTGAATATGCAGTAGGTATTGGCCTTGATTCAGTAAAAGATAAAGTAAAAAGTAATATTGAAGAAAAAGAGATAGAAAAACGACTATATCAACTTTTTGAAAGTAAAAGTGACTTACAATTAGAACTAACTGAGCAAGAGCTAAAGGAATTTCCGATATTGATTCAATACATTAAAGATGAATTGATGGAGGATATTAAAATACGATTATTTGACGGCAATAGAAATGAGCGAACAGAAGCTAGAGAAAGAATAATTTCAAATGTGATTAGTTTTACCGAAGAACATCCTGCTATATCGGAAAATAATGCAAAAAAATTTGTGAGAAGTGTCATTGATATGCTTCGCAAGTTTTTCCGAAAAAAGGTGAATCGAGATATTCTCATTGCAGTAGCAGAGATAGAGGATTCTGTTGAAGAGATTATTTGCGATGATGGTGAAAAGACACGAAAATTAATTTCTGAAAAAGCACAAGAGCTTAAGTCTGTAATGAGAGAGAATCAATTATCTATTGAAAGTACTATTAACTTAGCAAAAGCAGGTGAATTCGATAAAATAAATGATCAATATGGAACTTGGAATAAAGCACTTAGTAGTACACATGAGTTGTATCCGTATTATGGATATAGTTTTAATGAAAAAAATCAAATATATAGTCGCCCTCTATCGAGTGAGGCTGTTAAGTTATATCCGCCGTGTATTTGGTTTGAACCAGAAAATATACAGTTAAATGGAGAGACGGTTTCGGAATTAAATGACGGTATTTTGAACAAAGCATATAGACATCAATTTGAAGTGACTTTCAACATCAAAACAGCGAAAAAAATGTTGGGAAGTTTTATGGATCCGATACAGAATGAGGCTGAGGCTTTAGTGGGGGCAAAGGTGGTTGCAAAACCAGAAGAGTTTCCTCCAGCGGCACCATATAGTGTTCTTATTAATCATGAAGTTGTTGTTTCGTATCTACTTCTAAGAGTTGTAGAGATTCTTGATGATGATACTTATATTTTGACAAATGATGAACAAACCAATTTTGCCTTTAAGATCACTGTAAAAATGAATTTTGAAAAAGGGACTTTACAGTTCTCGATAGTACCAAAATCACCGTCTGCAAAAGAAACGTTGGCTTGTTTAAAGATTGTCGAAAAACTTCAAACGAAAAATATAGTTGCACTAAAAAATTTAGAGCTTAATGAGAACATCTTCGAAGCTGAATTGCAAATCAAAGAAGGAGAGTCTTTGAAGAACTATATTGCATTATATGAAAAAATTATAGAGATTGAAGAGCATTTTTCTTGCGCATTTAACGTTCCGGAACTTCCTAGTAGGGAAGATATTAAATCGGTCAATTATCTTTACAGTCTATTTACCACAGGAGTTACGGGAACATGGAAGGATTTGCTAAAAACGGAAGGCATTATTTCGGAGTGGCTAAAAGCAAATGTAGGCTTATTGGAATCTAAAAATTCCATAACGATATGTTTGACTCAGGAATTATCAATTTTTGGAAAAAACATTGAAGTTCCAATATGTAGTACTTTTGAATCTGCAGTTCTAAATGATAGCGATAAAGTCAAGAAAAAATTGGAACTATGTGATTTAGGTGAAGTTATTAATATAACATTTTCACCCGGAGAAAAGGATGGAATAGGGAAATATAGGGCGGTTATTGACAAGAGCAGAATGGGAGAAATTCATAAAGCGTAACTACTAAAAAATAAAAAGAGCAGCCAAAGCTGCTCTCAGCTTGTCGAAAAAGGTCGCCTTTTGGCGGCCTTTTTCTCGTCATATCACCCC
>OGWZ01002577.1_pt1 | contig 13897 bp, 15 predicted proteins | sample 1576141 | NCBI WGS metagenome assembly OGWZ01 (sample SAMEA3541512, study PRJEB24748) | human gut metagenome | biome: human gut; feature: human-associated habitat; material: faeces | place: China | collected 2012
TGGCACTAATCTTACTGGTGAAAGTCCAGTCACGGGTATTTACCGCCAAGTGTAGCGAACTACAAGTCAGTACTAGTAGTTGTAAATCAAGAGGTTGTGGGATGAAAGATTAGTGTCTTACCTCTTATTAATCCTATCAATAAGTGAATTAACACTTTCAGCTAATTCCTTTTTCAAATCCCCAAACATTTCTCTAATAGCCACTTTCTTTCGAATCAAAAATAAACCAATCACGATCAAAACAACAACAGGCAACATCCATCTTAATGCACCCATCCAAAAGCTGGCAGCAGTACTTCCACGATAGCTTAATTCCAAACGATTTCCAGTCAATTCAAAATCACAAAGATCATGAATATTCTCATCCGACTTGATCAGGGCAGAGACTGCTTTGGTAGATGTATTCTGTTTTACCGTATTTGTCACAATCTTCTCAGGCATAACAGCTACAGTAACAGATTCTTTCGAATTCACAGAAGCAAATACATAATGCCCATGAAGTTTCTCACCATTTTGATTCGCAGGTAATGAAATCTTATCAGAAAATGTGACCTTCTTACCACCAGCAAATGAAAAATGCGCTTGTGATTTCATCAAACTATTCGGAAACAAAGCAGAGAAATCCTTATTACAGTCTGAAACACTTCCTTTTTGTACAAAAGATAACGTAACATTCTGATCACCATCTAAATTTACAGAATCAATGGTTTGTCCTTTGAACTGCTTTTTGATCACAGATAACTGATGGTCAGTCACAGCCTTTTCAAAAGAAAAAGACACTTTACGACGGATATCTTTGGATGTGTTCCATACCGTAGCAATCTCATAAGTTGAAATTGGCTGTGTAACAGAAGAAGTAAAGCTGATTTCTTTTTGTTTGATCGAATCACTAAACATCTGTTTTTCATCAAATGTATAAGTAACAGGAATCTTTTGGTTTTTCTGAATAAAATGAGAGAGATCCAGAGATTCTTCATAGTTGATCTTCAGTGTAAAAGGGTTGTCCTTGCTGCATGTGGAGCTGTAAGTTCCAAAAGAATTTTTTGAATGAAGGACAGTTCTTGTTTTCTGTGCAAGATCAGAGAAATTGTTGGCGTCAAAACTGATACATAAAGTTTTTCCATCGGATGTATTTTCCCAAGTGATATCATTTCCAGCAAAATAAGAACGGATCTTTCCTGCATTTTGATCTAATGTTTGTTGTGGAAGATCAAATTCTATCACTCTTGCAAGTTTTCCAGATTTCTTTGTCTTTGTATCAATATGAATGGAAGATAATGGTACATAAGCCATTTCATCAATATTGATCTTATCTTTCGTTTCATAAGTCGTTCCAAGGAAAGAAATCTCCGTACTTTTTAAATCCCATAGGTCAGAAGAGGAGTCTTTGTCAATATATTTTCCCTCATACAAAGCCGTATAAAGCCATGTCATCAGATCTTTAGATGTGAAATTTTCTTTGTAAATAAGACCGGAAACAAATGGGGAATCTCCATATTCATAAGTAATCTCTGGGGAAAAATTAAGAAGATCACGAACTTTCTTCTTATAATCATCAAGAGAAGAAAAACGAAGATAGAAAGTATACGTATCGTTTCCGTCAGAAGAAGATGAAGTATAAGTAAGAGCATCCGGGCAGGATTCTTTGATAAGTTTATTAAGATCTTTTTTGCTTCCCTTGAAATAAGTACGAAAATCACGGGAAGAAAAGGTACAAGACATCACTCTTGTACCTGAAAAGTCTTTATTTAATTTTACTGTGCTGGTAAGATTCACACCGCATCCGCATAAGAGAAGCAGTGAGAACAGTAATCCAAAAAGAAAAACTTTTTTCTTCATAAGGGTCTCCTTATTATTTGAGATTAGCTAAATAAGTATCATTGATCGCAATAACTTTTTTCATAGCATCACGTCCTGGAGCTCCGATCGTATTACGTTTTTCAACGCAAGTTTTCATGCTGATGGCATCATAAATATCTTCTTCGAAAGCAGGACTGATCTTCTGGTATTCATCTAGAGGAAGTTCATCTAGAGAAATATGTTTATCAAGACAAAGAAGTACAAGCTGTCCAACGATTCCATGAGCATCACGGAAAGGAACACCGTGATTTACAAGATAATCCGCAGCATCAGTTGCATTTGTAAATCCGTGTTTTGCACTTTTTTCCATCTGTGGTTTGTTAAATGTCATGGTATTCATCATTCCATTAAATAAAGAAATACATCCTTTGACAGTATCGATCGCGTCAAATGTAAGTTCTTTATCTTCCTGCATATCTTTGTTATATGCCAGAGGGATTCCTTTCATTGTTGTAAGGATAGAAGTTAAAGCTCCATAGACACGTCCTGTCTTACCACGAACTAACTCAGCAATATCAGGATTCTTTTTCTGAGGCATGATACTGCTTCCTGTACTGAATCCGTCATCAATGGATACAAATTTGTATTCGTTAGAGTTCCAGATGATAACTTCTTCACTGAAACGGCTTAAATGCATCATGATCGTAGATAGAGCAGATAAAAGCTCGATCACATAATCACGGTCAGATACAGAATCCATACTGTTTAATGTAGGACCATAAAAATTAAGCAAAGAAGCTGTTTGTTCACGGTCTAATGGATAAGTAGTACCTGCAAGAGCACCAGCTCCTAAAGGACAGTAGTTCATTCTGTCATAAATGTCAGTTAAACGGCTGTAATCTCTTTTAAACATTTCCATGTAAGCACCTACATGGTGAGCAAGAGTGACAGGCTGAGCTTTCTGAAGATGTGTAAATCCAGGCATAAATGTATCAATGTGTTCTTTCATGATACGATGAAGTGTTTCCATTAATTCTTTTAATAAATATTTGATATCAACAATTTCATCTCTTGTATAAAGTTTCATATCTAAAGCAACCTGATCATTACGGCTTCTTCCAGTGTGAAGTTTCTTTCCAACATCACCGATGCGATCAATAAGGTTTGCCTCTACAAAGCTATGGATATCTTCATATTCACTTGTGATCTCAACTGCACCAGTCTGGATATCCTTTGAAATCCCTTTTAATCCATCGATGATCTGATCACGTTCTTCTTCTGTTAATACACCAACACTTGCAAGCATCGTAACATGTGCAATACTTCCGCGGATGTCTTGTTTATAAAATTTCTGGTCAAAGGAAATAGATGCATTAAAGTTGTAAACTAACTGATCTGTTTCTTTTGTGAAGCGACCGCCCCATAATTGTGCCATAAGTGTTTCCTCTTTTCTGTATATATTTTTATTCTTTATCATAAAATCAAATGAATTTACTTTTCTATTCTACATGAAATAACTCGATTTTGCCACAAATTTTTTGCATCAAAGGGGAAAAATTTATTTTTGACACTCTCATCATATAGATTCTTTGAATTAAGATAGAATAGACAGAGAAAAATTAACGCACAATAAAAAGAAAGTTATGAAAATGGGCGGTGACTATGAAAAAGAGATATCAGATAGAAAAATATACAATCCTGTTTGCGATTGGAGGAATGGCATATTTTTTGCTGGAAGTTTTAGTACGTGGATATTCACATTATTCGATGTTTTTATGTGGTGGGGCATGTTTCCTTTGTTGTGGGCTTCTAAACGAAAATGTAAAGATCAAGATAAGTTTTATTAGTCAGATGGTATTATCTTCTGTGATCATCACGGTATTAGAACTTATTACAGGTTTTATTGTAAATATATGGCTTAAGATGGATATTTGGGATTATTCGCATCTTCCATATAACTTTAAGGGGCAGATCTGTTTATTGTACTCTGTATTTTGGTTTCTTATTTCAAGTGTAGCAATCGTGCTGGATGATTTTCTAAGATACAAATTATTCAATGAAGAAAAGCCACATTATAAGATTTTTTAAGAATGTAGTATAAATAGCAGTTCACAGGGAAAGCTATCGACATTTGAGGGAAATTCTGTTAATCTATTATAGGTACAAATAGTAGATTGGAGGAACAACAAAATGAAATTTACAATGGGAAGGACAATGAAGATCCTTGTAGCAATTTTGATCGTAGCAATCATTGCGATCGTTATGCTTTCACCATATTCTTTTGAAAAATATACAGCATCATCTAAAATGATTCAGGTTACTTCGACTGATACTGTAACAAAAGATGCAAATGGTAAGAAAAAACAGCAGGTATATTCATATAAGAAAGATGATAAAAAATACACAGAGATCGTTAATGTTTTAGATCAGTATTCTTATCATTTTACAACAAAGACATTAACTAATTCATCTCAGATGAGTGATTCTAGTAAGCCACAGATGATCATGTTATTTGGAAATAAAATGCTTGTGATCAGTGATTCAGGAGAAATCCTTCTAGATAATCATGTATACCGCATGGGATATTCTGGTGGAAAAGATGCGAAAAAAATGATGAAAAGCATCAACAAGATTTTAAAGAGTGAATAAAATATAATAGGGGAAGACATCATGGGATATAAACGTCTTTATAAAAATTTGATCGACATTATCAACAGGCAAAATTGGGATTTCGAAGAGAAAGTATCCGTCTGTACTATCCACTAAGTTCGTTAAACCATTTTTTTGAAACACAGGATACAGAAGAACAGATGAAAAACAGACTTCATGGAATACCAGATTTTATCAAAGAAACTTTAGGAGATATCAAAGTTACTAGCAAAAAAGAAAGATTTTGCTTCCACATTCCAGAAGAAGGCAGTAACTATGTCTATGAAAATACAACCCCAAATGAATTTATCAAAGAACTGATAGAAATCGTTGGGAAACACGGATGTAAAATGGAAGATATTATTGCGTTATTTAAACAACATGATAAAAACGTGTTTGTAGAAGAAATTCATAATGGAGAATTTGATTATCTGATCCGTTTTTCAGAAGAAAATGAAGATCCATATTATTACTGTTTTCACGATGAAGGATGTCACATCATCTATCACCGCTTTTTACCAGAAGATTATGAAGAATTCGATTTTTAACATAATATCATTAAGAGTATATACAGGAGGAATAAGTCATGAGTGAATTATTAGACATGATCAAAACAAGAAGAAGTATCAGAAAGTACAAACCCGATATGGTACCGAAAGAGATCATTGATAAGATCGTAGAAGCAGGAACTTATGCAGCCACAGGAATGGGACAGCAGTCACCGATCATTCTTGCAGTTACGAACAAAGAAGTGAGAGATAAACTGTCTAAATGGAATGCAGATATCATGGGAACAGACACCGACCCATTTTATGGAGCACCTGTTGTATTGGTTGTCTTAGCAGACAAAAACCGTCCAACAGCAGTTTATGACGGAAGTCTTGTTATGGCAAATCTAATGTTAGAAGCTCATGATTTAGGAATCGGAAGCTGTTGGATCCACAGAGCAAAAGAAGAATTTGAAAGTGAAGAAGGGAAAGAATTATTAAAATCTCTGGGAATTGAAGGGGATTATGTTGGAATCGGACATTGCGTACTTGGATATGTCGATGGAGAGTATCCGGAGATTCCTGAACGTAAACCTAATTGGGTATACAATATTGATTAATTGTTGGTTGATAAGCTGAAGTTATTGGTGGAATATTATAAAAATGGTTATCTGTCTGCGACCCGCTTTCGCTCGACTCACACGTAGCTGTACTAAGCTCCTGAATGATCTTACGATCATCCACTCGCTAAGTGCAGACGTGTTCCTACGGTCGCAGACAGATAACCATTTTTATAATATTCAATAATTTCAGTATAAATATAGAAATCCAATATCGTTTAACATACACATTTGTGGTGATTTGAATAGCCGTCTGTGCATATGAGAAAAACGAAATCATAGTATAAAAGATCCAGAGCCATTGAAATTTTGCCGTCGTTTTGAACGGTTCGCAGCAAACTTGGTCGATTGTTTGAGCGTCAAAGATTACTGATTTTAGTACCCTTGAGCGCGAGTTATCGAAGGAAAGTTTGCGAATCAGCGACCGTTCAAAACGGCGAGCAAAATTTCTGATCTGGATCTTTTATACTATGATTTCGTTTTTCTCATATACATTCGAACGACTACGTCAAATTACTTGTTGTTATTCTTCTCAGCTTCCTGCATCTTCATAGCACGAACTTTTAAAGGAAGTCCAAATAATGTAATAAATCCATCAGCATCATGATGATCATACATATCACCAGTTGTGAAAGATGCTAAAGATTCGTTGTATAAGCTGTATGGAGAAGTAGTTCCGGCCTTGATGATATTACCTTTGTAAAGTTTGAATTTAACTTCACCTGTTACATACTGCTGAGTAGATGTAACGAATGCCTGAATTGCTTCACGAAGAGGTGTGAACCATTTTCCTTCGTATACAACCTGAGCCATCTGGCTTCCAAGTTTCTTTTTAGCTTCCATTGTTTCACGGTCAAGGATTAATTCTTCTAACTGATCGTGAGCTGCCATTAAGATTGTTCCACCTGGAGTTTCATAAACACCACGGGATTTCATACCTACAACACGGTTCTCTACGATGTCGCAGATACCGATTCCGTGCTTAGCACCGAGCTCATTAAGCTTCATGATAATCTCAGATACCTTCATCTGCTGTCCGTTTATACTTGTCGGTACACCTTTTTCAAATGTCATGGTTACATATTCACCCGCATCTGGAGCTTTTTCCGGTGTAACACCAAGTACGAGCAGATGCTCATAGTTTGGCTCGCAGGAAGGATCTTCAAGCTCAAGACCTTCATGGCTGATGTGCCATAAGTTCCGGTCACGGCTGTAGCTGTGGCTGGCATCAAATGGAAGGTCGATACCATGTGCTTTACAGTAAGCAATCTCATCCTCACGGGATTCCATCTTCCAGAGGTCTGTCATTCTCCAAGGAGCAATGATCTTGATGTCTGGAGCAAGTGCTGTGATACCAAGCTCGAAACGAATCTGGTCATTTCCCTTACCAGTAGCACCGTGGCAGATTGCTACCGCACCTTCTTTTCTTGCAATTTCAACTAATTTCTTAGCAATTGCCGGACGAGCCATAGCTGTTCCGAGTAAATATTTATTCTCATATACTGCATGAGCCTTTACACAAGGCATGATGTAGTTGTCGCAGAAATCATCAATGATATCCTCGATGTATAATTTGGAAGCACCAGCCATCTTTGCTCTTTCTTCCAGACCATCTAACTCCTCGCCCTGTCCACAGTTAATGCAGCAGCAGATTACATCATAGCCAAATGTCTCTTTTAACCACGGAATAACAGCAGTTGTGTCCAGTCCGCCTGAATATGCTAATACGACTTTTTCTTTCATTTTCGAAATCCTCCTAATGTATCATTTACTTTCTATTTTAATAAGAAAATATCTTATTTGCAATCGCAAATCATACTATACACCTAAATTCATAAATATGCAAGAAAAAATTAGAAAAATCTTTTTAATATGCAAAATATGCATCGGAAATGTATAAAACCAGAACTCTGTATGAATGGCTGTATGAATAAAGGAACTGGAAGAAAATATCCAATATCGGAAAATAAAGAAAATATAAGAACTAATCATATTAATACGATATGTAATATGTATAAATATTGACAATAAATATAAGATGGTTAATGCATTTATCAATTGGACGTGTCGAAAAAAAGAAACTAAAATAGAAGTTGTAATCTAAAGACGAGAGTTATGTTATTGGAGGAGGAAAAAATATGAATTTAACAGGCTCAAAGAAAACACTTGCGTTGGCAGGTGTGATATGCGGACTTGTAGCAGCATGTCTTGCATATTTTGGTAACCCGGCAAATATGGCATTCTGTATCGCATGTTTTATCCGTGATACAGCTGGTGCAATGGGGATGCATCAGGCTGAAGCAGTAATGTATGCAAGACCAGAGATTATCGGTCTGGTTCTTGGCGCATTTATTATTTCAATTGCGACAAAAGAATTCCGCTCTACAGGTGGATCTTCACCGATGATTCGTTTTGTACTTGGTGTGATCATTATGATCGGAGCACTCGTATTCCTGGGATGCCCACTTCGTATGGTACTTCGTATGTCAGCCGGTGATTTAAATGCATGGGTAGCACTTATCGGATTTATTCTTGGAGTAGCAACTGGTGTATTTGCTCTGAAACAGGGATTCAGCCTTGGAAGAGCACAGGCAACAACAAAAGCAAGTGGAGCAGTACTTCCGGTCATCGTTGTTGGAATTTTGATTCTTGCAACATGCACATCACTTTTGAAAGTAAGTGCGGCTGGTCCGGGAAGTTTACATGCACCAATCATTATGTCTCTTGTAGGAGGCCTGATCTTCGGAGCTATGGCTCAGAAATCAAGAATGTGCTTTGCAGGTGGAATCCGTGATGTCATTATTATGAAGAACTTTGATTTATTATCTGTTATTGGCGGACTTTTCGTTGTAATGCTGATCTTCAATATTGCAACAGGAAAATTTGTAGTAGGATTTAACACACCAGGAGTTATTGCACATTCTGAACATTTGTGGAATATCCTTGGTATGTATACAGTTGGATTTGCAGCAGTTCTTGCAGGTGGATGCCCGCTTCGTCAGTTAATCCTTGCAGGACAGGGATCTTCTGATTCAGGAGTCACTGTAATCGGAATGTTTGTAGGTGCAGCACTCTGCCATAACTTCGGACTTGCAGCAAGTGGAACAGCACTTAACCCAGAGACAAAAGCTGTTGTAGCCGGAGCAGTTCCAACTAACGGAAAAGTTGCATGCATTCTTTGCATCGTAGTTCTGTTCATCATAGCATTTACATGCAAGAGAGAGACAGCTAAGAAATAAGAACAGAAAAAAATTCAGATGAAATAATTATAACAGAATAGCTGAAAATAATGTCTGAAAGGAGTATATAGATATGGTAGAAGTAGATGCAAGAGGACTTTCCTGCCCAGAACCGATTATGCTGACAGCAGAGGCTCTGAAGAACGAAAAAGGTCCAATTAAAGTATTGGTAAGTGAGCCGGTACAGAAAGAAAATGTTGAAAAATATGCAAAGAGTCAGGGAAAGAAACCAACATCAAAAGAAGTTGGGGACGAGTTTGAAATCGTCATTGAATAAGATTTTCTGATTTAAGCATCAGACGCATATGGAAGTTCAGGAGCAGTCGTGAAAACGGCTGCTTCTTTGCATATATCTACAGAAAATGCTTGACATATATCGATTGCCGATATACTATGTAGATAACCGATATATCGATTGCCGATATAAAACATTGTTTTAATGATGAAAGTCAATTTATATCAGTTATATCGGATAAGATGTGTCGGCAGGGTAGATATGAATGCAAAAATCAGAACTGATTAAAAAGATTCTGAATTGAAAAAGAAAGGGGAGGTATAAAATGGCAGTAGATAAAAGCCTGGTGTCCGGAAGCACGATGATGTTGATTCTTAAGCTTCTGGAAGAGAAAGACATGTATGGTTATGAGATGATCGAGACTTTGAGGGAGAAGTCGGAGAATGTATTTGAGTTAAAAGCAGGAACATTATATCCGCTCCTTCATGGACTGGAAGAAAAGGAGCTTGTAAAGTCTTATGAGCAGGAAGCAAGTGGAAAGACAAGAAAGTATTATTCCATAACAAGAGAAGGAAAGAAGCAACTCCGTGCAAAAGAAAAAGAATGGAAAGAATACGCCGGAGCAGTGAGAAATGTTCTGGGAGGTGTATGCTTTGGATAGACAGGAATATTTGAAATCTTTGACGGAACAGATTCGTACAAAGCGTGCGCGAACCATGGTTGCGGAGGAAGTAGAAGCACATATTGAAGACCAGAAACAGGATTTCATGGCTCATGGATTAGGTGAAGAAGAAGCCGAGTCGATGGCTGTAATAGAGATGGGAGATCCAGTGGAGGCAGGCGTGAAGCTTGACCGGGTGCACCGCCCGAAGATGGAATGGACAGTTCTGATGGCGATTTTAGTTATTAGTATTATGGGACTGATCTTACAGGCGGTAGTTACTTCGTCTTTTCCAACAATGAATATGAGTACACTGGAAGCTTTCAAAGATAACTTTTTATATGGTGGAATTTGGAGTGCAATGTTAATAGGAATAGCGGTCATGTTAGGAATCTGTTATCTGGATTATTCTATATTAGTAAAGTGGTCATTTCCAATTTGGGTAGTCATGCAGATACCGGCAGTCTTTTCTATAATTAGTAAGATCTTTTTTGATGAAACAATGTGGATTGGACCGATGGTCAATGGCAGAAGTATAGTTCAGATGTTATTGTCCTATCTGGTCATTCCCTTTTACGCAGGGACAATTTATCATTTCCGCAGAAAAGGAACGAAAGGACTGCTCATTAGTACCGTGTGTCTTGGAATATCAGTACTTACCGATTTGATGATACCGTTTATGTCATCTGCAGTTGTTACCGGAATTACAGGGCTGGTCTTACTGCATGTGGCGGTCTGTAAGGGCTGGTTTGGAGAAAATAAAAAGAAATTTTTGATTAGAATGTGGGGGGTGATTGGAATCTGCCTGATACTGATGTCCGGAATAACATTTTGGGGTAATGGACATTTCATTACAGATTATCAGGTACATCGACTGGAAGCTTTAATTACCGGAGAACACTGGGATTATACAAGAGGTGCGGTTGCAGACGTAGCAAATGCTGCAAAAGATTCAAATTCAAGTAAATGGCATGAGTCGCAGTCTTCTGGAAAAATAGAAGTAACGGATCCATATAATGGTGCCACAGAAGTAGAAGCTGTCACGCTTTATAATTATGCAAGAAATGATTATATCTGGACATACCTGTTCCATTATTTTGGAAATGTAAAAGGAGTTTTTCTGGTTGTAGTATTTGCGGTATTTATGGCACTATTGCTTCGAATGGCGGTAAAACAGAAGAATCGCCTGGGATATATGCTCAGCATCGGCTGTGTAATATTTTTGATTTTACAGTCACTGTTCTATATTGGAGTAAATGCAGGACTTTATCCGATTAGCGGAAATTATATGCCATTTTTATCTCATGGAAATATGACCATGATGATTACTTACTTTTATATGGGAATATTGTTGTCCGTGTATAGAAATTCAAATATTGTGAAGAATTAGATAGAGATTATAAGAATATACCAGTGAAAAACACCATGTTTCGGAAAAAAGAAGCATGGTGTTTTTTACCATTTTGCTATTTAGACAAAGATTCAGTAGTCTTTGGAATTAACTGAGCTAAAATTTTCTCAGCATCAAAATCAGGTGCCTGCTTTATGGCAAGGTCATAGATTGGCTGGATAGTGTCAAGTGGTTCCATCAAATCTGTAGCTATCTGAGAAACAGAAATATTTTTAATGATTTTTTTGATAATTTGTTTAATTAAGTAGAGTTGTTCGCCTTCTTCTCGACTGACGTGTCTGGTCTCCTGTACATCATATGCTTCAAAAGAATCAAACATCATATTAAACTGCCTCCTTGTAATGTGGTCTGTAAGGTCATTGATTTTTTCAACAGGGACATTGATTGTATGAAGAAATGCTGAAAATATAGAGCCCGTAAGCCTTAGATAAAACTTTTTGAATATATTTTAATATTGTAAGTATAAAAAGACAATATAGAAATTGAATGAAAATAAATTCTATACAAAAGGGATTTGTCAAAATTTCAGAAGTACCGTAACATTTGCCCGGTGTGCATGCAACTTATGCAAGTGCAGGGTCACTTAAAGTTGCGTTGAATGAGTAACATCATCAAAAATCTGAGTGAATTCTTTGCTGAAAAAGCAATGAAATTCAGAAATGAAATCCTGTCTGGGGATTTCCGTGGGCGTTGAAACATAATGAAAATATCGTGCTCGAAATTTGATGTAGGTGCAGTGTAGCACAGATGAAGTGCATACGCAATAGATGCAACAAAATGTTGAAGGATGGTGCAGGAGATTATGTGGGAACATATAAACATAGGTTTGGAAATGCGATAAGATAGTGGTTTGATTATAGATAAAACAAATAAAATAATGTTAGTTATAGAAAATGTGCGATGTGTACAAAAAGAAAATGTGAATTGTAGAAATTAAACGCTGAAAAATAAAAAAAGCATATTTATAATAAACAACTGTGATAGACATGATGTAGGAAAATATTTTTGATTGACATAAATGTTATAAGTACCTATCGGGAATTCAATGAAAAAGGAGGAAACTAAATGCATGATATAAAAATTCATGATGTTTCATTTTCTTATGCAGGCAGTGATAAGTTAGTTTTGAAAGACATTAATGTGGATGTAGAAGGTGGAGAATTCGTTTGTATTCTTGGACAATCTGGTTGTGGAAAGAGTACTTTGTTGCGCCTGATTGCTGGGTTGGAAGATTGTACAACAGGTGAAATTCTAGTCGATGGAGAAAAAATACATGGTGCAAGTTTGAATCGAGGAGTAGTATTTCAGGATTATGGCTTGTTTCCTTGGAAAACAGCCGGAGCCAATATAACGTTGGCATTAAAAAAGAAATTTCCGGACTGGGATAAAAATCATCTGAAAGAAAGAACGATTGAGCTATTAAAAGCGGTAGGATTAGATGAATCAGTTTACCGTAAATACCCTAAAGAATTGTCTGGTGGCATGAAACAAAGATGTGCGATTGCCAGTGCATTTGGAATTGACCCACCAATTCTTCTTATGGATGAACCGTTTGGTGCACTTGATGCCGTAACCCGTTCTATGCTTCAGGATATGGTATTAAAACTTTGGGAAAAACAGGAAGATAAAAAGACGGTCTTCTTTGTAACACACGATGTAGATGAAGCAATGATTTTGGCTAATCGGATTATTGTGCTTGGACAATCACCAAGTAATATAATTTTTGATGTAAAGATACCAGATGAGAAACGTACTACGAGAGATTCCAGATTTGAAGATCCAGAGTCAATTAAACTTAGAAATGAACTGCTTCGTCAAATTAATCAAGATGTGGAAGCACATGTACAAACCGTGCAATAATAGAGAAATCTATTTGCAAATAAAAATATTTAATTAAAAAGGAGAGAACAAATGAAAAAGAGAATTATCTCACTTCTTCTTGCAGCAGCAATGACTTTCAGCCTTACAGCATGTGGTGGAAATTCATCTGATGATAAAAAGGAAGAGACAAAAACAGAAAACACAGACAACAAAGAAACTCCAGAAGTGGATACAATTCACTGGGCAAGAGCAAATAGTGGAAATATTCTTGTTACAATTGCAAAACAGCAGGGATATTTTGATGAAGTTGGAATCAATGTAATTGAAGATCCAGTTGAGTCTTCAACAGCAGCACTTCAGGCACTTCAGGCAGGACAGGTTGATGTAACATCTAACCAGGGAACAAATAACCCGCTTCAGTTTATCTCCACAGGTTCTGATTTTTCAATCGTTGGTGGCTATATGCTGAAAGGTATGTATATTATTGGAAAGAAAGATACTCAGTATAAAGATGTTACAAGTCTGAAAGGTTCTAAATTTGCATATGCAGGGGTACATCCGGTAGTAGGTATGGCATTATTGGATGCAGGAATTGATCCTAATAATGATGTTGAATGGCTTACATATAGTACAAACAGTGACCGTCTTGCAGCAGTAGTTTCCGGAGAAGCTGACTATGCAGTACTTAGTGGAGACCAGTTATATGCAGTAGGTAATAATGATCAAATTGAGATTAAAGCATGGTTAGATGATCTTGTACCAAACTATGGATGCTGCCGTATGAACATGAATACTGATTTTGTAAAGAAGAATCCTACAACTGTAAAACTTCTTCTGAAATCTCTGATTCGTGCAGAGCAGTGGTATCTTGCAAATAAAGAAGAGTGTGTAAAAATTCTTGCAAAAGAAATCGGTGCAGAAGAAGATTATGTTGCAGCATATCTGTTAAATGATAATTATGTTTCCAGTGTAG
>OGWZ01002578.1_pt1 | contig 13894 bp, 10 predicted proteins | sample 1576141 | NCBI WGS metagenome assembly OGWZ01 (sample SAMEA3541512, study PRJEB24748) | human gut metagenome | biome: human gut; feature: human-associated habitat; material: faeces | place: China | collected 2012
CTTTTCAAACGAGAGCCCAACGCAGTGGGTCTCGTTTGAGAGCTTGTCAAAAATACTTTTTTGACAAGCTCGCCCCCCGCTTTTCGGAACGATCCGAAGAGCGGGGGTATTTTTATTGCTCTATCAAGAGGAGAAACAGCGAAAGAAGCAGGCAGAACAGCGGAACGATCACCGCATCAGCCGACCTGGTGGAGCATGCCGAAGAGCACACTCACCCGGCCCGGAAACCGGTCAAGACCGATGTACATCGGCGTGCCGCTCTGGTCGCCGTCGAAGTATACGGTCAGATAGCTGTTTGCATCGGCAAAGTCCGTCAGCCGCTCGCCGCCGCCCGGATTGAGCTGGGCATAGTGGAACATGGCATCGTCCGTCTGCGCGAGACGGTAGCCGGAAAAGCCCCAGTATTTTGCGAGCAGCGTGCAGAACTTATCCACGGTCATGCCGTCCGGCAGGATGTCGTCATAGTTATTGTAAGTATGGAATGTCTCCTTTCCGTTGCCCGTTTCCACCGTTACATCGCCGCCGGGGATAGGTGTGTCCGTCTCGTCCGCCTTGGCCTCCGTACTGAGCTGCACGATCTTTCCGCTCATCGTATCGACGAAAATATTCATGTAATACTTCCCGTCGTCGGTCCCGCCGCGGACAATGTAGCTGTGGGGGAAAATGCGTCCGAACCAGTAGTCGCTCACGCCCATGTTCGGCGCTTCGCCGAGATAGTCCGGTTCGCCGTCAAAAAAGCGGTACTCCGAAGAGAGAATGCCCATATCCTGCATTTTCGCAATTTCCTGCCGCGCGACCTTGACCGCCTGCGCGGGACTGTTGATAAGCCGTCCGGCGGCAAGGGCGCTCCCGGCAAGCACGAGCACGAGCGCCGCCGCGATCAGCACGGTGCGAAGCGTCCGCTTCGCGCGAAGGGGTTTTCCTGTATTCTTTTCCTGCATAGCCGATGTGACCTCCTTGATGATTTCGTCATCGATCCCGCCGGCCGCTTCCATAATATCCAGCGCTTTCACAGCAATTCCTCCTTAATGAGATAGACGCGCAGCTTTTTCCGGCTGCGGCAAAGCGAGGTATGTACCCTTCCCTCCCGGCAGCCGAGCCTTTCGGCGATTGCCGGGGCGGGAAGAGCGAGATAGTAGCGGGCGGTGAAAATGATCCGGTCGTTTCGGGAAAGCGTATGGAGAAAGGCGTTCACCGCATGAGAAAGCTCCCGTGCCTCAATGATCTGCTCCACATTGTCCCACCCCGCGACGCACTCGGCGAGCTCGCCGAGCGCGGCGGCTGCCTCACCGCCGCCGCGTTTCTGCGCGCTGTCGGCGCGAAAGCGGGAAAAGGCGGCGTTCCGTACGGTGCGGAACAGATACGCGGCAAAATGCTCCGGGCGCTGCGGCGGGATGGTGTTCCAGAGCGAGAGATAGGCGTCCTGCACGATCTCCTCGGCGTCCTCCGCCGCGGGGAGAAACCGGCGCGCGATGCCTTCGCACGCGCCGCCGTATTTCCGCTCCGTTTCGGCGATCGCCTGCTCGTCGCGCCGCCAGTACAGGTCTACGATGAAGCTGTCCTCCATGATCTTTCCTCTTTCTTACGGGGCTGCCCCTTGAGTACTCACCCTTATAGACGCAATTCGGGGCAAAATCTTACAAAGAATATGAGAAAAAATGAAAAACCGCTCTCCGAATGAGGCCGGAGAGCGGCATTTGTTCTATATTACCGGCTGTACATGGCCGTCATGGCGGCGATGTGGTCGGCGAGCTCGTCGGTGAGCGCGCCGGGCAGCATGCGCCAGCACCAGTTGCCGTGGCCGAGGACGCCGGGGACGTTCATGCGCGACTCGCCGCCGAGGGCAAGCCAGTCCTGCATCTGCGCGACGAAGAGATCAGCCACCGAGCTCATGCCGCCGCGAATGATGCCGTTTACGTACCCTTCCTCATCGTTCAAGCCGAGATACTGCTTGGCGTAAGCCACATCGTCGCCCTTCGCGTCGCCCAGCCACTGGGCAAGCGTGGCGTTGTCGTGCGTGCCGGTGTAGCAGATGCAATTTGTCGGGTAGCGGTGCGGCAGATAGTCGCTCGGCTCGCGGGAATCAAAAGCGAATTGAAGCACCTTCATGCCGGGGAAGCCCGAATACTCGCGCAGGGCGATGACCTCCGGGGTCATAAAGCCGAGATCCTCGGCGATGATGTCGAGACCGGGGAGCGCCGTCTTGATCGCATTGATAAAGCTCTCGCCGGGGCCCTTGCGCCAATGGCCGCTGCGCGCGGTCGTCTCGCCGTAGGGCACGGCCCAATAGCTCTCCAGACCGCGGAAATGGTCGATACGGACGGTATCGTAGAGCTTGCCCGCAGCGCCGAGACGCCGGATCCACCAGCGGTAGCCGTCGTCTCGCATACGGTCCCAGTCATAGAGCGGGTTGCCCCAGAGCTGACCGTCGGCGGTGAAGTAATCGGGCGGGACGCCCGCGACCTCCGTCGGGCGGCACTGATCGTCGAGCTGGAAGTACTCGCCCTCCGCCCACACGTCGGCGCTGTCGAGCGGGACATAGATCGGCACGTCGCCGATGATCCGGATGCCCTGCTCGCGGATATACGCGCGCAGCGCGTTCCACTGGCGGAAGAACAGATACTGCGTGAAAATGCAGAAGCGGATATCCTCCGCGAGAAGCTCCTCATACCGGCGCAGCACTTCCTCGCTGCGGCGAAGACGGAGATCCTCGTCCTCCCATTCGATCCAAGGGCGCATGCCGAAATGACGCTTTGCCGCGGTATAGAGCGCATAGCTGCGCAGCCAGCTCTCGTTTTCACGATAGAAAGCGTCTACGTTCTCACGCTCTTTGTCCCAGCCGCGCTCACAGGCGCGGCGGAGAAGATCGAACCGTCCGGCGTAGAGCGCGCCGTAATCCGTCTGCGCCGGGTCGCTGCCGAAGGAAACGGCATCGACTTCCTCGCGCGTGAGGAGACCGTCGGTAATAAGCTGCTCAAGGTCGATGAGATACGGGTTCCCGGCAAAGGCCGAGTCGGTCTGGTACGGTGAGTCGCCGTAGCCGGTCGGGCCGAGCGGCAGGATCTGCCAGTATTTCTGTCCGGCTTTCCGGAGGAAATCGGCAAACTCTCTCGCCTCTCTGCCCAGCGTTCCGACGCCGTGCGGCGACGGGAGCGATGTGATATGCAGAATAATTCCGCTTGCTCGCATGGCAAACGCCTCTTTCGTCTTTTAGAATTTGCGGATGCTGTTAATTTTCACGGATGCTGTCCGTCTTTTCGAGCGTGTACGGCGCGAGGACATGCTGCGCGCCTGAGCCGTTTTCGATCATGTCGAGCAGCACGGCGTAGCTCTTTTCCGCCATGAACGCGATCTGCTGCGTAACGGTGGAGAGCCTCGGCTCGTAGTACCGGCAGATGGGCAGGCCGTCAAAGCCGATGAGGGAAATGTCCTCCGGGATACGCTTTCCGGCATCACGGACGGCGCGGGCCGCGCCGATGGCCATGACGTCCGCCATGGCGAACACCGCCGTGATCTCCGATGTTTCGCGCAGGAGCTCCGCCATGGCCGTATAGCCCTCGTCGAAGCTGTAGTGCGCGGTCTTATAATACCGGTCCGCGTCAAATGTCATGCCGCGCTCGGTGAGCGCGCGCAGCACGCCCGCATAGCGCAGACGGCCCGTATCGGAGTATTCACGCTCGCCGCCGATGACGGCGATCTTTTTATGGCCCATGTCCGCCAGATACCCGACGGCCGCCGCGGCAGCGGCGGTATCGTCGGTCGTGACGCTCGAAAGATTTTTGAATTGGAATTCCGCGGCGGAGTTTGTGACAAGAACCGCGGGAACGTGGATCTCGGCAAAGGATTCGATAAAATCCTCGCTGCTGCCGCCGAGGAAGAGGATGCCCTGCGGCTTTACCTCGCGCACGCGCTTCATGGCGCGGCGCACCTCGTTGTCGAGCTCGCCGATATAGTCCACCACAAGCTGGTACTCCCCGCCCGTTGCCACGGTCTGCAGCCGTTCGACCAGCGCGGCGAACAGCTCGTTGTGCGTGCCGCGGACGATGACGAGGATGTTGTTGCTGTGGGTCTGCTTGAGATTGCGGGCGTTCGTGTTCAGCTCAAAGCCCTGTTCCTTTACGATCGCCATGATCTGCTCTCTTGCCTTTTCGCTGACGTGCGGCTGATTGTTGAGCACGCGCGAGACCGTGCCGAGCGAATACCCGGAGAGAGCCGCCAGATCCTTGATCGTCATCAGCCCTTCACCGCGCCGGCCGCAACACCCTTAATAATGTGTTTCTGGCAGCAGAGATAGAAGATGATGACCGGCAGGATGCTCAGAAGGATCAGCGCCATCGTCGCGCCCATATCCACCTGCCCGTAGCTTCCCTTGAGATGCTGTATGACGATGGGGATGGTCATATACTCCGTGCGGTCGAGCACAAGATACGGCAGAAGGAAGTCGTTCCACACCCACATGATCTCCAGCACGCCGACGGAGATCATCGTCGGCTTCATCATGGGGAGGACCACCTGGAAGAACGTGCGCACCGGGCCGCAGCCGTCGATGGCAGCGGCTTCCTCAATTTCCAGAGGAATGGATTTTACAAAGCCGCAGAACATGAACACCGCGAGACCCGCGCCGAAGCCGAGGTAAATGACCGGGATCGTCCACGGGGTATCGAGACTGAGCCGGTTCGCCGTGCGGGAGAGCGTGAACATGACCATCTGGAACGGGACGACCATGGAAAACACGCAGAGATAATATACGATCTTGCTGAAGAGGCTCCCGACGCGGGAGACATACCACGCGGCCATGGACGTGCACACGAGAATGAGTGCCGTGGAGGCGAGCGTGATGAAAAGGCTGTAGCCCACGGCCTTCAGAAACGGGTAGTTGCCGAAGGTCATGCCCTTGATATAGTTCTGGAAGCCGACAAAGCTGTTCGCGTTCGGGAAGGCAAACGTCTCCGTGTTGACGGCGGCGTTGCTCTTGAAGGAGTTCATCAAAACGATGAGGATCGGCATGATGTAAGCGATGCAGATCACCGTGAAGATGATCGTCAGCACCATTTTGCCGCGTTCTTCTCTCTTTGCCATTACTGCTGTACCTCCTTTTTACGGGTGGCCTGGAGCTGCAGAAGGCCGATCGCGGCCACAAGGATGAAGAACACCACGGCCTTTGCCTGGCCGACGCCGCGGTTGTTGCCGCCGCCGGAGTAGAAGGCGCTGTAAATGTTCAGAGCGAGCATTTCCGTCGTCTTTATGACGCTGCCGTCCGGCTGCTGCAGGAACGGCCGCCCCCCCGTCAGCGCGAGGTTCTGGTCGAAGAGCTTGAAGCCGTTCGTGAGCGTGAGGAAGATGCAGATCGTAAAGGAGCTCATCATGTTCGGAATGGTGATTTTCCAGAGCGTCTGCCAGTTGTTGGCGCCGTCGATACGGGCCGCCTCGAGCATGTCCTCCGGGATGGACTGGAGACCGGCTATGTAAATGATCATCATATAGCCGACCTGCTGCCAGCATATAAGGATAATGAGACCCCAGAAGCCGAAGGTCGAGTTGAGCACCACGGAGGTGTTGTACTTCACGAGGAAGCCGTCAAAGATCATCGACCAGATGTAGCCGAGCACGATGCCGCCGATGAGGTTCGGCATGAAGAACACGGTGCGGAAAAGGTTCGAGCCGCGGATGCCCTTCGTGAGGAAGTAGGCGACCGTGAAGGCCAGAACGTTGATGAACACTACCGACACGAAGGCGAACAGCGCCGTATACCAGAAGGCATGGAGGAAGCTGCTGTCCGAGAACGCTTTGATGTAGTTGCTGAATCCGACCCACGTCCACTGGCTCGTCAGCTTAAACTTGCAGAAGGACAAAAACGCGCCCTTAAAGAACGGGTAAAGGAACCCGATGCAGAAGGCGGCAAAGGTGGGCAGCAGAAACAGCCACACCATTCGCTGAATGGGGCGGCGGATCAGTCGGCTGTTGTGTGCGGCTGAATCCCGCGGTATGTTTATACGCTTCATTCTTTCACTCCTGTTCTGCCGAAATTGTCATGGCGACAGCTCCTGCCCGAACGCCTCGGGCAGCAGCTCACGCCGTCACAGTCTATATACTATCTATCCTGCCGGCGGATATATCTACAGGCGGAGCGGACGTGATCGCCCGCCCCGCCTGTATTGTGTGTCAATTTGTCTCAGCGGATATCCGCAGAGGATTAGTGCTCGTTGGCGTACTGGGTAGCCCAGCCCTGGACGAACGCGGTCTCAACGGTGGACCAGTCGCCGGTGCCGGTGGTGTACTGGCTCAGAGCATCGACGACGGCAGCGCGCCAATCGTCAACGGCAGGAGTCCAGTTGAACGCCCAGGTCACGGTGTAGTTGCCGTTGGCAACGTACTCGTTGGCAGCCGCGAAGAACACGTTCTCCGGGGTCTTGGCGTTCTTGAACGGGCAGGGGCCGAACTGCTCGGCCAGCATGGTGGTGCCTTCCTCAGAGGTGACGACCCAGTACATGAAGTCCAGAGTGGCCTGGATGTCTTCCGGAGAGGCGTTCTTGTTGATTGCCCAGCAGTTCTCGGTGCCGCAGCAGAGACCAGCCTTCTCCTCGCCTTCCACACCGCAGTAGATGGGGATCATGGTGAGGTCGTCCGGGTTCATGCCGAACTTGTCGGCCGCAGTCAGGTTGCTGTACTCCCAAGTGCCGTTCTGATAGAACGCAGCCTTGCCTTCGCCGAATTCAGCCTCGGCCTGATCGCCGGTGGCGGACAGGAGGGCAGCGCCGGTGGTCGCGGTATCGGTGATGTACAGATCCCAGATGTTCTTGTAGTTCTCGAGGTAGGTGCCCTTGATGGTGGCGGGCTGCTCCGTCACGCCGTCATCGCGGAACTCGTAGTACAGAGGCATGTTGGCCAGGTGGCCGGAGAAACGCCAGGAGGAGGAACCGTCGAGACCGGCGGACGTGAAAGCGTCGAAGCCGAGCTCGTCAGCGCGGGCGTGGATGTCGTCCGCAACAGCCTTCAGGGACTCGAAGTTGGTGATCTCATCGACGGAGTGGCCGGCCTTCTCAAGCAGGGCCTTGTTCACGATGATGCCGAAGGCTTCGTAGCAGTAGCCGATGGAAACGGTCTCGCCGGCTTCGTTCTTCAGGTTGAAGTCGGTGGTGGTCATCTCGTTGTACACGTCGGTGCCTTCGAGATTGTAGCAGAACTCGCCGTAGCTGTTGACAGCGCCGACGTTGCCGACCTGGAACATGGTGGGGGCGGCGTCCTTGTCGAGCTCGGCGGTCAGGGTGGTGTCGTACTGACCGGAAGCGGCGGTGACGACCTTCACGGGAACGCCGGTCTGCTCGGTGTAGGTCTTGGCAAGCTCCTGCCAGGCCGCGTCAGACTCGGGCTTGAAGTTGAGGTAGTACACGCTGCCGGTCGCGGCCGGGGTTTCGGGTTCCGCGGCGGGCTCTTCCGTCGCGGGGGTTTCGGGCTCAGCCGGGGTGTTCGGGGTCTCCGCCGGGGCAGCGCCGCAGGCGACGAGGCTCAGAACCATGACCAGAGCCAGAAGAACAGCGAGAAGCTTCTTCATTGTTTGTTTCCTCCTAATTTTTAATGGGTTTCCGTAAGTAAAGCGCTGAATTGGAAACGATTCCAACCAAGCTTGTCTGTATTCTATCCTCTTTGTAGAAATATTGCAAGTGCGTTTCGGCGAAAACGCTTAACTTTATGTCATTTACACAAAAACCTCGTCAACTTTTTGTGCGGTTGGTCTTGTCATGCGGTCATTTGTTCCTGTATAATAGGCTTATTCTCCCGGAGGTGGCAATATGAAAAAACTCTTTGATCCGGATTCCCCCATCCTGCGCTTTCTCACGCAGGCGGCGGAGCTCGCGTGGCTGAACATTCTGTGGGTCGTGTGCTCGCTGCCGGTTTTCACGCTCGGCGCTTCGACCGCGGCGCTCTGCACGGTGGTGCGGAACATGATCCGCGAATCGGGGCATTGGAACAGCGCGGCCTTTTTCCGCGCGTTCCGCGATAATTTCAAAAAATCCACGCTGCTCTGGCTCATTCTGCTTGCGGCGCTCGCTCTCCTCGGCGCGGACGTATACATTCTCCGCGCGCTCTTCCCGGAGCAGCTGTTCTGGCTCGTGCTGCCGGGCGTCTGCTTTGCGCTGTGGCTGATGGTGTTCATCTGGGCGTTCCCGCTCACGGCGACCTTTGAAAATACGCTCTGGAACACGATAAAAAACGCGGTGCTTCTCGGCGTCGGGTATCTGCCGCGGACGCTTCTCATGGCGGTGATCCATCTGCTGCCGGTGATCCTCTTCGCCGTATCCCCGGCGGCGTTTTACGGCGTGAGTGTCCTCTGGCTCGTGCTGCTCTCGGCCGTGACGTGCTACACCGATCTCTGGCTCATGCAAAAGCCGTTCGCCCCCTTCCTGCCGGACGAAACGGAATGACCGCTCAAACGAACATACGAAAAATGTCCTCTGCGCACCAATTTGCGCAGAGGACATTTTTGATCTTGTATGCCGGTTCAGTGCAGCTCCCAGATGGTTTCCGCGTACTGGCGGATCGCGCGGTCGGACGAGAACATGCCCGCCGCGGCGATGTTGTAAAGGCACTTTTTGCCGAAGGATACGCGGTCCTTCCAATCCGTGAGCGCGTGAAGGCGGGCTTCACGGTAGCTTTCAAAATCGCGCAGAACGAAATAGTTGTCCGGACGGTGCCAGCTCGCGCCCTTGAGTATGGCGTCAAAGAGCTCCTTCTGATCGTCGTCGGTCGGCACGGTGCCGTCCACAAGCGTATCCATCGCGCGGCGGATGCGCTCGTCGGAATCGTAGAGCGCCTCGGGGTCGTAGGTATCGCGCACGGCATTGTTTTCCTCGACGGTGCCGCCGAAGATGTAGTTGTTCTCCAGCCCGGCCTGCCGGACGATCTCGACGTTCGCGCCGTCCATCGTGCCGAGCGTCACAGCGCCGTTGAGCATGAGCTTCATGTTGCCCGTGCCGGAGGCCTCCGTGCCTGCCGGGGAGATCTGCTCGGAGATGTCCGCCGCGGGGATGATCTTTTCGGCGTAGGAGCAGTTGTAGTTCTGCACGAACACGATGCGCATTTTGCCGTTCACGTCGGGGTCGTTGTTCACAAGCTCGGCAAGACGGTTGATATAGCGGATGACGGCCTTCGCGCGGCGGTAGCCGGGCGCGGCCTTCGCGCCGAAAATGAACGCCGTGGGCGGCATATCGGCGAGACCGCCGTTTTTGATCTCAAAATAGAAGTCGGCAAGGCAGAGAGCGTTCATCAGCTGGCGCTTATATTCGTGCGCGCGCTTGACCTGCACGTCGAACACGAACTCCTCGGGAATGTCCACGCCCTCCGCGGCGCGGATGTGCGCGGCGAGCTGGCTCTTCTTCTGCAGCTTGACGGCGTTGAAGAGCATGGCGAGCTCATCGCTCACGTGCTCGCGCAGATAGCCGATGCGGTCAAGATCACGCAGGAAGCCCTCGCCGATCTCGGCGCGGATGAGCTCGGTGAGCTCCGGGTTGCAGAGACCGAGCCAGCGGCGCGGTGTGATGCCGTTCGTAACGTTCACGATGCGGTCGGGGTATTTCTCGTTCCACGCGCGGAAGAGATCGTCCCGGAGAATCTGGCTGTGGATCTCCGCAACGCCGTTCACCTTGCGGGACATATACACCGAAAGATCGGCCATGCGCGCCTGATTATCGCAGACGACGTGGAGATTCGCGCCGGGGAACTCCTGCTGCAGGCGCTCCTCGATCTTCAGGAGAATGTCGCAGATCTCCGGCACAACACTGCGCAGAAGATCCATATCCCAGCGCTCGAGCGCTTCGCCCATGACGGTGTGGTTCGTGTAGGAGAAAACGCTGCGGGTGATAGCAAAGGCGCGGTCAAAGTCGATGCCCTCGGCCATGAGCAGACGGATGAGCTCGGGGATAGACATGGCGGGATGGGTATCGTTGAGCTGCACGGCGATGAACTCGCCGAGGCGCTGAAGATCGCCGTTGCCGGAGGATTTGTAGGTGCGCAGGATGTCCTGCAGCGACGCGCTCGAGAGGAAGTACTGCTGCTTGATGCGCAGACGCTTGCCCTCGACGGTGCTGTCGTTCGGGTAGAGGACGCGGGTGATGTCCTCGGCGCGGTTTTTCTCCGTGAGCGCGCGCTCGTAATCCTGCGAGTTGAACGCGTCAAAGTCGAGCTCCTGCTCGGCCTCGCACTGCCAGAGACGGAGCGTTGCGACGTTGTCGGTATGATAGCCGATGACCGGCGTATCGTACGGCACGGCGAGCACCGTCTGGTCGGCGAAGCGGACGCGGACGGTGTGCTTCTCGCGGCGGAAGCTCCAGGGGTCGCCGTGCTTTTCCCAGTCGTCGGCGGATTCCTTCTGCGCGCCGTTTTCAAAGCTCTGCTTGAAAAGACCGAAGCGGTAGCGCAGGCCGTAGCCGCTCAGCGGCACGCCGCAGGTGGCGGCGCTGTCCATATAGCACGCGGCAAGACGGCCCAGACCGCCGTTGCCGAGAGCCGCGTCCTCGATCTCCTCAAGACAGGCAAGATCGATGCCGCGCTCGGCAAACACCCGGCGCATTTCGTCGAGAATGCCGAGATTGAAAAGGTTATTGTATACGAGCCGCCCGACAAGATACTCGGCGGAGAGATAATACGCCTTGCGCTTTCCGGCGCGGCGGGCGCGGGATTTGGCCCAGTTGTCCCCCACCGCGATCATTACCGCCCGCCCGAGAGCGTTGTGAAGGTGCTGGGGCGAGGCCTCGCTCAGGCGCTCGTCCTCGTCATATTTCAGCAGAGATTCCGTGGTGCCCAGAAGATCCTGCGGAGAATAAATCATGGTTCTCTGTCCTTTCGGTGATGGAATAGTGCCGTGGAAACGATTCCAAGGCCCTGCGCTGCATTATAACCGTTTTTCCCCGGCTCTGCAACCGGTTTTTATAAAAAAGGCCGGAACACAGGCTTTTTTCTGTGTTCCGGTCATTTTGTCTGACAGCAGAGGTTCGTTTGAAGGCGTCAGCCGACATAGGGAAGCATCTCAAAGAAATTCTCTTCGCTCTCGCCGTTGATGGTCCAGCCGCCTTCCCCATCGTATTCCAGCCGGATCGATCCGGTGCGGCCGTCATCGGTGCGGAAGAAGGTGTTCTGTCCGTCCGTGCCGGTAAGCAGGAGCTTTTCGCCCGGCGTCAGCACGGCGGTGCCGCCCTCATCGAGATACACCGGCAGGATCTTTGCCACGGTCAGATAGTAGCAGCTGCCGCGGTAGTTCCATTTAAAAGAGGGATCGAGCGTTACGACGCCGTCGGACGTTCCGTTCATACCGATGACCGCGCAGTAGGTGCCAAGCTGATAGTACCACGCCTCGAGCATCGGGATGCCGCCGCTGAACACGACGCGCCCGTCGAGACTGCCGGTAATGCCGTTCGGGTCCGCGCCGTAGCGCGCGTCGCCGGTAAATTGGATGGGCTCGAGCGTGTCGCCGTGCCAGCCGCAGGTGCGGTAATCGTCGCTGCCGGGGTCGGCGGAAAACAGAAGCTCGCAGATGCCGTCGCCGTCCATATCGCAGATCCAGAGGTCGTACCGGTCGCCCACGGGCATATTGGTGCGGTCGAGCACCGTGCCGTTCACGGCGATCGTGTACTCGTTGATGCCGCCGGCATCCTTCGCCGTCACGGTGATCTCCTCGGCGGCATAGTCGCCGTTGATATCGTAATGATAGACGCTCTTGCCGGAGATGTTCAGCGGACGCTCGGCATACTGCTCTCCGTCCATGAGGATGAGAGAGCCGTCCATCCCGCTCTGGGAGATATACTTTACATGCTCGCCATCGGCGTCGCGCCAGGAGATGGCGAGATTCGGCATCACGTCGGGGATCCATGTCTGTACGCAGACGCTCTCGCCGTCGGCGAGACGCCCGGCGTACCAGAGCGTGCCGTCCGTGCGGTAGGTGTTGGAGTATTCCAGATACGTCACGGCATTGAGCTCGACATTCTCGACCGTGCCGGAGGCGGTGAACGTGACGCACGCGCCCAGGCCGCCCGTACCGGTGTCGCAGACATACGTTGCGTTCCCGGCGGCGTCGGCGCTCTCGCTCAGCTCGCCGGTGAGCGTACCGTCCGCTGTGCTCTCGGCGGGGAGATAATCCGCCTTGATCTGATAGGCGAGCCAGGCGTACGGCAGTGTGAACTCGATGAGCCCCGCGGCATAGCCCGCGAGCTCATAGGGGTTTGCCATAAGGACAAGGCCCTCGTCGTTAAAGTACCAGTTGCCGTCGCGGAAGAGACCGGCAAGCTGATCCTCGTAGCCATCGTTCAGACCGTAGGCGGCGTATTCCGCGCCGTAGCTGATGATATCCTTGAGCTGATCGACGGCGGCGGAGAGGAAAGCGTCGTAGTTATCCGTGAGATCCGCGAGCGTCAGCTCCCGGCCGGTGCGGATATCGAAGGTGTGACCGCAGCGGCCGGTGTAGCCGTGCGCGCCGCCGAGATACGACGTATCATCGTAGGTGATGCTCAGCAGATACCGGGCATTATAGCGGACGTTCATCTGGCGCATAAGGCTGTAGGAAGAAAAGCCCGAGGCATCGCCGTTTTCCGTCTGCCAGGCGAGTTCTTCCTTTGCCGCGGCCAGATAATTTTCCTTGCCGGAAATGCTGTATTCGCTGCCCGATTCGGCGCCGACGGCAAAATCCGTATACTGCTTATGCAGCGCTTCGTTGATCGCGGCAGCGGCCGCGTCGTTTCCGTTCATGGAAACGCTCGGCTCGGCGCAGGCATAGACGAGAAGAAGCGCCGCATTGTCGGCGGTATAGAAATCCTCGTTCTCGCACCGGACGGAAATCACCGGCACATTGCGGTTTTCGACCGCTGGCGTCTCCGTGGGCGCGGCGGTAGTCTCCGGCGCGGCGGTCACGGGGATCGCCGTGGGTTCCGCCGTAGGCTGTGCCGGAGTTTCCGGCTTTGTGCTGCACGCCGCGAGCGAAAGGGAAAGCGCCGCGCAGAGCAGCAGGGACAGGCCTTTCTTTTTCATGCTCATACAGTTATAGTTACTCCTCATAGCGCGTGAGCGCGTAGTCGTAAATATTGTGTCCGCTCTCGAGCGGCGCACCGTTCACGGTGAGCATTACCTCCGTGCCGTCAAAGGCGTCGAGCAGCGTGTTGACGATGCCGCCGACGAGGAAGTACTCTCCGCTCGTGCCGAGAGAGCGCACCTGCGCGGCGAAAGCGTCGTTGAGGTCGGCTCTGATGTGGCCGTCCTTGTCTGCGGTAACGGTGTTGAACGCCGCGCCGTTTTCAAAGATAAGGCCGTCCATCGCGCCGTTGAGCGTTTCGGCGGTGATCTCCGTGCCGTCGAGCGCGGCGCCGAAGGCAAGGAAGTGCTCGGCGTTCGCGTCGCTGCGGTAGATGCGCACCACGGCGGGGGCTTCGCAGCCGCGCTCGGCGAAGATCGCGGTATAGGTATCGCGCACGTCCTTGGCACTGTAGGGGTAATGCGCCGGCGTATAGCCGCCGTCGGCAAGGAGGTTTTTCCCACTCTCGCCGTAAAGGCCCATGGCGGTCTCATACATCGCGGTGAGCTTATCGGTAAGCTTTTCGCCGAACTCCGTCTCCTCGCCGAGATCAAAGGCGGCTGCGCCGCTGCGCACGGCGTCCATGCCGTTCGTGAGCGAGAAGTCCATGATCGTGGCAGCGATGCGCGCTCCCGTGAGCGAGCAGCCGGCGGTGCCTTCATGATAGTTGTTGAAAAGGTCGCACAGCGCGTCGTAAAGGCCGTTCTTCTCCGGCGTCACCGTGACAGACGTGTCGGTTTTCTCGGGCATCGCGGTGGTTTCCGGCGGCACGGGCGTCGGAGCGCTCGTCGGCTCCGCCGTTGCGGCGGGTTCGGCGGCTGCGCTGCCGGACGACGCATT
>OGWZ01002580.1_pt1 | contig 13888 bp, 11 predicted proteins | sample 1576141 | NCBI WGS metagenome assembly OGWZ01 (sample SAMEA3541512, study PRJEB24748) | human gut metagenome | biome: human gut; feature: human-associated habitat; material: faeces | place: China | collected 2012
ATAGAACAGGATATGCTTCTGGAAGAGTATATAAAGACAGGAATACCTGTAGATGGTATTGTCACAAGCCAGCTTCTTATTAATATATTTGAGCATAATACACCGCTTCACGATGGTGCAGTTATAGTTAGGGGTAACAGGGTTGTTGCAGCTACCTGTTATCTTCCACTTACAGATAATGTTAATCTTAGCAAGGCTTTAGGAACAAGACACCGTGCCGGAGTCGGAATAAGCGAAGCTACAGACAGTATGACAATTATTGTATCAGAGGAAACGGGTAAGGTTTCCGTAGCTTTTGGTGGTGAATTAATACACGATATTGATGCAGATTCTTTAAAGAATAAACTGGAATATATCCGTAGAAAGAATATAGATGTTAAGTCTTTCAGGATATGGAGAGGCAGGTTGAAGCATGAAAGAGAAGATATTTAAGAATTTCAGCCTGAAGTTATTATCCGCTGTATTTGCAGTTGTTCTATGGACAGTTATTGTTAATATATATGACCCTAACACGAGTTATACATTCAGTAATATAACTGTACAGCTTATTAATACACAGAGCCTTACAGACAAAGATTACAGTTATGAAGTTGTTGATGGCGGCAAGATTTCAGTTACAGTAAGCGGTCCAAAGAGTGTCGTAACAGACCTTAAGACAAGTGATATAAGTGCAACCGCAGATTTGAGTAAGGTTACTGCATTTACAGATTATGTAGATATACAGGTTCAGGTAATTAAAGATGGACAGGTTCTTAATAATGTAGAGGCTGTTCCAAGAACATCAGCACTTAAGCTAAGCATAGAGAACAGGGATACCAAGACTTTGTCATTAGATGTTAACACGACAGGTTCTACAGCTTCAGGATATACGGTTGCTTCGACAAGTTCATCACCAACATATATCAAAGTTACAGGTCCTACATCTTTACTTGAGAGTGTAGCAGCATTATCAGTAAATGTAGATGTATCAGGTGCTAAGGAAGACATAAGCACAAGTGCAGATGTTAAGATGTTAGATGAAGATGGTAATGAAATAGTAAATGATGCACTTGAACTGTCATGTACTAAAGCAGATATCAATGTTGATATAGCAAGAATGAAGACGGTGTCAATAACAGCAAAGACAAGTGGAACGCCGGCAGACGGATATATTATAACAGATACAATATTAAGCCAGGCATCTGCGGTTATAACAGGTTCAGATGATTTGCTGGGTAAAGTAGATACAATAACAATTCCATCGCAGAATATTAATGCTGATGGATTGAGTGCTGATAAGACATATACTTTCAGATTATCAGATTATGTTCCATCAGGAATTAAATTTGTATCTGACAGCAGTCTTACTGTTACAGTTAAGATAGCACAGAAGGCTACAAAGCAGATAAGTCTTTCAGCTTCAGAGATAACACTTAATAATATACAGACAGGGTTTAATGCACAGGTAATGCAGGGTATTACATTTACTGTAACAGGTAATGATAATGTGTTATCGGCTGTCAGTGCATCAGATGTAAAGGCAGGCATTGACCTTAAGAATCTTGGGGCAGGAACTCATAATGTCACAGTGGCGTTATCACTGCCTGATGGAATAACTGTAGTAGGTAATGTTACTGTTAATGTTACAATAACGGCAATACAGCAGGAAACAACTACAGAGAGTACCAAAGCGACAGAAAGCACTACATCGGCGACAAGGTAATTTGTTAAGAACTGCCATTTAAGGAGGGATTATAATGGTAAAGGAGAATATAATTGTCACAAGCCAGCTTGGAATACATCTTCGTCCAGCGGGTGCTATGTGTGATGCGGCAATTAAATTTGATTCTAATATATCATTTGAATATGCAGAGGGTAAGACAGCCAATGCAAAGAGTGTAATATCAATACTTGCATCAGGTGTTAAATGTGGAGATGAGATAACTTTAATAGCTGATGGAAGTGATGAAGAAGAAGCGTTAAAGACAGTATCAGAAAAGTTTAAAGAAGCTCTTAAAGATTGATTTAATCTACGGATTGAATTATAATTAAATAAAATGATGTAGCAATACGTGTACATCAGTCAGGGAAAAATACCATTTTCCCCGACATTATTAAATAACAAGGAAAGAGGTACAGAGTATGGGTTATATGGAAGTTTATAAGTCTTGGTGTGACAATATGTATTTTGATGAAGCAACAAGAGATGAACTTAAGTCGATCGCTAATGATGAGAAGGAGATTGAAGACAGATTTTACAAAGATCTTGAATTCGGAACAGGAGGCTTAAGAGGTGTAATTGGCAATGGTACTAATAGAATGAACATTTACACTGTAAGAAAGGCAACACAGGGACTTGCTAACTTTATTATTAAGGAAGGTGCAGCAGACAGAGGTGTAGCTATTGCATTTGACTCAAGAAGAATGTCACCTGAATTTGCTGATGAAGCAGCACTTTGTCTTAATGCTAACGGAATTAAGGCATATATATTCCCTTCACTTCGTCCAACACCAGAATTATCATTTGCATTAAGAGACCTTAACTGCATAGCTGGTATTGTAGTAACAGCAAGCCACAACCCACCAGAATACAACGGATATAAGGTGTACTGGGAAGATGGTGCACAGATTACAGCACCTAAGGATTCACAGATTATATCAGAAGTTAAGGCTGTAACAGATTACAATACAGTTAAGACTATGGATAAAGATGAAGCTAAGGCTTGCGGTCTTTACAATGTGATCGGATACGATATGGATGACAGATATATGGCCGCATTAAAGAAGATGAGTATTAATGGAGATATCATTAAGAAAGTAGCGGATGATATTAAGATTGTATACACACCATTCCATGGTACAGGTAATATTCCAGTAAGAAGAGTTCTTAAGGAATTAGGCTTTAAGCACGTATATGTTGTTCCAGAACAGGAAAAGCCAGACCCAGATTTTACAACGCTTGAATATCCTAACCCAGAAGATCCTAAGGCATTCACATTAGCATTAAAGCTTGCTAAGGAAGTTGATGCAGATATCGTTCTTGCAACAGATCCGGATGCTGACAGACTTGGTGTATATTCTAAGGATACTAAGACAGGTGAATACCAGTCATTTACAGGTAATATGTCTGCTATGCTTATTGCAGAATATATCCTTTCACAAAGACAGGAAAAGGGACTTCTTCATAAGAACGGAGCATTTGTTAAGACAATAGTTTCAACTAATATGGCTGACAGCATTGCTAAGGAATATAACCTTAAGCTTATTGAAGTTCTTACAGGCTTTAAGTTCATCGGTGAGCAGATTAAGTTCTTTGAACAGCAGGGTACATATGAATATGAATTTGGTTTTGAGGAAAGCTATGGCTGTCTTGTAGGAACACACGCAAGAGATAAGGATGCTATCGTTGCAGTTATGGCACTTTGTGAAGCAGCAGCTTACTATAAGAATAAAGGTCTTACTTTATGGGATCAGATGATTAACATCTATGAGAAGTATGGCTACTATAAAGAAGGACAGGTTGCTATCACAATGAAGGGTGCTGAGGGTGCTGGAAAGATTGCTAAGATGATGGATGACCTTAGAAATAATACACCATCTAAGATTGGTAACTGGACAGTTCTTGAAGCAAGAGATTATAAGAAGGACGAATGTGTCAATATGGTTACAGGCGATAAGCATAGCACAGGACTTCCTGACTCTAATGTACTTTATTATGATTTATCAGATAATGCATGGTGCTGTGCAAGACCATCTGGTACAGAGCCTAAGATTAAGTTCTATATGGGCGTTAAGGGCAGCAGCATAGAAGATGCAGCAGCTAAAGAAGAAGCTTTAAAGAAAGCTGTTATGGAGCTTGTTGGGCAGTAATCAGTAAGTATTATTTGATGGATATGTTTTACATAGCATAATTATATAAGTTCAGATTTTCTTAACAAGTAATACACAATATGAACACATTTCGTGAATATACTAACAGTATCAACAACGAAATGTGTTCATTTTTTCGTTGAAATGACATAAGTAAGGAGTGTTTGGATATGTATAATAATGAAGATAACGATTATATGAACAATAATTCTGATAATAATTCTAGGAATTATGAGAATGTAGAGCCTGATAATAATCAGAGTACAGGAACAACTGGATATACAACATACAGCCATAACACAGGTTATAATCAGAACAGTGCAGGTGGTGCTGGTATGAATAATGGACAGAACCAGTATTCTAACGGAAGTAATAATTATGGCTATAATGGTTATGGATATAATCAGGGTGGTATGAATAATTCACAGTATGGTGCTAATACATCATACAATAGCACAGGAACTAATGCCGGATATAATAACACAGCATATAATAATGGTGCTAATACAGGCTTTCATAATGCATCAGATAACAGTAATTCAACCTATAGATATTCATATGTTAATAATAATATAGGCAGTGATCAGAATAATTCTTATAGGAATGCACAGAGAGCGGCTAAGCAGGCTAAGAAGGAAGCAAGAAAGAAGTCATTTAACAATTTCTTTTCTAAGAATTCCACGGCTAAGAAGTATATAAGTGGTGTGCTTGCAGCAGTGGTATTTGGTGTTGTAGCTGGTTCAGCAATGTATGGAACTTATCATATTGAGAAGAAATATTTAGGTGGTAATGATACTAAGAACTATACAATTTCAACTGTGACAAGCAATATTGATAAAGTTACAAGCGATGATATTAATGCTAATGGAGATACTAATCTTTCACAATATTCATCAATGAATGTAGAAAGTGTGGCACAGGCAGCACTTCCGGCTATGGTTGCCCTTAATGGTACAACTACAGTAAGCAGTTCATCTTCAATGTATGGCTGGGGACAGCAGCAGTACGAGGCTTCAACAAGTGGAACTGGTATTATTGTTGGTAAGAATGATACAGAGCTTCTTATTGTAACTAATGCACATGTTGTAGATAATGTATCCAACTTAAAATGTGTATTTGTGGATGACCAGTCAGTAAGTGCAACGGTAAAGGGTTCTAAGTCAGATCAGGATATAGCAGTAGTTGCTGTATCATTATCAGATATTCCGTCTGACACAATAAGTAAAATAGCTATTGCAGAACTTGCAGATTCTGATACAATTGCAGTAGGCCAGCAGGTAGTGGCAATTGGTAATGCACTTGGAGAAGGACAGTCAGTTACTAATGGTATTATAAGTGCCCTTGACAGATCAATAACAGTTAACAATGTTACATTTTCAGGACTTATAATGACTAACGCAGCTATTAACTCAGGTAATAGTGGTGGAGCACTTCTTAATGCAAGCGGCAAGGTAATTGCTATTAACTTTGCTAAGACATCATCAGATGGTGTTGAGGGTATGGCATATTCAATACCTGTATCTAATGTTAAGGAACTTATAAGCTCACTTATGAGCAAGCAGACAAGACAGAAGGTAGATTCAGATAATGCTGGATATCTTGGTATTGCTGCTATAGATATAACAAGCACATATGCTTCTATGTATGGTTACCCACAGGGTATAATGGTTCGTACAGTAGCATCTGGCTCAGCAGCAGAGAAGGCAGGACTTTCAGCTTACGATATAATTGTCGGTTTTGATGACCAGTCAATATCAACAATGTCAGGCTTACAGTCACTTCTGCAGTATTATTCAGCAGGAGAGACAGTAAAGGTTGACTACTATCATCTTGAAGGTAGTGAATATGTACTAAAGAGTGTGGAGGTTACATTAGGAAAGAAGAACTAATAAGCTTCGTAACACAGAATTGAGGATTAAATGAGTAACAACGATAATAATAATGAGAACAATACAACTGCTAACACAGATGAATACGAAAAGGTGTGTTATATATGCAGAAGGTCAGAGTCTAAGGCTGGTAAAATGATTAATATGCCAGGTGGTTTATGTGTATGTGCAGATTGTATGCAGAAGACCTTTGATACAATTAATAACAGTGATATCAATTATGATGACCTTATGAATAATATGCCTAATATGGGAATGTTCGGCGGCTTTAATATGATGGGTAATGACATTTCCAACAGGCAGAAAGTCAAGAAAAAGAAAGAAGATAATAACAAGCCTACAGATAAGGAAAAGGACGATACACTTGATTTGGCTAATCTTCCAGCACCTCATCAGATAAAGGCAATGTTAGATGAATATGTAATAGGTCAGGACTATGCCAAGAAGGTTATGTCAGTTGCTGTATACAATCATTATAAGAGAGTTGCCACAGGAACTATGGACGATATTGAGATTGAAAAGTCTAATATGCTTATGATAGGACCTACAGGAAGCGGAAAGACTTATCTTGTAAAGACACTGGCAAGACTTTTAAAAGTACCTCTTGCAATTACAGATGCTACTTCACTTACCGAAGCTGGCTATATAGGTGATGATATAGAGAGCGTTGTATCAAAGCTTTTACAGGCAGCAGATAATGACGTGGAGAAGGCAGAAAGAGGCATTATATTTATTGATGAGATAGATAAGATTGCCAAGAAGAAAGAAACAAGAAGCCGTGATGTAAGCGGTGAATCTGTACAGCAGGGAATGTTAAAGCTTCTTGAGGGAAGTGATATAGAAGTTCCAGTAGGTGCTACAAGCAAAAATGCTATGGTTCCGCAGGTTACAGTTAACACACGCAACATATTATTTATATGCGGTGGTGCATTTCCAGACCTTGAGAATATAATAAAGGCAAGACTTAATAAGCAGTCATCAATAGGTTTTAACTCAGACCTTAAAGATAAATATGATAATGACAAGAATATATTATCAAAGGTTGAATTAGAGGATTTAAGGGAATTTGGTATGATTCCTGAATTCTTAGGACGACTTCCTATAGTATTCTCTTTAGAGGGTCTTACAGAGGATATGCTTGTTAAGATTATGAAAGAGCCTAAGAATGCAATACTTAAGCAGTATCAGAAGTTATTAGAACTTGATGAGGTTAAGCTTGAATTTGATGATGATGCTTTAAGACAGATTGCAAAGAAAGCTATGGAAAAAGATACAGGAGCAAGAGCATTAAGGTCTATAATAGAAGAATATATGCTTGATATAATGTATGAAATTCCTAAAGATGATAATATCGGAAGTGTCACAATAACAGCAGATTACATCGAGAAGAAGGGCACACCGCTTATTATGATGCGTGGACAGGAAAGACTTCCAATGAATAATGCAGAAGCTTAATGCTGTCAGTTTCACAAGCCATTATGCACAAGATATTCTGCTGATGTTATTTTGCAGAAGTTATTATGTATATGTCAGTATGTCAGTATATTAGTATTATTATAAAATATTAATCATATAATGTCCTTAAAGATTATCTTTAAGGACATTTTTTATGCCTTTATGCAGTGAAATGATAACAGATGAGGATATATATGATTATATAGTTGTCAATCTTCCGGGAATTAATAAGATGCTTCAAAGCAACCCTGATGTATGTATACAGAAGGTTGATGACCAATGGCTTGTTGCACATAGCAGGCTTCCGGATGACAGGGATTTTAATATAAGTGACTTGGGATATTATACAATTCCCAAGTTGTATGGGCTTATGGATACATCAAGCATTGATGCGGTAAATGCCACCAACATAACAAGCCAGCCTTTTTTAAATTCAAAAGGGCAGGGTGTTATCGTGGGGATAATAGACACAGGAATTGATTATCTTAGTGAGAACTTCTGTGATACGGCTGGTAATACGCGTATTATGGCTATATGGGATCAGACCCTTGAGTACAGGCAGAATTTATATGTTAATTATGGTCGTATATATGAACAGGCAGAGATTAATACAGCACTTGAAGCATACCGCAATGGACTAAATCCTTACGATTATGTGGGAACAACCGATATTACAGGGCACGGAACATTTATGGCTGGAGTAATTGCTTCAAGAAAAATTGATGATTACATAGGTGTTGCACCAGAGGCAAGCATAGTATGTGTAAAATTAAAAAATGCAAAGAAATATTTAAGGGATTACTTCTACATAAGGGATGATGCAGTGTGTTTTGAGGAAACGGATATTATGCTTGCCGCAAGATTTCTAAAGGATTATGCAGGGTTAAAGAAAATGCCTCTTGTCATATATATGGGACTGGGTAGTGGTCTGGGCTCAAGAACAGGCGGAAGTCCTTTATCAAATGTTCTTGATTCACTTACAATGCACGTTAATACATGTGTTGTTGTTCCTGCTGGCAATGAGGCAGTCAAAAGGACACATTTTAGCGGTTACGCTTCTGTTGTTCCTGAATATAAGGAAATGGAGATAAATGTTGAGAGGCGTGGAAAAGGCTTTGTGCTTGAAATATGGGCAAAAAGTCTTGATGTACTGTCGGTATCAATAATATCACCGACAGGCGAGATTATTCCAAGAATACCAGCAAGGATAGGCTCAAGTACACAATATTCATTTCTTTTGGAGAATTCAAGGATATATGTTGATTACCAGATTACAGAAACTGTTGCAGGGCAGGAAGTTATATTTATGAGATTTGAACGTCCGGCAGAGGGACTGTGGAAGATAGATGTATATAGTCTTACTAATCTTCCTGGATATTTTAATGCGTGGATAACTTTAAAAGAGCTTATGGACTGTGATGCCTATTTTCTTAATTCAGATGCTGATGTAACGCTTGTAGAGCCTGCCAGCGGTTTAAGGCTTATTACTGTTGGTGCATATAATCATAATACCAACGGAAGCGACGTGAACAGCAGCAGGGGTTATACGGCGGATAACAGGGTTAAGCCTGATATAGCAGCACCAGGAGTTAATGTGTATGGTGTTGGAGGCGTAAGAGGCTATACAGTTAGATCAGGAACAAGCATTGCTGCGGCACACGTTGCAGGGGCAGCGGCATTATTTTTTAGCTGGGGAGTTACTAACAATAACAGATCAGTTATAAGTAATAGCGAGATTAAGTCATATATAATAAGGGGAGCAGACCGACCGGGGGATATTGCTTATCCAAATGTTGAATATGGCTATGGCAGATTGAATATAGCAGGTGCATTTGACCAGATGAGGATAAGTTAATAAAAGCTTAAGGCTTAGCTTATTGTAATTATTAAGTACATATGATAAAGTGATTATGTATGCGGATATATTGTCAGGAATTGCAGGGTGATGTAATAGTGAAGCAATTAATTGGCATATGTAAGGGAAGTATCCCCGACACCTATATAAGAATTATAAAGGACAGGTATTTAACAATGAAATATAAAGCGATTGCGCTCGATCTTGACGGAACACTCACAGACCATAATAAGAAGCTTCCGGAGGCTAATAAGGAGGCTGTATGGGCTGCAATTGATAAAGATGTTACAGTTATATTGGCTTCGGGACGTCCATTATTTGGGATAACACCGATAGCAGATGAGCTTGAGTTAGATAAGAGAGGCGGATATATATTAGCTTACAATGGTGGTGAGATAATTAACTGCCTGAATGGAGATGTAATTGTAAGCCACGAGCTTCCAAGGCAGTGTATAGACGATATATGTGATTATGCAAGAGCTAATGATGTGTATGCACTTACATATTCGGACGGAAAGATAGCAGCAGAGAGTGATGATGATGAGTATGTGTTAAAAGAAGCATTTTGCAATAATACAACAATAATTAAGACAGATGATTTAAAGAAATATGTAGATTATCCAGTTAATAAGTTCCTTGTTGTAGGAAGACACGATAAGCTTGTGCCAGTGCAGGAAGCTTTATTAGAGCATTATTCTGACGTGCTTGATGCATTTTATTCAGAAGATTATTTCCTTGAGGTAGTACCAAAGGGGGTTGCCAAAGATAAATCATTACAGCAGTTATTAGGTAAGCTGTCTATCAAAGAAGATGAGCTTATAGCCTGTGGAGATGGAATGAATGATATACCAATGTTAAAGATAGCAGGTGTTGCGGCTGTTATGGATAATGCGTATGAAGAAGTGAAAAAGTATGCAGACTATATCGCACCATCTAATGATGAATCGGGAGTTGCCGATATAATTAAAAGATTTATATTAAATGCTTAGAGTGATTAAGTGATAAATAATTATGGAGATTGACAATGGGAAGAGATAATGTTCAGAATGAAGAAATAGAAATTGATATTGGACATATTTTATCTATATTATGGGATAAGATAATGGTTATTATTGCAACAGGCATAATAGTGGGACTTGGTGCATTTCTTGTGGCAAAGTTTTTTATAACACCACAGTATGAGTCAGAAACCAAGCTGTATGTATTAAACAGGGCTAACGACAGTGCGACTACTTTATCAGATGTCCAGTTATCTACACAGCTTACGAAAGATTATAAGATACTTGTAACAAGTGCTCCGGTTATGAATGAAGTTATCAAGGAATTAAAGCTTGATATGAAAGCCTCACAGCTTGCTTCAAGCATATCTGTTGATACACCTTCGGATACACGTGTATTGCAGATAACAGTTGTTAGTGATGATCCTTATCAGGCTAAGAAGATAGCTGACTGCGTGGCTAAAGTATCATCACAGAAGATATGTGATATTATGAAGATTGAACAGGTAAATGTTATTGAGGAAGGCTCATTATCAGAGATACCAGCATTTGCTGTTGTCCAGAAATGGACAATTATAGGTGCTCTTGCAGGTATTGTGCTGTCAGCGGCGGTTATAGTAATAAAGTCAATGTTAGATGATACTGTAAAGACTACAGAAGATGTGGAGAAATATTTTGACCTCAGTACACTTGCAGTTATTCCAATTTCAGAAGAAATGGATGATGGCTTGCCAAAGAACAAGAAAAAGAGCAGGAAGAACAAAAAGAACAAGAATAAAAAGTAAAAGTCAGGTGAAAAGATAATATGCAGACTATCAATATAGAACGATTAAGAAAGCTTGATTACAGGGCTAATGAGGCATATAAGAATTTAAGAACGAATATCCAGCTTTGCGGTTCGGATATCAAGGTTATTATGCTCACAAGTACGACACCGGGAGAAGGTAAATCTACTGTATCATTTAATCTTGCGGTATCACTTGCAGAAGCAGGCAAGAAGGTTATATTTATTGATGCGGATTTAAGAAAGTCGGTGCTTGTAGGACGTTATAAGATTAATACGTCTGTTAAGGGACTTACACATTTCTTATCAGGAATTAATAAATTTGAAGAAGTTATGTATGCAACTAATGTTGAGAATTTTAATGTAGTATTTTCTGGTCCGGTGCCACCTAATCCTACAGAGCTTCTTGGCAATAAGGTGTTTAAGACACTTATAAAAGTATTAAGGGATTTGTATGATTATATAATAATTGATACACCACCTATAGGAAGTGTAATAGACAGTGCCATAGTGGCACAGGAGTGTGACGGAGTTGCCTATGTAATGGCGGCTAATGATGTAAGCTACAAATACGCCCAGAAGGGTCTGGAGCAGATTAAAAAGACAGACTGCAAGCTTCTTGGAGTGGTACTTAATAAGGTCGATATGGACGATAACAAATACTATGGTAAGTATTATGGCAAATACTATGGCAAGTATGGAGAACATGCCAATAAATAGGTGGCTGGTTATGTCGTAAATAACATATAATATTATAAACAGCTAATTGACATATTAACTTAATAACTATTTAAAAGGTCAAAAAGGCTTCGCATTACGATATACATAATGTGAAGCCTTTTTCTAATACTTGATAGTATTTTGTTAATAGTGTTTTATTAATAGTATTTTGAGCAATATTTTATAGTTAATTAGCTGCAGCCTGATTAGCATTGGAATTGCTATCTGCCTGGGCAGGGGCGGCAGCCGCCTGTGTAGGAGCTGTTGTAGCTTCTGTCTTATTGCCGTTACTGCCGGTATTATTGCTGTTATTATTATTATTACTGTTATTGTTATTACTGTTGTTGTTGTTACTGTTGTTGTTGTTATTGTTATTGCTATTGTTATCAGGAGCAGGGGTCTGTGTAGGAGCTGCTGTAGTTGTTGCTGCTTCTGTAGGTGCGGCAGTTGCTTTAGTTGTAGTCTGCTGCTGCTTAGTTGTTGATGAACTCTTAGTTGATGTGGCAGCAGAAGTTTCTTCTTTGTTAGTGCTTGATGATTTTGAAGTATTAGGTAAAGACATCAAACCAGTTGGGTTAGAAACCTTGCTGATCTCTTCGTCATAATATTCCTGTGCATCGAATATATCACCATTAATTATCTTCTTGGCAAGCTGTCTGGCAATATCAACATCAGCCTGATAAAGAAGTGATACAGAACGATAAGAACCGAAATGCTGGCATAGTCTGCTGTCAGGTTCTGCACCTGTGCTGTATGTCTGTATATTCCATGAACGGCTGTTGGCAAGCTGCCCTTTTACAAGTGATGTAATATCTGATACAGGCATATTAGTGTAGAGCATATCACCGACAGAATCAAGTAATGCACTGTACTTTGCAAGTATTGCAGGTGATGTAAGCTTATGTAAGGGCTGCAAGCTGGTTACGGCCTCTCTGGTAATCACCATCTAAGAAAGCATTTCTTTCACGGCAGAAAGCTAAGGTCTGTTCACCATTACATTCATTATCACCTATTACATAGTGATATCTTGTTGGAGCTGCCTCAAGTCCATTGACAAAGTCAACAGATGAATTGATGGTTACACCACCAAGTGCATCTACAATTGTCTCGCAGCCGGTAAAGTTAATCTTAACATAGTAATCAATATTAAGGTCATACAGATTCTGAAGGTTTAGTATAGAACCCTCTATACCCCATTGTCCGGCGTGTGTAAGCTTATCATAGCCCTGAGCACCCGTACCAGGATTAGTAAGGTTGATATAGGCATCTCTTGGAGTAGTGATAAGAAGCACTTGTCTTGTTATTGGGTGGATGACACATAAAATGTTGACATCGCTTCGTCCTGTTGAAAGTATCTTGCCTTCTTCGTCATTACCTGATATATATATTACAAAAGGTTCTTCGTTGACCTTTTTGTCAGATTCGCTTAATTCTATAGTTCTCTTAAGTTCAATAGTTCCGACAATTCTTATTGAGTCAAGGAATTCTTCATATTCTTCATCAAATGATGACAATGTGTTGTCATTAATAAGCATAGCCTGAATATCAGTTCCAGCCTCTAATGCAGGAATGATATCTTCCCAGGTTGTATATTCCTTAGTCTTGATGTCTGCATTGTTATTAAAGTTAATCTTCTGTATGGCATCCTGATTATCATCGGCATCTACAGTAGAGTTATAACCAAATGTATATGATAAAGTATCAGAAAGTGACTGTGCTTTATCCTTCTTTAATACAACGACATCAACGACATCTGTAATCTCCTGTACGTTATTACCATTACTGCTTATCTTATCAAGAGTTGTGTCAACCTTTGATGTGAAAAGGAATGTGTATAAAAGTACAGCGGATAAAAGTATAGATATTACTTTTCCTATAATATGCGTCTTAGTAAACTGTGATAAAAAGTCGTATATTGCCACAAGTACAAGAACGGCGTCAATAGCTGCGATATACTTGAGCGGAAGAATATCAAGTTTGTAAAGCTTTAATAGTGTCAATACAGTGAATACAAGCTGAACAACAACGAGTGCAATACCAATAACTGTCGCCCACGCTCTTAGCTTGTGCTTCTTCTCACTCTGGGAAAGAGTGCTCCCCTTTTTGAAGATATATTGCATATCTTCTCTGGTCTTGTCAAAGAATCCTGACATAATGTTATCTCCTGTTAGTATTCATAGAATAAATGTATAAGCCAAGCTTTAAAAAGATGTGAAATATATTCAATTAAAAGCTTAACGTAACAAAAATACTATAACATATTACTAAAAAAAAATAAATAAATAGAGTATTAAATATAGAAAAATGTAAAAATACGCCTGTATGCAGTATACAAACA
>OGWZ01002582.1_pt1 | contig 13879 bp, 14 predicted proteins | sample 1576141 | NCBI WGS metagenome assembly OGWZ01 (sample SAMEA3541512, study PRJEB24748) | human gut metagenome | biome: human gut; feature: human-associated habitat; material: faeces | place: China | collected 2012
GCAGACAATGATCTGTTCCCTGCTTTTGTTGGAAAGAAGAATAAGAATGGAGTATCACCGGTGATTCTTTGCTTCGTTATGCTCTTTTCTATCTGCTGTGTAGCAACCGGATCCAGCTTTGGAGTGTTGATGACGGTATTTTCTTTCGTCAATGCACTGTCGGATATCGCTCTTTGTCTGGTACCGTTCTTCCTGAAAAAGAAATATCCGCATGCCTGCAATCATTCTACCTTCAAGATGGCTATCGGTCTGGTATATGCGCTGTCAGCCTTTGCGTTTGTAGTCGCAGCCTATCTGGCATATGCGATGATCAGTACACTGGGAATGACCGTATGGCTGATGATCCTTGGTGCAGTGGTACTGTTTGTGCTCTATATTCTGATCCGTATCTCCTACCTGAAAAAACATGGACGGGATCTGATCGCAGAATTAAAACAGCCTTATGAACCATGGGAAGCCCGCGAGCGTGAGTGCAAAGCGATGGATGAAGGAAAATGATATACTATTGATTATAGATGATATAAAAAGTGCGTAAGCTTGGTGAGAACAATCCGGGGCTTACGCACTTTTTATGTATTGCTTTTTGAGATGTATTGGGAAAGCAATGAAAAAATATTCCAATATGGGACTATTAAAGGTATTTTGCAGGTGTTAAAAACTGCTTCAAATTTACATTCCAAAATGTACGTAAAATATTATAATGAAATACAGGCGAAAAGTAAATGAGAAAAATAAATGCAAAATTAAATTAATCCATTGAAACAGTTTTAAAAAATGTTATAGTGGGATCAGAAGGAGGGATTGATATGACAGAGCTAAAATTAGAGTTTCTGTTAGAAGAACCGGAAATCCCGGCAGAGGTGGATCGTTTGTTACTAAGTTTTTTAAAGGCATCTGTAGAGAAATATTCTCCGGAACTTTTCGGAAAACTTTATACAAAAAAGCAATCCGTCATGAAAACATATTGCTGGTCATGCTATCTGCCGGGAGCACGATTCGCAGCAGACAAGATTTATCTGAAAGAAAATCGATTTATGGTAACATTTTCCGATGCGGACATGGGAGAACTATTTGAATTCTTTAATGCATTTCAGTTAATGCGGAATATAGAGTATCCCATGGGAGGAAACTCGATGAAACTGCGTGAAGTGAAAGCAAAAAAGATTCCGGAGATTAAAGAATCGGAGCTTATCATAAAAATGCAAAGTTCCTTACTGGCAAGAAAACATGATCCGGAAAATAATACGGATATCTATTATACCTGCGAGGATCCTGAGTTTTCGGATACATTAAAAGATAATCTGAAGTTCTTCTTGAACAAGATCGGATGGGATGAAGATGTGGATTGTTTTTCGATTGTTCCGGTGAAAGGAAAAAAGATTGTTGCGAAAGTATGGGGAAGACCAACAAATGCCAGCATTGGGATATACAAACTACAGGGAACGCCCCGGCTTTTAGATTTCCTGTACTCTGCAGGACTTGGAAGCCGCAGATCGGAAGGCCATGGGAAATGGGAAATCGTCTGGTAGAGAGAGGTGATATTTTATGGAAAAATATGCAATTACGCCAGGTGATTTTCTGAAAAACGCCGGAATCGTCGGGCTGAAATATATACTGGATTGCGCAAAGGCGCAGGAAGGTGTTGACTTTGGCATATCGGAAGACGGTCAGGAGATGTGGCTGAACTACGAATTTATTCAAAATGCGGACTGGACCAGTCTGTATTTCCGGGCATGTGTGCAAAATTTTGGAAGGTTTACTGTTTACCAGGGCGTAATGGAGAAAATCAAGTGCTGTATCGGGAAAATTCAGAATGAAAAATGGAATCCGGGAAAGACCGAAAAGGATGATCTGAAATTTATCAATGACAAACTGCTCTCGAACAGTTACCAGGCCGGCTTTGAAAATATCAAAGATCAGATCGAACATCCGGAAGTTTATATAACACTGAAAAAAGAAAAACTGACGGATAAAATGACAGCGGAAGAATTACTGGAAAGGCTTTCGAAGTTACAGGTGTTTCTGGAGCAGGAGAAATGCAAAGAGACGTTTATTATGAAAAGTGTAGTCTACAACTATATCAATCGTTTCTGGGATGGAAAAAGTTTTCTGCTTCGCTCGAATGCAAAAAAAGATATGAGGGAACAGTTTGAAAAAGATTTTTCAGAACCATTCCGAAAATACTTTATGACAGATCATACAAAAGCAAAGGATCTGTGTATTGACTGTGGAGAACCTGTAACCACAAAAGAGAAAGTGTCCATCGCATTTATGAAGGAAGTCGGGGACGATTTTACAAGAAAACGATCTGCGTTCTGGAATTGTAATGTGGATGCGTTCCTGTGCCCGGTCTGTACGTTTCTGTATGCAGCAAGTCCGCTTGGGTTCCGACTGTTTGCCAATAAATTTGTGTTTGTCAATAATAACAGTGATATGTTCACTCTGCTGGCAGCAAATTCCAAAAACAGGAAAAGCAGTATGGAAGGAGAAAAAGAAGAGAATCAGAGATATTCCCAGTGGTTTGCGGAAACTCTGAATATCATATTGAATGAGAAAAGACAGGAACTTTCCAATATTCAGGTGATCCTGCGTGGAACCGGGGATAAGGACAGATATAAACTTTCTATTATCAACAAGGATATACTGAATATTCTGAAAAGGGAAGATGTAGAAAAAGCATTGAAAAATCTTGGTCAGTATCCGTTCACAAAGATCAGAAATGATTTTGTAAATGTGCACGAACAGGCTGTTATGAACCTGTTGGGCCATCAGAATCAGTATATTTTGTTAGATTCCCTGCTGAGAGAAGCTATTGCAGGGAATGCTGCATCAAACTTTCATATACATTGGGTATATGAGATTCAGAAGGGAACAGAGATCAGTTACAAAAAAGAAGAAGAGAAGGAGGTTCTTATGTATTGCATCAGTATGAAAAAGAGCGGTTCGGAATTACGAAAAGCGATCATGACCGCAAAAAAAGACACGACCGGAGATAGTCTGCGTGGTATCGAGTATCAGCTGCTTAATGCGCTGTCGGTAAAAAATACAGAGAAATTTATGGATATCGTTGCGAGACTGTACAGTTCCTATGGATCGGAAAAACTCCTGATACCGAATGGGATGATTCGGATGTTACAGGACAAAGAAAAATTTTCGGAGTATGGATACGCATTTGTTTTAGGACTGATCGGATCTTATGAAGGAAAGAAAGAGGTAGAACAATGAGAAGAGAAGGATTGACAGTAACTATGGTTTTTCTTGCGGAAAGTGCCAATTACGGAGAGGGAATCGGAAATATTTCTACATTAAAGAAAATGTCAAGAGGAAACCACGAGCAGTATTCGTATATTTCCAGGCAGGCGATGCGTTATAACATTGTCCGGCAGGCAAACTGGGATCAGACTCCGGTGGACGGAAAAAGCGGTGTGGTTCAGTTTGCACCGTCTGCAACGATTGCGGAATATCCGGAAATCGATCTGTTCGGCTATATGAAGACAGCGGCAAAGGATGGCGATCAGAAAGGCGGAGCGTCTACAAGAAGCGCTGTAGTGAGACTGAGTAATGCTATTGCACTGGAGCCGTTTTTGGGTAATCTGGAGTTCTTAACTAACATGGGACTGGCAGCAAGAGGAAAGCTGGAGAATGGAATTGCACAGAGCGAAATTCAGCGATCATTTTATACTTATACCATAACGGTCGATCTGGACCGGGTAGGGATTGATGGAGAAGTGCAGATCACAGGAGAAGAAAAAGCAGATCGTGTGAAAACACTTCTGGATACCGTGCAGTATTTGTATCGGGATATCAAAGGTAGAAGGGAAAATCTGAGCCCATTGTTTGCGATCGGGGGAAGATATGAACGGAGAAATCCATTTTTTGAAAACAGGATCCGGATAGAAAATGATCAGATCAATGTAGAAACTCTGGCGGAACTGTTAGAGGACGACGCGATTCGTACCCACACATTTACCGGTGTCGTAACAGGAACTTTTGACAATGAAAATGAGATCCGGGGAAAATTATCCGGAGAATCTGTAGGTGCAGCATTCAGACATTTAAAAGAGGAAGTGGAACAGTATTATGGAGAAAGCAATTAGAGTTCAGTGTTTTCAGAATCTGGTAAATTATCGAAAACCGAGCAGCTTTATCATAAAAGAGACATTCCCGCTTCCTCCGTATTCTACGGTGCTTGGAATGATCCATGCGGCCTGCGGATACCGGGAATTTCATCCGATGAAACTGTGTATTCAGGGAACAAACAGCGGAATGGTGTCGGAACTGTATACCAGATATTCCCTTTCTTCCGGTACGAAGTATGAAGAGGGAAGACATCAGCTGTGTGTGGATGGAAAATATGGCGTGTTTAAGGGAATCGCGAATGTAGAACTGGTCTGTGATAATCACATGGTGATCCATATTATTCCGGCAGAGGAAGATTTTGCACATGTATATCAATCCCTTCTATATCCGGGCAGGTATTTATCCCTGGGAAGATATGAGGATCTCCTGGATATCGAACGGGTTGACATTGTGAAAATTCATCAGGAAGAGGAAGTAGATCTCAAGCGGGATATGTACATACCGGTAGCGATGGCAGAGACACTGGGGATTGAGAACAGTCGTATGACGGTGTACCATCTGACAAAGGAATATGAGATTACCAAACAGGGTCTGCGGCGGTGGAAAAAGGAAAATGGAAGAGTCAATGCTTTTTACTATCCTGCAGGAAATACACTGGGGCAGGGTGCCTACGTGGACGATTTCGAGGAAGATGCAGCGTTAGTGTTCTGTTAAAGAAGGTCAGAAAGGCGTGGGAATGAAATACTATGCAAAATCGAAGAAAAAGGGATTATCCGATAAAGAGCGGGGGAAACAGATAAAAGAACCGGAAGAAGAACAAAAAACACTGAATAGCCATCAGGAAGATATTGTGCGGTGTGCTGAAGCGTTTTTTGAAGAATATGGCCGGTATTTTTCTGAAAAAGAGAAACGGCTGGTCATAGAAGCCTGCCGCATTCATGATTGGGGGAAGGCGAATCTGGTCTTTCAGGTAATGATAAATCCGGAACTTGCCGGAGAACGGAAGTTAAATGTGAAATCTATCAGTCAGATCCCTCATGGACATCTTAGCGCAGTTACTCTGTCACAAAACGAATTCTTTGCAATGGACGATAGTTTTACGAAAGATGATTTTGGGGCTTTTGTCACGGCAGTCTATCATCACCATACGAGAAAAGACCAGGAAGACAGTTCGGAGCTTCGTACATATGGAAAGAAATATTATCTGGAAGAGATCAGTGATTATCTTGGACAGACCAGAACAAAACTGTACTGCAGCAACTTGAACCAGCTTCTGTTTCACAATAACGGATATAGTGGGAAGTTCCTATGTGATCCTGCAGTCTGGAATGAATATCTTCTCATAAAAGGATTGCTGAATAAGTTTGATTATATGGTCAGTGCCGGATATGAGAGTGCGGAACTGGCATTTGATATCAGGGAAAAAAGGCTGAAAAAAGAAGTGGAGAGTTTTCTGGAAGGAAAAGATTTACGGCCTGCTCAACAGTTCATGAAAGAGCATATGGATGATAGCCTTGTTGTTATTGCGCCCACCGGATCCGGAAAAACAGAAGCCGCTTTGTTATGGCTTGACGGGGAGAAAGGATTTTACACGCTGCCTTTGAAAGTTTCTTCCAATGCAATTTATTCCAGAATAAAAAACGGATATGGTTATGAACATGCGGCGATTTTGCATTCGGACAGCATGGCGATGTATCTGAAAGAAAATCCGGGATCTGCCTGGGAAAAACAGGAACAGGCAAAGTTGTTAGCGAATCCTGTTACTGTGTGTACGATCGACCAGTTGTTTACGTTTGTTTACAGGGCGCTGGGGACAGAGATCTTTGCAGCAACTTTGAAGTATTCCAAGCTGATCATAGATGAAATACAGTCTTATGATCCAAGAAGTATTGCTACGATCTTATACGGTCTGAAAACCATCCAGCAAATGGGCGGCAGATATGCGATTATTACGGCAACTTTTCCACCTGTACTGAAAGATTTTATGGAACAATACGGGTTGGCAGATCAGTGTTTGTTTGCAGACTTTACAGACAATCCGGATATTACGATTCGGCATAAGGTAAGCATCCGGTATTCGGAAATGCATCTGGATGAGATTGCAGAACAGGGGAAAACCAAAAAAGTACTGGTAATCTGTAATACCGTTTCCAGAGCACAGGAGGTTTATGAAAAACTGCGGGAAAGGAACGATTCTGTGTGGCTGTTACATTCCCGTTTTATTCGCAGAGACCGTAATTTACTGGAACAAAAGATTATGGAGTTTTCAGAATCGGATGAAGTGGGGATCTGGGTCACCACGCAGATCGTTGAAGCCAGTCTGGATATCGATTTTGATATTCTGCACACGGAAATGTGTACAGCAGACAGCTTGTTGCAGCGTATGGGAAGATGTAACCGGAAGGGAAGAAGGATTCCTGAACTTTCCAATATTTTTGTATATGATAACAAAAATGGAAGCGGAAGTATTTACGAGGAGAACTTGTATCAGCGATCGCTGGAAAAGCTGAAAAATTATGAAGATATCCTTTTTTCAGAAAAACAGAAGACGAAATATATGAATGAAGTGTATCGGACAGAAGCGATACGGAATACAGAATATTACAGGCAAATTCAAGACTGTATGGAGAAATTCTCGGAGATCCATCCGGCGGAATATACTCTAACGGAAGCGAAGGTGCGCGATATCAAGAGTATTACGGTCATTCCGGATACCATCTATGAAGAAAATCAAGAACTGTTTGAAGAAGTAGAAGATAGATATCTATCAAAAGAGAGAAAGCAGGAGATTCGGACAAAGTTGCAGGATTTAACCATGGGAATCAATCTGAGGACCTGTTTTGGACATCCGGATGGAATAGATAAGGCAGCAATTGGCTCGACAGACATCCATCGAACACAGTTTGTCTATGAGGTTGATTGTGAAACACTGCAAGGACGAGGTCTTTTGCTTGGAGAGAAGGCAGATAGTATCTTTTTATAGGAGGTACGACGTGAAAGAAAATATAACTGGTATGATGGTATATTATTACTTCGTCTGCGAACGAAAACTCTGGTACTTCTGTCATGAAATCACAATGGAGACGGAGAACGAAGATGTGTTACTCGGAAAACTGTTGGACGAGAGCAGTTACAAAAAGAATGACAAACACATTTCTATTGATCAGATAATCAACATTGATTTTATGAAAGAATCCGGAGAGCTGCATGAGGTGAAAAAGAGTAAGTCTGTAGAAGAAGCAGGGATTTGGCAGATGAAATATTATCTGTATTACCTGCAGCAGCGTGGTGTGATCGGAATGAAAGGAAAAATCGATTATCCATTATTAAAAAAGACAATGAGTGTGGAAATTACAGATGAAGACTGCGGGGAAATAGAAAAAATCATTTGCGAAATTACACAGATAAAAAAGATGGATATACCACCGGATGATTGTAATAAGAAAATATGTAAGAAATGTGCGTATTATGATTTGTGCTTTATATAATACGAGGTGAGTGATATGAAACAAAGTTTTTATGTTTATAATAATGGGGACTTAAAACGAAAAGATAACACACTTCAGTTTACGAATCACGATGGAGAAAAGAGAGATATACCGGTTGAACGGATTTCTGATATTTATGTGATGTCGGAAATGTCTTTCAATACAGCTTTTATCAATTATATTTCACAATATGGGATTCCGATGCATTTTTTCAATTACTATAATTTTTATACGGGAAGTTATTATCCGAGGGAAACGTTGCTGGCAGGGAGATTGCTGGTAAGACAGGTTGAACATTACACGGATTATGAGAAAAGGATTGTGTTGGCGAGGAAATTTATCGAGGCTGCGGCGGATAATATTTATCGTAATCTCAGATATTATAATGGAAGAGGGAAAGATGTTTCTGTTTATATGAAAGAAGTGGATTCTCTTCGAAAACAGATTGGCGGTACGACTACAATCGAATCGTTGATGGGTGTGGAAGGTAATATCCGAAAACAATATTATGCTGCGTGGAATATTATCATTAATCAGGAAATATCGTTTGAAAAGCGTGTGATGCATCCCCCGGATAATATGATCAATTCATTGATCTCTTTCGTAAATACGCTGATCTATACCAAGGTGCTGGGAGAACTCTACCGTACTCAGCTAAATCCCACCATTAGTTACCTGCATGAACCGGGGGAGAGAAGATTTTCTTTAAGTCTTGATCTTGCAGAAGTGTTTAAACCACTGATTGGTGACCGGCTGATTTTTTCCCTGCTGAATCGGAATCAGATCACGGAAAACAGTTTTACGAAAGAACTGAATTTTCTTCATCTGAAAAAAGATGCCTCCAAACTTATCGTGTCGGAACTGGAAAGTCGGCTCAAGAAAACGGTGATGCATAAAGAACTGGGAAGACAGGTCTCCTATCAGTACCTGATTCGTCTGGAAGCGTATAAATTAATTAAGCATCTGATTGGCGAAAAAGAGTATGAGGGATTTCGAATATGGTGGTGAAGTATGTATATCGTATTAGTATATGATGTAAGTCAGGAAGACCATGGAACTAAGCGATGGTCAAAAATATTCAAGACATGTAAAAGATATTTAACACACATCCAAAACTCTGTATTTGAAGGGGAGATAAGCAGAGCGCAGCTGGCAAGCCTGCAGCAGGAACTGAAACAGTATATCGATCCGGAGTTGGATTCTGTTATTCTCTTCAAATCACGTCAGGAAAAATGGATGGACAAGGAATTCTGGGGCAGAAAAGATGACCTGACCAGTTTCATCTTGTGATTGTCGACCTGAGATAGAGATAAAATTACGAGAGGTCGACAAACGTGAAAAACATAAGCAAAATAGTGCTTCCGGTGAACCGTGTTATATCGAAATAAATAAAAAGATAAAAAAATACCATGGTCGACAAAATATGGTATAATATGGAAGAATTAATCGGTGGTTCAGAGGAGCAGGTATTAATAGAAACATAGTGGAATGTAAAGTGAACCGGAACATATTGGTTGCAGTCTTCGATGATGTATTAATAGAAACATAGTGGAATGTAAAGTTGTATAATCGGCTTTCCTTATCGTCATTGTACTTCAGTATTAATAGAAACATAGTGGAATGTAAAGCGGATTCGCCCCGTAATTATGAAGGACAAACTGTGTATTAATAGAAACATAGTGGAATGTAAAGTGAAATGTTCTGTACGTCTAATCCCAGACGCAGTTCGTATTAATAGAAACATAGTGGAATGTAAAGGTGGGTGGGTGACTTCGATTCCATGCTCCCGGCAGATAGTATTAATAGAAACATAGTGGAATGTAAAGAGGCTTAGGACTGGCTACCATAGTAGGCTACATTAGTATTAATAGAAACATAGTGGAATGTAAAGAATGCAATCGCTATCATTTCAAGTTGAAACAATGTCGTATTAATAGAAACATAGTGGAATGTAAAGAAGCGTGGATAGATAACGGACGCGGAATGGCTACAAGTATTAATAGAAACATAGTGGAATGTAAAGACCGATAACAGGAGGGCAGGAAACAGGCAAGAATCAGTATTAATAGAAACATAGTGGAATGTAAAGGAAAGAGCTTAAAAGTAGTAACTAGCAACAAATTTGTATTAATAGAAACATAGTGGAATGTAAAGATAAAGAAAACTAAACACAGGGAGCGTAACTGCGCGGTATTAATAGAAACATAGTGGAATGTAAAGGAGATCAAGAATGTAATTAATGACTGTTACGCCGGGTATTAATAGAAACATAGTGGAATGTAAAGTTTCCTTTCAGTGCGTGGTACTCTTTATATTCTTCGTATTAATAGAAACATAGTGGAATGTAAAGATTTACACACAGGAAAATTATAAGGAGCGGTTAAAGTATTAATAGAAACATAGTGGAATGTAAAGCTCTGCAGGTTCTTCACAATCTGCTTGGCCGCTTTCTGTATTAATAGAAACATAGTGGAATGTAAAGTTTGAAGCTGACAAAGCAAGGAAAAAAGGCAGAAAAGTATTAATAGAAACATAGTGGAATGTAAAGACGCCAGAAGGGCCGTACCAGCCACACATTTTTTTCGTATTAATAGAAACATAGTGGAATGTAAAGGGACTACGCTCAGAAGGTCAAGCATGAGCAAAAGAAGTATTAATAGAAACATAGTGGAATGTAAAGGCGTGAGTGCAGGCAGGGGACAGGCTGTCGGTGGAGATGTATTAATAGAAACATAGTGGAATGTAAAGTGTAGTAGTCCGTGATGATCTGCTTTGCTTTTGCCAGTATTAATAGAAACATAGTGGAATGTAAAGGAAAATGAGTATAAAAAAGAAGCCCTTGTGAACTTCGTATTAATAGAAACATAGTGGAATGTAAAGGGTACCATTCCAGCCATTCATCGATATGAGAAAAAGTGTATTAATAGAAACATAGTGGAATGTAAAGACGGTATCACCTCCCCATGACAACCATGAATACTTTCGTATTAATAGAAACATAGTGGAATGTAAAGGGAGAAGAAAAAGAAATCTGACCTGAAAGTCGGCGAGTATTAATAGAAACATAGTGGAATGTAAAGGACGATGCCGTTGAACGAAGATTACATAGCAAGAAGGTATTAATAGAAACATAGTGGAATGTAAAGACGGATTTTGTAGCAGACTTGTTATTCACGTAACGGTATTAATAGAAACATAGTGGAATGTAAAGGACGTTACTTGCAATGATATCAGACAACACAAGGAGTATTAATAGAAACATAGTGGAATGTAAAGAAAGTCTGGTAGTACTGAAAACCGACCGTAAAAAGTATTAATAGAAACATAGTGGAATGTAAAGTGAGTATCAACCTGGACGCAAACAAGTTTCTGAAACGTATTAATAGAAACATAGTGGAATGTAAAGACTGCTGCAAGCGACAATTCATTCCCGAACATCTCCGTATTAATAGAAACATAGTGGAATGTAAAGCTTCCTAACGCAGCAATTCCAATAATCGCACTCATGTATTAATAGAAACATAATGGAGAGAATCCAGCCATCGCTTCAGAATCATTTCTTTTGTATATAAAAAATACAGTTAAGCTACGAACGAGGGATTGTGATATAATGAGTGGCAGGGATGAACCAGAATGAAAAAGGAGTATTACACGAATGAAATCAAGAACAGATGCTGTCTATGATGCGTTAAAAGAAAAAGGCTACCCGGATGATTTTTGCCGGGAGATTGCATATAAACATATGAACACAGACTATACCGCAACGCGGATGTTAGGATATCTTTATCGCATCTCGAATCCACGGCCGGAGGATGTGGTGGATGAGATGCTGGCTATCTTAAGTGACCGGAATGCCATTATTCAGAAAAAAGAACTGGAACATGCCCAGGCAACGATCAACCGGGTATACCGGGAGGGATTGGAATAGAGAAGAAAACAGGACAGTGATATGCCTGAAAAATACTCCAGGGGAGAATATGAAAAAGTTATGGAACCGTTTTTTACAAGAAATAAAAATTTTTACAGGAATTTCTTTCACTTAGTGCTCATGGTAGCACTGCAGAACCTGGTAGCTTACAGTGTCAACATGTTGGACAATATGATGCTCGGCAGCTACAGCCAGAATGCTCTGTCCGGAGCGGCTACCGTGAATCAGATCTTCTTTGTAATCAATCAGCTGGCGATCGCGCTGGGAAGTGCGCTGATCGTGATGGGATCGCAGTACTGGGGAAAAGGAGATACCGGTGTAATCCGAAAACTGACCGGTATCGCGCTGGTGTTCAGTATGCTGGCGGCAGTATTGATTTTGGCCATCTGTGCAGCAGTTGATCGGATTATTTACAACATCTTCGGAAATTATCGAAGAAGGGCAGGCGTATCTTGGCATATTAAAATGGACGTTTGTGCTGTTTTTGATCAGTAATCTGCTGATTTCCATGTTGAGAAGCGTGGAGACGGTACGGATCTCATTTATCATCTCTGTCGTATCGCTGCTGGCCAATGGTGGAATTAATTATACACTGATTTTTGGACATTTCGGATTTCCGGAGATGGGAATCCGGGGTGCAGCGATCGGAACACTGATTGCCAGAAGTCTGGAATTTCTGATCGTTTTGTTTTATGTAATAAAAGCGGATAAGAAGGTACAGATTTTCCGGGGAAATGTGTTCCGGGAAATCTTTTCAACGGAAAATAAGAAACTCTGGACCGAATTTATCCGGGTATCTTCTCCGGTGATTCTTTCTAACATGCTCTGGTCAATCTCGGTTCCGATGCAGAAAGCGATTCTCGGACATCTTTCCGCTGATGCGATTGCGGCGAACTCTGTGGTGACAACATTTTTTCAATATCTGAAAGTGATTGTAATCGCGATTGCTTCCGCTTCGTCTGTTGTGATCGGAAAATCGATCGGAGAAGGTGACCGGAAAGAAATCAGAGCGGCGGGAAGAACGTTATCCGTGCTGGATGTCTGTATTGGAATTCTTCTGGCCGTAGTTTTGCTGATCTTAAGGAAACCACTTCTGACGATGTATAATCTTACCGATACCGCCATGGTTCTTGCAGATCATCTGATGATCATTATGAGTATCATTATGGTAGGAATGTCCTACCAGATGCCGGTATCTGTCGGTATCATTCAAGGGGGCGGGGATACACGGTTTAATATGTACATAAACCTGATTTCCACCTGGGGGATCGTGATGCCGTTGTCTTTCCTGGCAGCCTTTGTCTGGAAATTACCGGTAGAATGGGTAGTCGTAGCGGTGCAGTCAGATCAGATTTTCAAGGGGCTTCCTATCTTTTTAAGATTCAGAAGTTATAAATGGATTCGGAATCTGACATGAGACGCCCCACAGGCAACGTTCTGCTGACATAGCAGAATCTGTGAACTTGTGAACTTACCGACTGTGGGTTGAAACAAATACCTTTTTAATACAGAATAAGAATGTATCGAAAAAAATCCAGTAATCGGAAGACTTTTAACTTATTGTAGTTTTTGACAGCAAGAAGCGAGAGAAAATCGGAAGAAGTTTTCGTGTGTTAGAGAAAAAGAAAGGCAGGATAACTGACAGCATGACAAAACAGGAAATACTGGAACAGATCCAAGGGGGACTGATCGTCTCCTGTCAGGCTCTGGAGCATGAGCCGTTGTATACAAAAGAGGGAGGAATCATGCCGCTGATGGCGAAAGCAGCAGCTCAGTCGGGCGCTGTGGGAATCCGGGCTAATACGGTACGGGATATCACGCAGATCAAAGAAGTGGTGGAGCTTCCGGTGATCGGGATTATCAAAAGAGAATATGAAGGGACACCGATGTACATTACGGTGACGATGCGGGAAGTCGATGAACTGGTGGCCTGTGGAGTGGATATTATAGCTGTTCAGGGAACCGGTGCATTACGCCCGGACGGCAGCAGTGCACCGGAATTTATCCGGGCGATCAGGGCAAAATATCCGGATCAGCTGATGATGGCTGACTGTGCAACCTTAGAAGAGGGGATTGCCTGCGCGAAAGCCGGAGCAGACTTTGTGGGTACCACCATGCGGGGATACACACCGGAGACGCAGGGATACGATGCGATTGATTATGACTTTATCCGGGAGCTTTCGGAACAATGTCCGGCCAGAATTATCGCAGAAGGACATATTCATTATCCGGAACAGGCGAAAAAAGCCCTGGAAGCCGGTGCCTTTGCGCTGGTAGTGGGAGGCGCGATCACAAGACCTGCGGAAATCACAGCCAGGTTTGTATCTGCAATTGGAGAATCATAAAGAAACTACTTATATAAGCAGCAGACGCAGCACATACG
>OGWZ01002587.1_pt1 | contig 13840 bp, 9 predicted proteins | sample 1576141 | NCBI WGS metagenome assembly OGWZ01 (sample SAMEA3541512, study PRJEB24748) | human gut metagenome | biome: human gut; feature: human-associated habitat; material: faeces | place: China | collected 2012
TTATTTTTCTGCAAACTTTAGCAAAAAAATAAAAAACCGAAACCAATTACCTGATTCCGGTTTTTATTTTATTTACTTTTCATTATCTACGCACATAAATCATACCAGACTGTACCGGTCCGACTTTTACAACATCTCCTGTATGCGGAGCATGGATCATCTGACCATTTCCGATATAAATACCACAGTGAGTTGCCGTTGTTACAACATCACCAGGCTGTGGGTTGCTTACCCTTGTCCATCCCATAAATGTAAGAGTTGTACCAAGACGTGTATAGCTTCCTGTCAGACAGTAGCTTACGAATCCTGAACAGTCAAAACTGCTCGGTCCACATGCACCCCATACATAAGGTTTTCCAAGCTGGCTGTATGCTCTGCTTACGATCGTGCCACCATTTGCATTCGATCCGCTTGTTGTATTGCTGCTTGTATTATTACCTGACGGCTTTGTTGTACTACTGCTTGTATTATTACCTGATGGTCTCGTTGTATTACTTGTGTTATGTTTGTTGCTCGTTGTATTGTTGCTTGTTGTAGAATTATGTCTGTTAGATGAAGTACTGTTATTAGCTGCAGATGCCTGCTGCTTCTTTGCAGCCTCTTTTGCAGCCTTTTCTGCTGCTTCTTTTGCCGCTCTCTCCGCTGCTTCCTTTGCTGCCGCTTCTGCTGCTGCCTGAATCTCTGAATCAAGATTTGCAACTTCTGCTGATTTGGAAGTAATGAGGTTATTCAGGTTATCACCCTGCTTCTCATATTCAGCCTGCTTGCTTTCCAGTTCTTTCTGATCTTTTTCAAGACTGTCCTTCAAATCTGAAATCTGCTGCTTTGTCTCTACATATTCCTGTAACTGTTTTCTGTCATAACTATGTACATTCTGAACATACTCTGCTTTGCTCAAGAGATCTGTAAAATCATCCGATGTGACCAATGTTTCAAACGCTGAATCATTACCAGCTTCGTACATATATTTAATACGCTTCTTCATTGCTGCATACTGTTCTTTTTCTTTCTTCTGCGCAACTACCAGATCACTCTGTGCTTTTGTAATATCCTCACCTGTCTGGATCAATTCACTTTCCAGTGTATTAACCTTTCCCATCAATGTTGTAAGCTGTGACTGTAACGAACTGACTTCATTCTGTTTTGATGCTTTTTCCTTCTTCAAATCATCGACAGACGGTGCTGCCAGAACCGGTGTTACAATCATTGAACTTGTCACCACTGCTGTGATCAATCTGATTCCGTGTTTATTCATACTCACTCTTCTTTCTTATTTGTTTTAATTATTTTCCCCTCGTCATGAGAACAATCTCTCACATCTGTTCCCTATTATAGCGCACACAAATACAAATTGCAACATTTTTTAATATTTTTGTAACATTTAGCAGGCCGGAACATATGATTCCGGCCTGTTTCTTCTTATTATAAATTGTACTCGCAGATTATTCAAGAATTTTTCATCTTTATCTTATTTTCCAGTTCTGTTCAGACACATAATCGTTTACTGCACATACATATTCGTATATCCCATCAGACTGATATCCACTTCTCTTGCCGCTTCACGGCCCTCACGGATTGCCCATACAACCAGCGATTGTCCTCTGTGCATATCTCCTGCCGTAAATACATTTTTCACATTCGTGTCATATTTTCCCGGCGCGGTTTTCACATTCGTACGTTCATTTACTTCCACACCAAATGCTTTCGTGACATAGTCCTGACTTCCAAGGAATCCGGCTGCGATTAATACAAGATCTACATCTACTGTATATTCACTTCCGGCTACTTCCGTCATCATCATACGTCCTGTCTTTTCATTTTTCTTAGACTCTAATTTTACCAGAACTGCCTTGCAGACTTTTCCATTTTTGTCTTTTTTGAATTCTTTTACTGTTGTCTGGTAGACTCTCGGGTCATGTCCGAAGACAGCGGCAGCTTCCTGCTGTCCGTAGTCCGTCTTGCAGACTCTCGGCCATTCCGGCCAAGGGTTCATCTCGGTACGTTCATCCGGAGCTTTCGGCATCATCTCAAGCTGCAGCACACTCTTGGCTCCGTGTCTCATGGATGTTCCCACGCAGTCATTTCCGGTGTCTCCGCCACCGATGACCATAACATTTTTCCCTTTTGCGGAAATGTATGTACCGTCTTTCAGGTTTAGATCATAGGTTCCATCTGCATTCTGTTTTGCATTTTTCCAGAGTGCTTTTGTGGTTGATTTCAGGAAATCCACTGCAAAATAGATTCCTTCAGCTTCTCTTCCCGGAACTTTTATATCTCTTGGGTTGGATGCACCGCAGCAAAGAACCACACGATCAAATTCTTTTAATAATGTAGCCGCTTTCTTAGCTTTTCCGATATTACATCCGATCACGAACCGGATTCCTTCTTCTTCCATAATCGCAATCTTCCGGTCAATGAACTGCTTTTCCAGTTTCATATTCGGGATGCCGTAACGGAGAAGTCCACCGATCTTATCCTCTCTTTCAAAGACCGTCACACTGTGACCTCTTCTGTTCAGCATATCGGCCGCCGCAAGTCCGGATGGCCCCGATCCTACAATCGCTACCTTCTTTCCGGTTCTTACTTTCACCGGTTTTGCCGTTGCGTAACCTTTTTTATATGCATTTTCAATAATGCTGTATTCATTCGCCTTACTTGAAACTGCCTCTCCGTTCAGTCCACATGTACATGCCGCCTCACAAAGTGCCGGGCAGACTCTGGATGTAAATTCCGGAAAGTTATTCGTCTTTTTCAGTCTGTAATATGCCTCTTCCCAGTTCTCGTGAAAGATCAGATCATTCCACTCCGGTACCAGGTTATGAAGCGGGCAGCCACTTGCCATTCCCATCAGCATCTGACCGGACTGGCAGAACGGTACGCCGCACGCCATACATCTGGCTCCCTGCAGTTCCTGTTCTTCTTTTGACAGAGGTGTATGAAACTCTTTAAAATGCTTAATTCGTTCTTTTGGATCTTCAGCCAGCTTATCCTGTCTGTCATAATCCATAAATCCTGTTGCTTTTCCCACTGTTCTTACCCCCTATCTTCCTTCTTTGATCGCATAAAATGCTTCTGTCTTTGCCTGTTCACTGCTCATGCCCTGTTCTTCCATCTGAAGAATCGTTGTCAGCATCCGCTCATAATCGATTGGAATGATCTTCTTGAATTTTGGAAGGTATTCTGTAAAGTTATCCAGGATCTTCTTACCAAGTTCGGAATTGGTATTGGCAACATGTTCTTCGATCATGCTCTTTAATTCTCCGACATCCATCTTGGTTGTCACATGTTCGATATGGACCATCTCTTTATTGACTCTTGTATAGAGATCATTTTCCATATCCAGTACATAAGCGACACCGCCGCTCATGCCGGCTGCGAAGTTTTTACCTGTTCCACCAAGAACAGCTACACGCCCGCCTGTCATATATTCACATCCGTGATCTCCGACACCTTCCACAACAGCTGTTGCGCCGGAGTTACGCACTGCAAATCGTTCTCCTGCCACACCGTTGATGAATACCTTACCACTTGTCGCACCGTAGAGTGCAACGTTACCGATGATGATATTCTCTTCGGCTTTATAACGGATTCCTTTCGGCGGATATACGACAAGTTTACCACCTGACAATCCTTTACCGAAGTAGTCATTACTGTCACCTGTGAGTTCCAGTGTCAGTCCCTTTGGAATGAATGCACCAAATGACTGTCCGCCGGCACCTTTACAATGTACTACATAACTGTCTTCATCCAGACCTTCCGGATATCTTCTTGTAATCTCTGAACCAAAGATTGTTCCGAATGTACGGTTTGTATTTGTTACATCTATTTCAATGCTTCTCTTCTGTTTCTTTTCTACAGCAGGAAGAAGTTCTTTTACCAGAACTTTTTCATCCAGTGTCTTTTCAAGTTCAAAGTCAAAGACTTTCTTCGGATTGAAGGTCATCGGTGTCTTTGTGCCTTCATAAGGATTATCCAGAATCTGCTCCAGATTCAGTGTGGATGCACGTTCTGATGTTGGCACATCCTTCACCTTCAGAAGATCTGTTCTTCCTACCAGTTCATCCAGTGTACGGACACCGAATTTTGCCATATATTCACGAAGTTCCTGTGCGATAAAGCGCATGAAGTTCACAACATATTCCGGTTTTCCGCGGAAACGCTTTCTAAGTTCCGGATTCTGTGTTGCAACTCCGACCGGGCAGGTATCCAGATTACATACACGCATCATTACACATCCCATTGTTACCAGCGGTGCGGTAGCAAATCCGAATTCTTCTGCTCCAAGGATGGCTGCGATCGCCACGTCACGGCCGCTCATCAGCTTACCGTCTGTCTCGATGCGGACTCTTTCTCTCAAACCATTTTGGATCAGCGTCTGATGTGTCTCGGCAAGTCCAAGCTCCCACGGAAGTCCGGCATTGTGGATCGAACTTCTTGGTGCCGCACCGGTTCCTCCGTCATATCCGGAGATCAGTATCAATCCGGCTCCTGCTTTGGCAACACCGGCTGCTACGGTACCAACGCCGGCTTCTGATACCAGTTTCACCGTAATCCTTGCATCTTTATTCGCATTCTTGCAGTCATAAATGAGCTGTGCAAGGTCCTCGATGGAATAGATATCATGATGTGGCGGTGGCGAGATCAGACTGACTCCCGGTGTAGAATGACGGGTCTTGGCAATCCATGGATATACCTTTCCTCCCGGCAGATGTCCGCCTTCTCCTGGTTTTGCCCCCTGTGCCATCTTGATCTGGATTTCCTGTGCACTTACCAGATATCTGGAAGTTACACCGAATCGTCCGGAAGCGACCTGCTTGATTGCGGAACAGCGGTTGGTATCCAGTCGTTCAATTTCTTCTCCACCTTCACCACTGTTGGATTTACCATGTAACTGGTTCATCGCGATTGCCAGTGTCTCATGTGCTTCTTTGGAAATAGAACCGTAAGACATGGCCCCTGTCTTGAAGCGTTTTACGATCTCATCTACACTTTCTACTTCTTCAATCGGAATGCCTTTCTTCGGATAATTGAATTCCAGCTGTCCACGTATATTAATATGTTCTCCCTCTGCATTAACCATATCCGTATACTGTTTGAACATATCATAATCACCACGTCTTGTAGATTCCTGAAGCATATGGATCGTCTGTGGATTATAGAGATGTCTCTCTCCACCACTCTTTAACTTATGCTGTCCGACGCTGTTCAGTGTCATATCAACTTCCAGTCCAAGCGGGTCAAATGCCTGAGAATGGCGTGCGATATAATCCGCCGCAATTTCTTCGATTCCGATGCCGCCGATACGACTGACCGTGTCCGTAAAATACTTGTCAATGAATTCCTGTTTCAGTCCGATTGCCTCAAAAATCTTAGCTCCCTGATAAGACTGGATTGTAGAAATACCCATCTTGGATGCAATCTTTATAATTCCTCCCAGCACTGCATTGTTATAATCATCAACTGCCGCATAATAGTCTTTCTGAAGCATATCGGTATCAATAAGCTGTTTGATGGATTCATGTGCAAGATACGGGTTGATCGCACATGCACCATAACCGATCAGTGTCGCAAAATGATGTACTTCTCTTGGTTCTCCCGTCTCCAGAACAATTCCCACAGACGTACGTTTCTTCGTACGTACCAGATGCTGCTGCAATCCGGAAAGTACCAGAAGTGACGGCATTGCCACATGATATTCATCCACTCCTCTATCTGAAAGGATCAGGATGTTAGCCCCTTCGCGGATAGCTCTGTCAACTTCGATGAACAGATAATCAATTGCTTTTTCAAGGCTTGAATTCTTATAATAGATTGTCGGGATCTCTGCAACCTTGAATCCGTCTTCTTTCATATTTTTAATCTTCAGAAGGTCTGTCTCTGTAAGGATCGGGTTGTTGACCTTCAACATCTTACAGTTCTCTGCTTTTTCTTCCAAAAGGTTACCATCTTCGCCAATATAAACCGTTGTGGATGTAACGACCTTCTCACGGATGGCATCGATCGGAGGGTTGGTTACCTGTGCAAAACGCTGTTTGAAATATCCGAACAGATTCTGATGCATATCTGACAATACCGCAAGCGGTGCATCGATACCCATAGCAGCCGTTCCTTCCGCACCATTCTTCGCCATATTCAGGATGGATGTCTTTACTTCTTCATAAGAATATCCAAATGCTTTCTGAAGTCTTCTGCATTCTTCTGCCGTATAAGAAGGAACTTTCTGATTCGGGATCTTCAGATCTTTTAACTCGATCAGATTGTTGTCCAGCCATTCACCATATGGCTGTCTGCTTGCGTAAGTCTCTTTCAGTTCTTCGTCATCAATGACTTTTCCTTTTTTGATATCAACCAGAAGCATCTTGCCAGGATGCAATCTTTCTTTTACTACAATTTTCTCCGGTGGAATATCTAAAACACCAACCTCTGAGGAAAGGATCAGTGTATCGTCATCCGTAATATAATATCTGGATGGGCGCAGCCCGTTTCTGTCAAGTACGGCTCCCATGCAGTCACCGTCACTGAACAGAATAGACGCAGGTCCGTCCCATGGTTCCATCATGGTTGCATAATACTGATAGAAATCTTTCTTTTTCTGGGAAAGGTTTCTGTTGTTCGCCCATGGTTCCGGAATTGCGATCATTACTGCAAGCGGAAGATCCATGCCACTCATAACCATGAACTCAATTGCATTGTCAAGCATTGCTGAATCGGAACCGCTGGTATTAACTGCCGGAAGTACTTCGTGAAGTTTTCCTTTCATACACTCAGATTCCATATTCTCTTCTCTGGCACGCATCTTGTCCGTGTTGCCACGGATGGTATTGATCTCACCGTTATGTACGATGAAACGGTTCGGATGTGCTCTCTCCCAGCTTGGATTCGTGTTCGTACTGAATCTGGAATGAACCAGTGCGATCGCAGAGTCATAATCAGGATCCTGCAGATCCGGGAAGAACAGACGAAGCTGATCTACCAGGAACATTCCTTTATAAGCGATAGTACGGCTGGAAAGGGATGCCACATATGTATCATCTGCACTCTGCTCAAATACACGTCTTACAATGTAAAGCTTACGGTCAAAATCAATACCTTGTTCTACTTTCTTTGGCCTTTCAATAAATCCCTGCATAATGCACGGCATACATTCAACTGCTCTGCTTCCAAGTACATCTGCCTTTACCGGAACTTCTCTCCATCCAAGGAAATTCATTCCTTCGTTTTTGACGATGACTTCAAAAATCTTCTTTGCCTGATTCCTTTTTAATTCGTCCTGCGGGAAGAAGAACATTCCCACTCCGTAATCTCTTTCAGAACCTAAAAAGATGCCGAGAGGTTTACAGACTTTAGAGAAGAATCTGTGAGAAACTTGTAATAAGATTCCAACTCCATCACCTGTCTTACCTTCGGCATCCTTGCCAGCTCTATGTTCAAGATTTTCAACGATTTTCAATGCGTTTGCCACTGTATCGTGCCTTTTCTGCCCTTTGATATTAACGATCGCACCGATTCCACAGTTATCATGTTCGAATTCGGAACGATACAGTCCATGATGCTGGACTACATTTCCTTCTTTCATACACCTGTTCCTTTCTTTTGTTTTTTCCTACTATATCACAAGGTTTTACTATTGTAAAGAGGAAAATTACCCTAAATTATCAGATTATTAGTCTTCTTTATGTTTTGTACAAAAAAATCTGACAATTTACATTGTCAGATTTTTATTTTCAGTCTTTAGCTCCGGTTTTTCTTCAATCCGCTGGATCAGAACAAACATTGTTGATGCGATCATTGCACATACAACCGTAATCACACCGATCCGCATGTTATCTTTCAACATCCAGTTATAGAGTCCGTATCTGGTAGCCAGTACAGACAACAGGTTCATCGCCATATGTGCTGCTGCCGGTGCCTTCAGCGAACCGTATTTTTCATATACATATGCCAACATCAGTCCCAGTAAAAATCCATAAAGCATCTGTACCAGATTCACATGTAATACACCAAATACAACTGATGAATAAACCATCGCATATACAAACGAACTTTCCTTTTCCATTCTTCTGAAGAACAGTCCTCTGAATACGTATTCTTCACAAATCGGAACCAGTACTGCCAGACATAAGATCTGTATAGCAAGCGGCGCCGAATACATGGCATTCATCGTTGTCTTGTAGCTTGCATCTACCGCAGACAGATTCCCGATGATGATCAGGTTATTCAGTCCCAGGCTCATGGCAAGTGCCATAATAAGCGCCGCCGGATATTTCCACAAAGGTGCTTTTTTATCCGGTATGATACCTGCTTTTTTCTCTTTCTTTCTGTCACCGTGATACAAAATTGCCATCACAGGAATCGTAACAAGCGCTGACAGACCTTCCACCCATGTTGTATAATCAATATATTTATTCAACATCTTCTCATAAAAGCCCATCAGCTTATTCTGATCAGACATCAATGCTTCTAATGCCGCCTGCGTCTGATAATGCGTCTTCATATATGCCACCATCATGGCCGCCATGACTACCATGCCTACACCGATTCCAATTCCCCATTTGATCAGGAGTGGACCCCACATCTTCCAGAAACGCTTTCCCGGTGTCTCAATTGGCTTTCGCTTTTTATCCTGCTCCTGGTGATAATGGTATCCTGGCTGGTCGTGTCCGTTCTGCCATTCTTCCATAATTATCCTCACTTTCATCTGTTGCTTCGTATCATATACTGTTCTATTCTACTTCTGCGTGAGGAAACATGCAATAAAAAAACTATAAACTTTTTACAATTTAATCTTAACTACATCAACATCCAGATTCCATAAGAATTTATCCAGATCCTTAAAAGATATGAATACTGTTGCTGTATTTTCCAGTGGATGAATTCCCATACTTTTACATCTGCTTAAGTTTTTATCGATAAAGAATTCCACCGCATGTTCCGTATCGTTCATCAGGGCAAAAGGTGTAACGCTTCCCTGTTTTACACCAAGATATTTTTCCAGACGTTCTTCGGAAGCAAAGCTTAATGTTCCTGCCCCAAGCTGTCTTCCCAGTGCCTTCAGATCTACCTTTGTCTTCTCATCAGCTGTGATCAGGAAATGTCTCTTTCCCTTTGAATCTCTTAAGAATAAGTTCTTACACAATGTTCCTTTTTCCGGGAGTCCCAGCCGGTCCATATCCTCCATTGTATGCACGGGCTCGTGTTCTACCACCTCGTACTTAATTCCCATCTTGTTTAACGCATCATATACTCGCTGTTTCTGGTCTTCCATGCTGTTACTCCTTTCTAATTCGAATAGTGTACTACAATATTGGCAGTCACCATTCCCTTTCCAGTATTTTTATACACATAATCATCAAAAGCATTATACGAAGCCGCATCTCCGGCTTTCAGCACATATTCATGATCTTTAAAGATCAGTGTCAATTCTCCGGAATACACGGTAATGAATTCTCTCGTACCATTCATCTGGCGGTTCGCCTGCATCATTCCTCCCTCGTCAAATTCCAGGTCAAATATCTCAAAATCCTGTCCTTCCCGGAAGCTGAAAATCGGATAAAGACGATATCTTCCATCATCACCCGCCAAAGGATCTACTTCTTTCTTGCCAGTTCCGAAAAACGGCTGCGGTTTATCTGCGGTAAATGCCGTTACCGGTACTTTCAATCCCAGTGCCAGCTTATACACCGTCGATATCGTAGGATTCACTTCTCCCCTTTCCAGCTGACTTAACATACTTTTGCTGATTGTGGTAAGGGATGACACCTGTTCCAGACTCAGTCCTTTTCCTTTTCGGATATCTTTCAGATTCTCTGCGATCAATTCATTCAAACGATCCAATTCATGTCCCTCCCTTTTGCAAAATTCCTGTATATAGAATTTTTATCTATTATATTGCATATTTTTTTTAAAGTAAAGAGACTGCAGAACTTTATTCCTGATTTTGTCTGCAATCTCTTTTATTTCAGCATCTATTTACTTTAAGTCAATATAATTGTGACTTAAAAGTTCTTCTACAACTGCTTCATAGCGATCCAGTTTCTCTGCTTTCCGGATCTTTTTCAGCTGTTTTTCCTTATCCGGGAACAATGTCCCAAGATAACACCAGAGTTCTTTCATCTTGAACAGCACATTCTTATCCCCACAACTTACCTCCTGGTAATCCTGATAGATCTGATCATGGAACGCTCTTAATTTCTTCGCATCGATCTTTTTTTCTCCGGATTCCATGATTTCAATCAGTTCCGGATTTCTCAAAATTCCGCGCCCCAGCATGATACAGGAGGCCTCTGGAAAACGCTTCTTTAATTTTTCCATATCCTCTGTTGTAAAAATATCACCGTTATAACACAACGTGTGCTTACATTCCTTCACTGCATCCGCAAATGCATCCAGATCCGGATGTCCTTTATAAAACTGCTGCTGTACTCTCGGATGTACGATCAGCTCTTCCAACGGATACTGGTTATAAATCCTCAAAAGTTCTCCCCACTCATCTGCATCAAATTTTCCGATTCTTGTCTTTATGGATATCTTCACATCTGCTTTTGCATAAATCTCATCCAGAAACCGGTTCAGTTCTTCTGTGTGGATCAGAAATCCCGAGCCGCGTCCTTTCGATACTACCGTCTTGGACGGACAGCCAAGATTCAGGTTCACCTCATCATATCCATACCCTTTTAACTTTTCTACCGTATCCAGAAATCCCTTTGCGTCATTTGTCAGGATCTGCGGAACCAGGTTCATCCCCGGATTGTGTGCCGGCAGAATATCATTCTTCTCTCTCGTATTAAAATCCTTTTTGGTATGCGGAACCAGAAAAGGAGTGAAATATTTCTCCATCGGACGGTAATGTGTATGATATGCTCTCCTGTATATATAAGTTGTAATTCCTTCTAATGGCGCAAGATAATACTTCACCTTTGTATCCTCCTGATCATTATCATTTTATTGTTCTGTCCGCGGCGGCCCGCTCAATTTCACAGACCGTCAGCCTGTAGTCTTTTACCCGGAACTTAATCTCATACCCGGCATACTCCATTCCATATACTCTGTCCGGATCATTCTGATAAGACGGTCTCGGATCTTCTGCGAGGATCTCCCGCACGCATCCCTGCTGTTCATTTGGAAGTTTTAACAGAAGTTCCTCCGGTATCTCTACCTCCAGCGCATAACCCTTCACCCGGTCGGCGAATCCGCCTCTGGCATCCGGCATACAGTCCACATACGGCAGATATGGCTTGATATCCAGTATCGGCGTTCCATCCATCAAATCTGCTCCTTCGACTTCAACAACCATACCTTTTTCCGGACTTTTCTCGATCCCAAGCAGCCTGACACAGGACAATCCGATCGGATTCGGCCGGAACGGCGACCTGGTTGCGAATACACCGCACCGCTTATTCCCGCCAAGTCTCGGCGGACGTACCGTCGGACTCCAGTTCTCCCTGACCACCTCTGAAAATTCCCAGATCAGCCACAGATGCGAATATTCTTCCAGTCCTTTTAGTGCCTCTTCTTTGCGGTATTCTGGCTCGAATACAATTGTTCCTTTTGTACTTACAAGTCCCGACTGCCTTGGAATTCCAAATTTCGTTGGAAAGTCGGTATGGATTCTTGCTATATATTCTAACTTTTTCAACTGCTCCGCTCCTTATTCCTCACCCAGATATTCTTTCAATCTGGCAATCTCTTCTTTGTGCCCGGCATCATCAAGCGGCGTCTCCAGATAGAATGGCAGATCTTTAAGCTTCGGATGGCGCAGCACATTCAGAAGTGCCTCCAGCCCAATCTCACCTTCTCCGATCACTGCATGCCGGTCTTTCCTGGAACCGAAAGGCATCAGACTATCATTCAGATGAATCGTTCTTAATAATTCAAGTCCCAATATCCGGTCAAATTCATCCAGTACCCCGTCCAGATCATGGACAATATCATATCCCGCCGCGAACACGTGACAAGTATCCAGGCAGATTCCAATCCGCTCCGGGTGCTGTACGCCGTCTCGGATCTGCTTTAACTGTTCAAAACGGTATCCGATCTCTGTCCCTTTTCCACTCATTGTTTCCAACAGAACCTTAATATTCTCCGTTCCTGTAATCGCCTGATCAAGTCCACGGATAATATTGGTAATCCCGGCTTCTTCTCCGATCCCGGTATGACTGCCCGGATGGAATACCAGGTTTTCAATCTTCAGTTCGTCCATACGTCTGATATCTTCCCGGATCACCGTACAGGCAAATTCATATGTCTTTTCCGTCGCACTCGCCAGATTCATCGTATACGGCGCATGTGCAAGAACCGGACCGAATGCATGGCTTTTACGGATCTGCTGGAATTTCTCTACTTCTTCTTGTGCATAAGTTTTATAACTGGATCCACGCGGGTTTCTGCTGAATATCTGCATCGTATTGGCATTCATCTTTACTACATTTTCCGCAGTCTTCGCAATTCCTCCCGCAATGGACATATGTGTCCCGATTGTATACATTATTTTCCTCCAAAAAATAGGCGTCAGAGAACCAGCATACGCCAGTCCGCTAACGCTCATTGTATCATGATTTTTATTTCAGCAAAAGGATTTCTTTTTCCGGCAGTTTCAGATAATCCGGAATGCCCTTTTCTGTAAGTTCGTCCCATAGATTTTTCTGTACATACCAGCAGATATCATCACTTTCTTCTGTCTCACCTTTTAAGAAATATTTCCATTCAAATGGAAATTCTGCCTTTCCTTTTTCTTTAACCGGAATGCAGTTATCTTCTCTTTCGCCCCACACCGGGATGAATTCGTGTGCACGAAGCCCGATATGTGTAATCTCTGCATCGATCTCCTGTTCCAGATGAAGCCTTATGCCCCAGTCCGGGATCTCGATACTGTGTTCATCCAACCTTTTTACCTGAACAATGTTCTTACATCCGGTAAGCCTTGCTGCTTCCACCTGTTCTGGGCAGTCAAAGATTGCCTTTGTGTCACCGTAACAGATCTGTTTCCCGTCATCAATGACCAGAAGTTCCTCGCTGAACCGGTAGATCTCATCCCTGCTGTGGGACACCAGGATCACCGTTCCGTCATAATCGCTTAAGAGTTCCATCATCTCCTGCTGCAGACGGTCTTTTAAGAAGACATCCAGTGCCGAAAATGGTTCATCGAGAAGAATAACGGATGGTTCGTATGCCATGATCCTCGCCAGCGCAACTCTCTGCTGCTGCCCGCCGGAAAGCTCTCTCGGAAGTCTTTTTTCCAGTCCCTCCAGACGGAAATGACGGATCATCTTCTGTACCTGTTCCTGCTTCTTCTTTTTGTTACCGACAAGTCCGGCTCCGACATTCTGCTCCACGGTCATCGTTGGGAACAATGCATAGTTCTGGAACATATATCCGACATTTCTCTTCTGTGGTTTTAAGCAGATTCTGGAATCAGAATCATACAGGACATGATCGCCAATCTGGATATGCCCCTGGTCCGGGTGCTCAATTCCTGCAATGCTTTTCAGAGTCAGACTCTTTCCGCTTCCGGAAGCACCGAGGATTCCGATTCTTTTCTTCGTGGATTTCCAGTGTACATCCAGCTCGTACTCTCCAAGTTTTTTATGTATCTTTACTTCCATCGCCATCTGTCGTTCCTCCTACCATCTCCGGATATTCTTCGTATTCTGACCGGTCACCAGATTCATAAGGACGATCAGCACGAATGCAACCAGCATAATGATCACAACCCAGATGCCCGCCGTCAGATAATTGCCGTCCTGGATAACCATTGCGATCCTCTGGGAAATGGTTCCCGTCTTTCCCGGAATATTGCCCGCAAGCATGGATGTTGCACCATATTCTCCAAGCGCTCTTGCAA
>OGWZ01002612.1_pt1 | contig 13754 bp, 10 predicted proteins | sample 1576141 | NCBI WGS metagenome assembly OGWZ01 (sample SAMEA3541512, study PRJEB24748) | human gut metagenome | biome: human gut; feature: human-associated habitat; material: faeces | place: China | collected 2012
CACCCTCGATTACGAGAAGGTCAAGAACAACTACGAGAAGGCCCTCGAATGGCTGTCCGAGACCTACGTCATGGCCCTGAACATCATCCACTACATGCACGATAAGTACGCTTACGAGTCCATCGAGATGGCCCTGCACGACAAGGAAGTGTACCGCACCCTCGGCTGCGGCATGTCCGGTCTGTCCATCGCCGCCGACTCCCTCGCCGCCGTCAAGTACGCCAAGGTCTACCCGATCTACAACAAGGACGCGAAGACCCTGGAAGGCCACGAGTACGAGTACGTTGAGGGCGCCGACGACGACCTGATCGTCGGCTACCGCACCGAGGGCGAGTTCCCGGTCTACGGCAACGACGACGACCGCGCCGACGACATCGCCAAGTGGGTCGTCTCCACGGTCATGGGCCAGGTCAAGAGGCTCCCGGTCTACCGCGGCGCCGTCCCGACCCAGTCCATCCTGACGATCACCTCCAACGTCGAGTACGGCAAGAACACCGGTTCCTTCCCGTCCGGCCACGCCAAGGGCACCCCGTACGCTCCGGGCGCCAACCCGGAGAACGGCATGGACTCCCACGGCATGCTGCCGTCCATGTTCTCCGTCGGCAAGATCGACTACAACGACGCTCTTGACGGCATCTCGCTGACCAACACCATCACCCCTGATGGCCTGGGCCGCGACGAGAACGAGCGCATCGGCAACCTGGTCGGCATCCTGGACGCCGGCAACGGCCACGGCCTCTACCACGCGAACATCAACGTTCTGCGCAAGGAGACCATGGAGGACGCCGTCGAGCACCCCGAAAAGTACCCGCACCTGACCGTGCGTGTCTCCGGCTACGCGGTGAACTTCGTCAAGCTCACCAAGGAGCAGCAGCTCGACGTCATCTCCCGTACCTTCCACCAGGGTGCCGTCGTCGACTGATGACCAACCCCGCGAACCGCGGCAATGACTAACTGAAGGGGTGGGGCACGGCTCCACCCCTTCCTTATTTCCCACAGACTTTCGCATCATTTGGAACAGGAGGACAACGATGCCCGCAACACCCACGTTCCGCACCACGACCAGGCATATGCTCAAGGAATCGAAGACCTATGCCTCGCAGACTTTGATGGGCGGCCTTTCCGGCTTTGAATCCCCAATCGGACTCGACCGACGTGACCGCCTTTCCGCCCTGAAATCCGGTGATATCGGCTTCGTCCACTCTTGGGACATCAACACCTCCGTGGATGGACCGGGCACCCGCATGACCGTGTTCATGTCCGGCTGCCCGCTGCGCTGCCAGTACTGCCAGAACCCGGACACTTGGAAGATGCGCGACGGCAAGCCCGTCTACCTTGACGCCATGATCAAGAAGGTCGATCGTTACAAGGACCTGTTCAAGGCCACGCATGGCGGTATCACCTTCTCCGGCGGCGAATCCATGATGCAGCCCGCCTTCGTCTCGCGTGTGTTCCATGCCGCCAAGGAGATGGGCGTGCACACCTGCCTCGATACGTCCGGCTTCCTCAACACGAATTACACCGACGAGATGCTCGAGGACATCGACCTGTGTCTGCTCGACGTCAAATCCGGCGACGAGGAGACCTATCACAAGGTCACCGGCGGCACCTTGCAGCCCACCATCGATTTTGGCCAGCGACTGGCCAAGGCCGGCAAGAAGATCTGGGTGCGATTTGTGCTCGTGCCGGGCCTGACCGACTCCGAAGAGAACGTCGAAAACGTGGCGAAGATCTGCGAGTCCTTCGGTGATGCCGTCGAACACATCGACGTGCTGGGATTCCACCAGCTTGGCCGCCCGAAGTGGCACGAACTGCGCATCCCATACCCGCTGGAGAACCAGAAGGGACCCAACGCCGCCACCCGCGAACGGGTGACCAACCAGTTCAAGGACCACGGCTTCACCGTGTATTAAATTGCAGGGCCGAACCGCGCGTAAATACCACGATTCGGCCCGTTCGCCCATACCCTAGAGATATGGCCGACATCTACGCATTTCCTACGGGAGAGTCCAACGACGGACGCCCCGTGCGCCCTCAGGGTGTGCCGGATGAAGTATGGGCAGCCGTCGAATCCGTCAGCACCATGAAGCGCATCCATGACGTGCGCTATCGGGAGATTCCCGTGCCTTCCACCTTGGCCGATTATGGTATCGGCGTGGAATTCGAAGCGGGAGAGCGTGCCCTCGGCGATGCCTTTTCCGCCGGTCTTGGCAGCGATGCCGAATCACGAATCGCCACAGGCTGGATCATGATGCTTTATGCTCATGAGCTGCGCATTGACTGGGATTCCAACTGGCGTTGCGTGGCGTTCGCGCGACTGCCGCTGGAAACCGCCGAAAACGATTCTCTGACCCCCGGCATGTACTGGGATGACATGTGCGACTATTTCGACGGCATCGAGCCGGATTCGGTATCCGGCACAGTCACCGTGACCCAAAACACGGCTTTTGGCTCGATGGCCGGCTCCACCAGCGCCGGGTGTGAGATTCGCGTCTCATGGACCCCGCTTGACGGGACCGGGCCGGACGGTACTATGGACGCCGGCGCACAAGTCCGCTCGTGGGCCGCATTCATCAGATCCACCATCCGTTTTGAGGAGGATGACGCCAGTTGAGTGACGTCCGTGACACCGAACCCCGACTGCTGAAAGAGCCTCGCGGGGGAGTACCCGATGTCACTTCGACGCTGGACGGCTATCATCGTGTCTGCGATGCGATGGCCGAGGCGACGGGCTCGCTGGCCGCCGACGCCGAACGGGCGTCCGGCTTCCGCTATGGACACGAGGATTGGCTGATTCAGTTCAAACGTGAGGGTGCAGGCATCGCCTTGCTTGATCCCGTCGCCCTGACCCGGGCCGGAGCTGATTGGAATGAATTCAATGACGCCGTGGGCGACGCCACGTGGATTCTGCATGATTCTCTGATGGACTTGCCCGGATTCGCCGAAATCGGGCTCAAACCCAAAGCCCTGTTCGACACGGAAATAGCGGCGCGATTGCTCGGCCTGCACCGCTTTGGTCTGGCCGCCGTCACCGAACACTACCTCGGCATCACGCTAGCCAAAGAGCATTCCGCCGCCGATTGGTCCTACCGTCCGCTGCCGCGCGACTGGCGCAACTATGCGGCGCTCGACGTGGAGGTGCTTATCGAACTTGAAACCATGATGCGTCGTGACCTGAAAGCCGCAGGCAAGGACGAGTGGGCCGCTGAAGAGTTTTCTCACGCTTTGGTTGCGGGCCTTGCCCCGCGCAAACCGCATCCGATTCCTTGGCTGCGTATCTCGCGCATCACCCAGCTGAGTCGTGATCCAAGGGGCTTGGCCATCGCCAAATCCCTATGGGAGGAGCGCGACCGACTCGCCCGGCAATACGATATTGCGCCCAGCCTGTTATTGGCCGATTCATCAATCATCGAGGCGGCGACCAACAAGCCGCACAATGCTGCCCAATTCCGCGCGCTCCGATCCCTGAACGAGCGTGTGCGCATCCATACCGGCACCGAGCAGGACAAAATGTTCGAGCGGTACGCGCCGATTCAGCGTGCGGTCAAACCGAAGGTCTGGAAGCAGGCCATCGATCGAGCCATAGCCCTGAAGCCCACCCAATGGCCTACCATGCCCGCCCCCGAACAGGACGAAAACGGTGTGGTGAACGCGCCCCGATCCATGCGGCTGTGGCAACAGCGCCATCCGGAGCGTTATGACCGTCTGCAACGGGTGCGGCGTGTGATCAACCGCATCGCCGAAGACACCCGCACGCCGGCCGAGATGATCATCAAGCCACAGATCCTACGCAACCTGTGCTGGGTGGAAGACCCGGTGGAAGTGGACGTCGAGACGTTCCTGATCGAGCAGGGCGCAAGGAACTGGCAAGTGAAACTCATTGCACCGTCCGTAAGTGGCGTTATCATGTAGAGGTTGCCTTACGGCAGAACTGTAAGAAATAACGACTTTTGAGGAGTCATTAGCGTGAAGATCAGCGTTCGTAACCTCGAGCCCACCAAGGTGAAGCTCACCGTCACTGTTGAACCGGAAGAGCTCAACCCGTATCTGGATGCGGCCCGTAAGGAAATCGCCAAGCAGGTGAACGTTCCCGGCTTCCGTAAGGGCCACGTTCCCGGCAAGATCATCGACCAGCGCATCGGTTTCGCCGCCGTCGCCGGTGAGGCCGTGAACGACGCGGTCCCGGAGCTGTACTCCAAGGCCCTGGATGAGAAGAAGATTCGTCCGATGGCTCAGCCGGAGTTCGACGTGCAGGATGTTCCGCAGTCCGCCAACGACGAGACCAAGCTGAAGTTCACCGCCACCGTCGAGCGTCGTCCTGACATCGAACTGCCGGAAATCGACGGTCTTGAGATCGCCATCTCCAAGCCGGAAGTCAAGGATGAGGACGTCGACAAGCGCCTCGAGACCCTGCGTCAGCGCTTCGGCACCTTGGTCGGCGTGGACCGCCCGGCCGCCAAGGGCGACTTCGCCAACATCGACCTGACTGCTGAGATTGACGGCGAGACCGTCGACTCCCAGGAAGGCGTGAGCTACGAGCTCGGCTCCAACACCATGCTCGACGGTCTGGACGAGGCCCTTGACGGCCTGTCCGCCGGCGAGGAGACCACCTTCGAAGGCACGCTGGAAGCCGGCGAGCACGAGGGCCAGAAGGCCACCGTGAAGGTCAAGGTCAACTCCGTCAAGGCTGAGGAACTGCCGGAGCTGAACGATGAGTTCGCTTCCGAAGCTTCCGAGTTCGACACTCTGGACGAGCTCAAGGCTGACATCCGCAAGGCTGCCGCTCAGGACGCCGAAGGTCGTCAGGCCACCGAGGCTCGCGATGCCTTCATCGCCAAGCTGCAGGAAGGCCTCGAGATCCCGGTGCCGAAGGGCGTCAAGGCCAACATGGTCGAAGAGCAGCTCAAGGGCATGACCCCGGACCCGGAGAAGGCCACCAAGGAGCAGAAGGCTCAGGCCGAGGAGACCGTGGAGAAGGATCTGCGCGATCAGATGGTGCTCGACGCTCTGGCCGAGAAGCTGGACGTTCAGGTGTCCCAGTCCGACGTGTTCAACTTCCTCGCTTCCATCGCCCAGCAGTACGGCATGGATCCGAACAACTTCATCCAGGCCATCATCAAGAATGGCCAGCTTGGCTCCGCTGTGCAGGAAGTCGGCCGTTCCAAGGGCCTGCTCGCCGGCATGCGCGCCGTCAAGTTCACCGCTGATGGCGAGGTTGTGGACCTCTCCGCCTTCCTGGGCGAGGCCGCTGAGGACGAAGAGTCCGAGTCCGTCGAGGCCGCTTCCGCTGCTGCCGCCGTGGCCGACGAACTGTCCGCCAAGGATGACGCCAAGGATGCTGAGTGAGCATAGCCTCATCGCGTTAGCGTGATTGTTTGAGCCCGGAATCGTGTTTCATGGTTCCGGGCTCTTCCTATTCTGGCAAAAGGACTATTTCTTTGGCTCCCCTCTTTGAGGGGAGCTGTCGAGCGTGGCGAGACTGAGGGGAGTTCCCAAGGCATACTCGTTGCATAGGGTGCGGAGGTTGACATGCAGCCAACGGTTACTATCAAACGCCTTGGTTGGCTCGCTGCGGCGACCATTGTGCTCGGCGTGCTCATCGGTGTGGGAGCGGGTCTGCTGACCCTGTTGCTCTACGGCGTTGAACATGTGCTGCTCGGCTACATCGAAGGCCCAGAATTGCCTGGTCCATTCGGCGTGCCCGCTGCACGCCGTGCGATATCGGTGACCGTGGGACTCAGCATCGCAGGCATTATCTGGTATCTGCTGCGACACAAAACGACTGCGGTGCCCTCAGTCAAGAAGGCCGTGGCGGGAAAGCGAATGCCTTTCTGGCAAACCATTGCGCATGTGGTATTGCAGATTTTCATCGTCGGCTCCGGTGCCTCGATCGGCCGAGAAGTCGCCCCACGCGAACTCGGCGCCATGCTCGCGCAACGTTTCTGCGACCTGTTCCATATCGAGGGCGTTGACGGCATCGACCGGCGCATGGTGGTGGCAGTGGCTGCCGGTGCCGGTCTAGGAGGCGTCTATGACGCGCCACTGGCCGGCATGTTCTTCGCCGTCGAAATCCTGTTGGTAGATGTGACAATCGAAAAAGTTGCGTTTGGACTGGGCATGTCTGCCATTGCCGCATTCGTGGCGGTTGCGATCAAAGGGCATTGCCTGTTCTACGACATTACCGCCATGCAACCGGAATCCACGCCAACGTTAATGCTGTTCGCTCTGATCTGCGGTGCGGCATGTGGAGTGGGCGGCGCATTGTTCCGAAAAGGTTCGCAATGGGCGGAAGCGCACAAGCCAACCGGTAAGGCTATTCTGTGGCAGATGACGCTGGCTGGTCTCATCACCGGTTTGGTGGCGACTGTTGTGCCGCAGGTGATGGGCAACGGCCGTGCCGCAGCGCAACTTGGATTCAGCACATTCATTCCTGAAACCGCCGGCACTGCTGGTGCCATGCAGTCGGCATCTTCAGCGGCCGCCTCTCCATGGAACTTGCTGACGGGCGGCGGTAATGTATCCGATTCGGCCTCTGGCGGGGGAGCGGGCTCTGGAATGGCATCGTTCTGGGCCATGCTTCAGGGTGGGAGCGGCCCTTCTGGATCCGTGATGAACGCCGGTTTCCCGCTGTCCCAGTCCAATATCTGGATGTTGCTGGGTGTGTTGGCACTCACCTTTGTTGCCAAAGCGCTGGTGACGCTGATGACCATTCGCTCCGGTGCGTCGGGCGGTGTGCTGCAGCCCGGCATCGCATTAGGTTCCACGCTGGGTGCGATGCTCGGTCTCGTATGGATACTGATGTTTCCGACCGATTCGGTAACCGCGTGTGCCTTGATCGGTGCGGCTTCGTTGCTTTCGGCCTCACAACAGGCACCGCTTATGGCCATGTGCTTGGTGATGGAGCTCTCTGAAGCGCCGATTACCTTCTTTGTGCCGGTCGGCATGGCCGTGGCCACGTCGTCACTGATATCAAAGTGGTTGCTGAGTCGTAAGTAAATACATATATTCTGGCTCCCCTCTCTGAGGGGAGCTGCCCCGGTCGAAACTCCCCTCAGCCGCCTACGGCGACAGCTCCCCTCAGAGAGGGGAGCCGAGGTAAAGAAAGCTATGTCAGAAAATACAGAAATTCGCTCGGCACTTGAATTGCTTGCCGCTGAGCCGCTCACTGAGCAGATTGACTACTATCGAAAGCCATTCATGGTGTTATGGGCCGCCATTCAGGAGGCAGCCAGCGATGTGGCCGAAGACTACGACTTACCTGCGGATATGGCCCAATTATGGGTGGCCGAACAGATGCGCCAAGTCGCCGATTCACTGGTCGATCGGCTCGCGGAAAAAGCCGTGGCCCATGGTGCCAGCAAGTCCAACGTAGCGCGAGCCGCCGGTGCCAGCCCCGCCAATGCCGCCCGTCGCTTCCCGCGTCTGGGCGACGATGCCGCCTCCCAGACCCGCCTCCTCATTGACGACGTCCTCGACACCCTCGAATAAACCGAAATCCCTACGCTGCCCGCCAAAAAGCACGCGAAAAGCCGCCTTCAGTCGCTTCAAGGCGGTAGTCTGAACAATGTTCGAGTAATTAGAAGGAGAATCAAGGTGAGCAATACCTTTGCGACCTTGCCGGTCATGGCGGGCGATGACGTCCCGGCCGGCCCCGTCGACCCGATTTTCAACCGTCTGCTCAAAGACCGCATCATCTGGATGGGTGAAGAGGTCAAGGACGATATGGCCAACCGCATCTGCGCTCAGCTGCTGATGCTGGCCGCCGAAGACCCGAAGAAGGACATCTGGCTGTACATCAACTCGCCGGGCGGCTCCATCACCGCCGGCATGGCCATCTACGACACCATGCAGCTCATCGAGCCTGACGTGGCGACCGTGGGCTTGGGCATGTGTGCTTCCATGGGCCAGTTCCTGCTGAGCTCCGGTACCAAGGGCAAGCGTTACCTGACCTCGCACGCCCGTGTGCTCATGCACCAGCCTTCCGGCGGCATCGGCGGCACCGCCACTGACGTGCGCATCAACGCCGAGCTCATCATGGACATGAAGAAGACCATGAGCGAGCTGACCGCTGAGCAGACCGGCCACACCCTCGAGGAAATCTACCGCGACAACGAATACGACCACTGGTTCACCGCCCAGGAAGCCCTCGACTATGGCTTCGTGGACAAGCTCGTGACCACGCCGGACACCATCGGCAACAACCAGCAGGGGGAGTGAGACTCATGGCAAGTGAAGAAGCAAAGTTCGCCGCCCGTGCCGACCGCTTGGCCGGCCGTCAGGGCGTAGCCGGTTTCATGCCGGCCTCCGCCCGCGCAGCCCAGCCCGCGCCGACCAACCGTTACATCATGCCGCAGTTCGTGGAGAAGACCCCGTATGGCATGAAGACCCAGGACGCCTACTCCCGCCTGTTCGAGGATCGCATCATCTTCCTCGGCGTGCAGGTGGACGACGCCTCCGCCGACGACGTGATGGCCCAGCTGCTGGTCCTCGAATCCCAAGATCCGAACCGTGACGTGATGATGTACATCAACTCACCCGGCGGTTCGATGACGGCCATGACCGCCATCTACGACACCATGCAGTACATCAAGCCCGACGTGCAGACCGTGTGCCTCGGCCAGGCCGCCTCCGCCGCCGCCATTCTGCTGGCCTCCGGCACCAAGGGCAAGCGCCTGATGCTGCCGAACGCCCGTGTGCTCATCCACCAGCCGGCCATCGACCAAGGCTTCGGCAAGGCCACGGAGATCGAGATTCAGGCCAAGGAAATGCTGCGTATGCGTGAATGGCTGGAGGAGACCCTCGCCAAGCACACCGGCCAGGACGTCGAGAAGATTCGCCGCGACATCGAAGTGGACACTTTCCTGACCGCTCCTGAAGCCAAGGAATACGGCATCGTGGACGAGGTGTTGGAACACCGCCAGTAAAACTTCCGGACATTGCAATACCCTCGGTCGGCAACGACCGGGGGTATTGTATTTCAAGGATGACAATGATAATGCGCAGCGTGGCGGTTCGACGGTGCGGCGCAGTCGGCAAAGGAGAATCATGGGACGTGTGGTGAGCTACAACGAGGACGTACCCCGTTGCACGTTCTGCGGCAAAACCGAACATCAGGTACGAAAACTGGTGGCCGGTCCCAATGCCTCCATCTGCGATGAATGCATCGCCCTGTGCGTGGACATCATCTCCGAGGAGCGTGTCAAAGATGCCGAGGTCAATTCGCTGAGCCTGCCCAAGCCCGCTCAGATCTTCGATTATCTCAACCGCTACGTCATCGGTCAGGAGAACGCCAAGCGCGCATTATCCGTAGCCGTATACAACCATTACAAGCGCGTCAACATGGAGCTTCAGGAGTCCGCTGAGCAGCTTGACGGGAATAACGGGCACAGTGGCCAGACCGGCAAACAAGCCAAGCAATCCGTTCCCACCCAGACGCGTGCTGCCCGCCGCAGCAATGACCCTTTGGCTGACGTCGAGGTCGCCAAGTCAAACATTCTGTTGCTCGGCCCCACCGGCGTGGGCAAAACCTATCTTGCGCAGGCGTTGGCCCGCGTAATGAACGTGCCGTTCGTCATCACCGACGCCACCACCCTGACCGAAGCCGGCTATGTAGGCGACGATGTGGAAACCGTGCTCCAACGTCTCCTCCAAGCTGCGGATGGCGACGTAAGCCGAGCCCAGCACGGCATCATCTACATTGACGAAATCGATAAGATCGCCCGCAAATCCGGTGAGAACACCTCCATCACCCGTGACGTGTCCGGTGAGGGCGTTCAGCAGGCGTTGCTGAAGATCTTGGAAGGAACCATCGCCTCCGTGCCGTTGGAAGGCACGCGCAAGCATAAGGAGCAGGACGTTGCGCAGATGGACACACGCGGCATCCTATTCATCTGCGGCGGTGCGTTCGTGGGGCTGACGGACATTGTTCGCAAGCGATTAGGCCGTCGAGAGACCGGCTTCGGCGCGAATTGGCACGACGCCGACATGAAAGACGAGGAATTGCTCGAACAGGTCAATGCCGATGATCTGGCCGAGTTCGGACTGTTGCCTGAGTTCATCGGACGTTTGCCGGTCACCAGTGTGCTGAAGGAACTTACCGTAGACGATCTGACGGCGATTCTCACCCAGCCAGCCAACGCGCTGATCAAGCAGTACCGTAAACTGTTCGCCGTCGACGGCGTCGATCTGCAATTCACAGAACAGGCCATTCGGGCGATTGCTGATATCGCTATCAAGCAGGGGACCGGCGCACGCGGTTTGCGTTCGATTATCGAACGTACGTTGCAGGACACGATGTTCCAGTTGCCGAGTTTGGATGATGTGAGGCAGGTGATTGTGGACAAGGCGTCCGTAGAGGGTTCCAGCACGCCCAAACTCCTGCGCGAAGCCGTGGATGTGCCGCAGGGACGTCTCAAAGTTGCGCAGTCGGTTTTGCTTGACCGAGTCCGTACACACGAGGCGTGAGGCCAGTAAATACGCCGTTGCGGTAGTGGTCGGGATGGTGCGACTCGCCGCAACACGCCGAGTTGCATTCAGCTGAACGGCGTGTATTATATATCGAGTTGTTTGAAAGACAACATGCGCCAGTAGCCCAGCGGATTAGAGCAGCTGACTACGGATCAGCAGGTCGCAGGTTCGAATCCTGTCTGGCGCACTCCCGAACCACGGGGACAACAGTGGTATGCGCCAGTAGCCCAGCGGATTAGAGCAGCTGACTACGGATCAGCAGGTCGCAGGTTCGAATCCTGTCTGGCGCACAGTAAGCCTCGAAAGCGAAATGCTTCCGAGGCTTTTCCAATTGTATTGGCCCGTTTGAGTCGGTTGAGTCGGCCACACAGGGTTGGGCTAAGGTTGCCCTTCGCGACTCAGCCCGGAGCGGAACGTCCTGAGATATTCCGTACTATTACATACGGTTCATCCAAGAGAGTGCAGCAAGGAGACGCGATGGCCACGACCGCCGGCGCGAAGAAGGGACTTTGGTCCACCATCAGGCGAATCGCCGCCTCAGACCGTATTTCCGGACTCATCATGCTTGGCTTCGCGCTCACCGGCCTGGTGCTCGCGAATCTGCCCGCCACCGCGCATGCGTTCGAGACCGTAGCGGAAACGCATCTGTTCATCCCCTACACCAATCTCGACCTGCCTATTGGCCACTGGGCCCAGGATGGTCTGCTTACCATCTTCTTCCTGACCGTGGGCCTCGAACTGAAGCAGGAACTCACCACCGGCTCGCTTGCCAATCCGAAAGCGGCCGCCGTGCCGATGCTGTGCGCGGTGGGCGGCATGATCGCCCCGCCCATCCTGTTCCTGGCCGTCACGGCATTGTTCTCTCAGATCGGGCCTGGTGAACCCGGCACGCTGATTCTGACCACCACCGGCAGCAGCATCCCGTTCTCGGAGATGTCGCACGGCTGGGCAGTGCCCACCGCCACGGATATCGCGTTCTCGCTGGCCGTGCTCGCCCTGTTCGCCAAGGCCCTGCCCGGTTCGATCCGCGCGTTCCTGATGACGCTTGCCACCGTCGACGACCTGCTGGCCATTATTCTGATCGCCGTATTCTTCTCCTCGATTAACGCCTGGTATTGGTTCATCGGCATCGCCGTATGCGCCGCCATCTGGGCATACCTCGTACGACTGAAAAAAGTGCCGTGGATCGCGGTTGGCATCGTCGGTATCCTCGCTTGGATCATGATGTTCGAGGCAGGCGTGCACCCCACACTGGCCGGCGTGCTGGTTGGCCTGCTGACCCCCTCTCGTGAAATGCACGGCGAACTCTCGCCGCGTGCCGAACGCTATGCCAACAAGCTCCAGCCATTCTCCGCACTGCTGGCCCTGCCCATCTTCGCCTTGTTCGCCACCGGCGTACACTTCGAGTCGATGAGCCCGCTATTGTTGGCCTCGCCGCTGGTCATCGCACTGATTGTGGCTTTGGTGGTCGGCAAACCTCTGGGTATCATCACCACCGCATGGCTGTCCACGCATGTGGGCGGGCTCAAGATGGCCAAGGGGCTGCGTGTGCGCGACATGATTCCCGCTGCCGTCGCCTGCGGCATTGGCTTCACTGTGTCCTTCCTCATCGCTTCGCTGGCGTACAAGAACGCGGAACTTTCCGCTGAGGCGCGCTTCGGCGTGCTGGTGGCCTCCCTGATCGCCGCCGCGATTTCCGGTGTGCTGCTGAGCCGTCAGTCCAAGCGATTCGAGAAGACCGCAGCCGCAGCAGCGGCTGATGCGGAGGATGACGAATCGATTGATGGTGATGGCATCGGGCAGCCAAGCCACACCACAGAGCCCACCACGCCCACGGAACACCCCGGCACCCTCGCCGACGGCACCGCCAGTGTGGAAATCGACTTCCGCCACTGATGGCTTAGACGGTCCCTACTCCATTGTTGGCCTTGTTTCGTGAAAACCGTACGCTGAGACGCGCTCAGTGTACGTTCTTCACGAGATGAGGCCTTATTTCGCGGAAAACGTACGCTCAGTGTCACTCACCGTACGTTCTTCACGAAGTCAAGGATGATTTCGCGGAAAACGTACGCAGAGCTTCAGGCGCTAGAATGCGAAGAGTCGATAGCGCCGTACAGGAGGACATTGGATGGCAAAGAAGCAGAAGAAATCCAAGAAGAACGACGGCAAAAAGGCCGCTGAAGCAAAGAATCTAGCCGAGGCCGCATCCAAGTCCGCAGTCGTGGACGATATGGAACCATTGGAAGCCACAGCCGCGAATGATGCGGCGGCGTTGGAGGCTGAGACGGCAACTGAGGCTGCGGCCACACCGGTGAACCCGGTCGATCTGGAGGACGCCTCGCCGCTGGGCGATACCTATCATCGCGGCCCGGTGATTCTACGCGGCCAGATGATTCCCTCGGACAACACCACCGCCAACCTGCTGAAACCCGATCAGGACACCGACTGGCTGCACATGGACCCATGGCGTGTGCTGCGCATCCAATCGGAATTCGTGGACGGTTTCGGGGCGCTCGCCGAGCTCGGACCTGCGGTCTCTATTTTCGGCTCCGCACGCACCCAGCGCACCGAATCGATCTACAAGGCAGCACGGCGCATGGGTAGCCAGATAGCCAAGCGCAACATCGCCGTCATCACCGGCGGTGGTCCCGGCATCATGGAAGCCGCGAATAGGGGAGCGGCACTGGCCGGCGGCAAATCGGTGGGACTTGGCATCGAATTGCCGCACGAGCAGGGGTTGAACCAGTGGGTGAACCTCGGCATGAGCTTCCGGTACTTCTTTGTGCGAAAAACCATGTTCATCAAGTATTCCTCCGGCGTGATCGTATGCCCGGGAGGCTTCGGCACACTGGATGAGATGTTCGAATTATTGACCTTGGTCCAGACCCACAAGGTGGCGAATATTCCGGTGGTGCTCTACGGCAAGGAATACTGGCAGGGGCTCTTTGACTGGCTCAACGGTCCGGTGGCCGAGCATGGCATGATCTCGACGATCGACCCGAAACTGGTCACCGTAACCGATGACGCCGACGAAGCCGTGGACGTGGCCGTCAGCGCAATTGTGAGGTAAGCGAGATAGAGTGGCTCCCCTCTCCGAGGGGAGCCAAGGACAGAGTTACTTTTTGTAGGCGATGAGCAGGCCGGTGCCGTCAGGGGTGAGCGTGGACTCGAAACCTTCGTCATCTTCGACGGTGGTGAGCAGCTCACGCATGGCGATGGCCTTGTCGCTGCGGTCGGCCGGATTGATCACGCCGCCCTGACCGTCCTCCAACGCCAGCACATCGGTG
>OGWZ01002617.1_pt1 | contig 13734 bp, 9 predicted proteins | sample 1576141 | NCBI WGS metagenome assembly OGWZ01 (sample SAMEA3541512, study PRJEB24748) | human gut metagenome | biome: human gut; feature: human-associated habitat; material: faeces | place: China | collected 2012
GTCTTTAAACAAGTTTTTCCCCTTTTAATAACCAAAAACCTCAGAGATTGCTCTCTGAGGTTTTATTCTTTTAAACTAAGCTTTAGTCAGCTAAGTACTTTTGTAAGGTGGCACGGACTGCACCGACACCTGCAATTTCCTCGGCAAACATGGTCTCAACAACCTTGCCTAAACCGACATCATAGAGGTTGACACCAAAGAGGTTGGCATTCTCTAAGATAGGCTTTAACTTATCACCTACAGTCTCAGGCTTACCAAACTCAATGCCAGCCATGAGACCCTGCAGATAAGCCATCTGCGGATCAGCTGAAGGCTCAAACTTATTGCCATTGTCATCAACAGCTAAAAGATAGCGTAACCAACCGGCAATTGCTAAAGGTAAGGCCTTAAGGCTCGAGGCATCCATACCGCGCTTTTGATAATTCTTTAAGGTCTGGCCAAAGCGTACCGGTACCTTTAAGGAGGTGTCAGTAGCAATACGCTGCGGTGTATCCGGTAAAGAACGATTAGTTAAACGCTGCTCGATAACCTCATCGATGAAGGCCTTAGGGCTTAAGATTTCCGGATCATCAACTACCGGTAAACCTTCCTTATAGCCTAAGCGGCTGACAAGAGCGACTAAGTCCTTATCATCCATTTCCTTAGCGATAAGATCATAACCTAAGACACAACCATAAACGGCTAAGGCAGTGTGGAGCGGATTTAAGCAGGTGGTAACCTTCATGCGCTCGCACAGATCTACCTTCTCACGGGTGGTGAATAAAACACCAACCTTGTCTAAAGCCGGACGACCGTTAGGGAAATTATCCTCAATAACTAAGTACTGCGGCTTCTCGGCGTTAACAAACGGAGCGATAAAGGTGCCAGAAGAGGTCTTGATCGGATCCATGTCCTCTAAGCCCTTTTCATTTAAAAGCTTAGCAATACGCGGATCAGGACGCGGAGTAATCTTATCGATCATGGACCACGGGAAAGAAATGGTCTTATCGTCGTTCAGATAATCGATAAAGTCCTGATCTACAAAGCCACGCTTTAACCACTCATCAGCTACAGTTAATACCGCCTGCTTTAAGTTCTCACCATTGTGAGAGCAATTGTCCATGGAGACAACAGCTAAAGGTAAGCGACCTGCCTTAAAGCGCTCGAATAATAAAGCGCAGGTTAAAGCCATACCGTTACGTAAGACTGCGGCAGGACCATTTTCAAAGTCAGCCTTGACTGCAGGTAAGTACTCACCCGCCATATCCTTAAGAGCATAGCCCTTTTCGGTAATGGTATAGGAGAACATCTGTAAAGAAGGATTACGGAAAGCCTTAACTACAGCCTCCATCTCCTCATCATACTCACCATTGCAACGATAGTTAGCAACTACAGAGCCTAAAAGCTCGATCTCAACGCTAGTATCCGGTAATAAGGTGACATTGGTAATGAGATTATCGTGAGGATTGCAGATAAGCTCAATTTCCTCGCCCTTGAAGATAGTCAAGGTGCAAATACCAGTCTTTTCAATACCCTGATTTAACAGCTCCTGCTGTAAGGAGCCGATAAAACCACGGAAAATATTACCAGAGCCCATGTGGAACCAAGTCGGGTTAGCCACAGTGGTAGCGGTGACTTCTTTTACGTCGTATAAAGGAAGCTTAACGCCAGCCTGTGCGTACTGATCCTTGGACTCTTTAATACCTTCTAAAGAAACCTTCATCTTGTCTTACCCCAAATTAGTAGATGAGTGGCTGCTCTAAGCTGTTGATGGAATCAGGATAAGGCATGTGCTTCTCCTTGCGGATAGCTTCCTCTAAGCCCTGAATGTAAACAGCACCTAAGGCACGGTCGTATAAGCCATAACCAGGTCTGCCGATCTCACCCCAAATCTCACGGCCATGATCAGGACGAACGATACCGTTGAAGCCGACCTCAACTAAGGCCTTTACAATCTCGTAGAGATCTAAAGAGCCGGTATGAGATAAGTGAGCGGACTCGTGGAACTGATGATCACCGGTGTGGTGTACGTTACGGACGTGGGCAAAGTGAATGCGCGGGCCAATCTTAGGATTGCGGATGATCTTAGGCAGGTTGTTAGCCGGGTTAGAGCCTAAGGAACCGGTGCATAAAGAGAAGCCGTTGTAAGGGCTGTCGTTCATCTCAGCGATCTTAACTAAGTCTTCCTCGCACTTACAAATACGCGGTAAGCCGAATAAATCATAAGAAGGATCATCCGGGTGAACACCCATCTTAATATTGTACTTCTCGCAAGTAGGCATGATGGCGTCTAAGAAGTACTTGTAGTTAGCACGTAAATCATCACCAGTCATCTCGGAGAACTTCTTAATGGCGGCAGTGATCTCATCGCGACGATTTAACTCCCAGCCTGGCATCTCAAAGCCATTGGAGTTCTTAGCGATATAATCGAACATCTCTTCAGCGGTTAAACCTTCGCAGATCTTGCCGTCATAGGACATAGCCTTAGAACCATCAGGTAAAGGCATAGCTAAATCGGTACGGGTCCAGTCGAATACCGGCATGAAGTTGTAGCAGACGCAGTGAATGCCAGCCTTACCAACAGCCTCTAAGGACTTGATGTAGTTCTCGATGTACATGTCACGAGTGTTAGCACCATACTTGATGTCCTCGTGAACGTTGATACTCTCAACGCCCATTAAGCGTAAACCGGCCTTCTCAACAATAGCCTTACGCTCTAAAACCTTCTCTAAAGGCCATACCTCACCTGCCGGGATCTCATGTAAAGCGGTAATAACGCCTTCCATACCCGGGATCTGGCGGATCTGCTCTAAAGTGATATTGTCCTGATTAGGGCCGTACCAACGGAAAGTCATGTGCATCATAGTGGAGTTACTCCTAAAAGCTAAAGTTTTTTTAAGTGAAATCTTGTGGATTTAAGACCTAGGCAAAAGCGCCTTAAATCCTATGACTAAAATTCTAGTATCCAAGTTAACAATTTGCCACTGTTTTTTTTATTTTTTGTGACAACCTCCACAATACCTAAGTTATTGATATAAGATTTTATCCTTTATAATCAATAAGTTATTTAAGCAAATTTATTAATAATAAATTTTTGCAAAAACGTGCGTAAGCTCAAAAATCTTTCGTTATTTTTCAAGATTTTTGAAAATTTACGTATTTTTGGCATTATTGAATTTAAGGTCTAATTTTGTATTAAAAAAAGTATAAAGATCCTATAAATTCACCCAAAGACCCATGCGATTTGTCTATATAAATAGACAAAAGGCTTATACAAGTCACCTCCTAAGTTTAGACGGCATTTTTTAAATTGCGGTGAAAATTAGCGTCTGAGATCAAAAATAAGGGAATTTTTTAGAAGAAAATTAAGAAATGGTGTTGCTAGTTTTAAGTCAAAAAAAAGAGGGCTTACGCCCTCTTAAAGTCTTTAGTGTTTGTCTGATTCTTTAGTGTTTACGTGATTTTTAAGCCTGCATGGCATTGTTGAGAGAGCCTTTTGCATTTAAAGCATCTAAGCTCTCCTTGCTCTTTTGCACGATGGAATTTAATAGCCCTTCCGGCTCTGGATGAGAATCAGATAAATCTAAAACAGTACCAGTAGTTACAAGCTCAGATAAAGCGTGAGACTGTACCGCGACTGAGACATAACGCGTGATAAAAGTACGCATAGCAGTTAAGAAGGTTAAGTACATCTCTGATGAGTGTAAGGAAACACGCTCTGAACCTATGATATTAACCATATCGAGCTGGCACTTATCGATACGACGGTTAAGCTTCTTCACGTGCTTAACTAAATTCTCAACATTCTCAGCATTAGGGGCTACAGCTAAAGCATGAACATCTTCAGATAAACGCTCTAAGCGCATATAGAGATCGTTAAGGCTAGTCTGCATCTCACCGGCAAAAATGGTATGACGGTTAGCAACGTGGGTCAAGGCACCATCGATAGCGATGTGAATATTCTTAGAGACCTCACGCATATTAGAGAATACGAGATAGAAGTAGAGCTTAGCATCAGGAGTAGACTTAGCTTGCTCATTAGCTAACTGCGAGAAGGAGTCGCCTTGATCTAAGCTTAGGGCATAATAAGCGCTACGCTCTTGTGAAATCTCATCCATGACGTATCTAGACTTATTGCGGGTACGTCTTAATCTAAACTCATTGTCAGCAAAGAAATACTCTAAGCCCTGCTTTAAGCACTCTAACTGCTTATCAAAGAATACCGGGGTGGCCTTAGTTACAGACTCTAAAATTTCCTTATCGCTCTTAGCATTTAAGATCTCAGAGGAAACATCGCTCTTAGACTTCTTGATAAAGTTAGTGTAAATAACCAGGGCAATAACTGCCGGAATACCGATAACTACAGAGATGGAGCCGGTATAGAAAAGGATCAGGGCAATGAGGAAAGACATCGCAAAGGCAGAGATACCAGTGAGGAACCAACCGGCGATAACGGTAACTACACCTGAAATACGGAAAACAGCACTCTCGCGATCCCAAGCACCATCAGCAAAGGATGAACCCATAGCCACCATGAAGGTTACATAGGTGGTGGATAAAGGTAACTTTAAGGAAGTAGCAAAGGAGATTAAAGCTGAAGCTACCACTAAGTTTACAGAAGCTCTGACATAATCAAAAGGCAGAGGAATTTGACCTTTAACTACCGGAGCTTTGGTATAACGCTTAGCGACAAAACCAACTACAGCCTTAGGAGAGGCATGATAAACAGTACGAGAGACACCTAAACCCATACGGGTAATGATACGACCTAAGGTTGAGGCACCAAACTGCTCACGAGAACCTGAAGCACTTGAAGAGAGGTTAATTGAGGTCTGAACTACCTGACGGGCTTTCTTTGAAACCCATAAGGTAATGCACATGATAAGGCCTGCAGAGAATAACCAGAAAGTAGAAGTAGCGGTATTCTCATTGAGACAATTCATCATGAAAGCATCAGCTTCCATCCCGGAGGTAGCCCACTGTTCAAAGCCATCTAAAGCGGCTAAAGGGACACCGACGAAGTTTACTAAGTCGTTACCGGCAAAGGAGAAGGCTAAAGCGAAGGTACCTGATAAGATAATGAGCTTGAAAATATTCCAACCCATCAAAGCCATAATCTGACCTAAGATAGTGAAGACAGCAAACATGCACCACATGATAGCGGTGAGATTATTGTCCATGAAGGCTAAAGCTTCTGCTGTCATAAAGGAAGCGCCATGAGCACCCTTGATGAAGAGGAAGTAGCTGATAGCAGTTAAGGAAACACCGGTAAATAAACCGCCTAAATAACGTACAGAGACTTTAAACTTAAAGCTAAAGAGAATACGGCAGACAAACTGCACTAACATACCACCAACAAAGGCAATCACCACTGACAGTAAAATTGCAGAGACGATGGTAGCGGTTCTATCTAACTTGATGTAGTGGAAGATCTCATTTAAAGAGAGATCTGAATCGTAGATCTTAAAGACTGCGGCAAAGGTGGCAGCACCTAAGATCTCAAAGATGATAGAGACTGTAGTTGAGGTCGGTAAACCGAAGGAATTGAAGATATTGAGTAATAAAACGTCACCAATCATGACGGCAGAGAAAATTAGGATAATCTCATAAAAGCTGAACATGTCAGGGGACAACATACCCTTACGGGCTACCTCCATCATACCGGAGGAGAAGGTCGCGCCAATGAGTACGCCGGCAGAGGCGACAAGCATGATCGCAAATAAAGGTACGATACGGGTACCGACTGCAGAATTTAAGAAATTACAGGCATCGTTACTAACGCCTACAAATAGGTCGATTGCAGCTAATAATAAAAGTAATACGACCATTACAAAAAATAGTGACTCAAACATAGAGTGTCCTGTGGTGGTAATGTTTAATCTGCTGTAAAAAGCGCGCTCATTGTAATGAGCTAAAGTTAAATAACCACGTATCCTATGTTAAATCTTTGTAAAACATCTTTTCTAAAAAGGCTTATATAAGCCTTTTTAGAAAAAATAAAGGGAAAGCCTCGTTAAAGACTTTCCCCTCTTTTAAAGATTTTTAAAATCTACTACTTTTTAGATGACTCATCTTTAGATTTTTTGTCAAAGCCCATTTCCATAGCTGCCGGAGATAACGGCATTTCTACTGGGGAAATATCCTCATGAGGCTTTTTGATATGATCTAAATCCTTGTGGATAGATTGCTCAAAATCTTCTAAATCATCATCGTCATCATCTTCCTGAGAGCGCATGGTTGTTGCCATGGACTCAGAGTGCTCATTGCCATTGACCGGAGTCATAACGGTACCATTAGCTACAAGCTCAGCTAAAGCATGTGACTGCATACCAACTGAGACATAACGGTTAACTAAGGTACGCATAGCCATGAGGAAGTTTAAGTACATCTCAGAGGAGTGCATGGACACACGCTGAGAGCCGATGATATTAACCATATCAAGCTGACACTTATCGATGCGACGATTGAGCTTTCTGACACGCTTAACTAAATTCTCAATATTCTGAACATTATTAGGATCAGTAGCTACAGCATGAATATCAGTTGACATACGCTCTAAACGCATGAGCATTTCTACGAGGCTGCGCTTCATGACACCTTCAAAGATGGTGTGACGGTTAGCAACGTGATTTAAAGCCTGATCGATCACAAATCTTAAGGTCTTAGAAGCCTCACGCAGATTAGAGAATACGAGATAGAAGAAGAACTTCGCATCTGGAGTTGAGTTAGCATCTTCATTTGCCTTTTGTGAGAAGGCATCACCACCATCTAAGGAGAGCTTATAGTAAGCGCTTCGCTCCTGAGAGATGGCCTCTAAGACATAGGTTGCCTTATTACGAGTACGACGCAGACTAAATTCATTGTCAGCAAAGAAGTACTGCATACTATTACGTAAGCACTCAATCTGCTTATCAAAATAATCAGGCACTGACTTAGATACAGAGCTTAAGATCTCATCATCAGTCTTAGCATTGAGAACCTCAGAGGCGACATCAGCCTTAGACTTCTTAAAGAAGTTGGTATAAACCACCAAGGCGATAACAGCCGGTACAGCAAATACTACAGCAATCTGACCTACATTGAAGAGAATGAAGGCAATGATAAAGGCGTTAGTGAAAGCTGAGAAACCTGTGAGGAACCAACCGGCGATAACGGTAACTACACCTGAAATACGGAAAACAGCACTCTCGCGATCCCAAGCACCATCAGCAAAGGATGAACCCATAGCCACCATGAAGGTTACATAGGTGGTGGATAAAGGTAACTTTAAGGAAGTAGCAAAGGAGATTAAAGCTGAAGCTACCACTAAGTTTACAGAAGCTCTGACATAATCAAAAGGCAGAGGAATTTGACCTTTAACTACCGGAGCTTTGGTATAACGCTTAGCGACAAAACCAACTACAGCCTTAGGAGAGGCATGATAAACAGTACGAGAGACACCTAAACCCATACGGGTAATGATACGACCTAAGGTTGAGGCACCAAACTGCTCACGAGAACCTGAAGCACTTGAAGAGAGGTTAATTGAGGTCTGAACTACCTGACGGGCTTTCTTTGAAACCCATAAGGTAATGCACATGATAAGGCCTGCAGAGAATAACCAGAAAGTAGAAGTAGCGGTATTCTCATTGAGACAATTCATCATGAAAGCATCAGCTTCCATCCCGGAGGTAGCCCACTGTTCAAAGCCATCTAAAGCGGCTAAAGGGACACCGACGAAGTTTACTAAGTCGTTACCGGCAAAGGAGAAGGCTAAAGCGAAGGTACCTGATAAGATAATGAGCTTGAAAATATTCCAACCCATCAAAGCCATAATCTGACCTAAGATAGTGAAGACAGCAAACATGCACCACATGATAGCGGTGAGATTATTGTCCATGAAGGCTAAAGCTTCTGCTGTCATAAAGGAAGCGCCATGAGCACCCTTGATGAAGAGGAAATAACCGATAGAGGTTAAGGAAATACCGGTGAAGATACCGCCTAAATAGCGTACAGAAATTCTGAATCTAAAGCTAAATAAGAGACGGCAGACAAACTGCACCACCATACCGGAGAAGAAAGCTATCACCACAGAAAGCAAAATTGCTGACACAATAGTGGCAGTGCGATCTAATTTGATGTAATTAAAGATTTCCGTAAAGGACAAATCCGAGTCATAAATCTTAAAGACTGAAGCAAAGGTTGCGGCGCCTAAAAGCTCGAAAATGATGGAAACTGTAGTAGAGGTCGGTAAACCAAAGGAGTTGAAGATATTTAATAACAGCACGTCAGCGATTACTACAGAGGAGAAAATCAGCATAATCTCGTAGAAGCTGAACATCTGCGGCGAGAGCATACCCTTACGCGCTACCTCCATCATACCTGAGGAGAAGGTGGCACCAATGAGCACACCGGCTGAGGCTACCAACATGATCACAGCTAAAGGCACAATGCGTGTACCCACAGCTGAATTTAAGAAGTTACAAGCATCGTTACTAACGCCGACGAAGAGATCGATCGCCGCTAATAACAGAAGCATGACAACCATTACGATAAATAAAGACTCAAACATAGAGTGTCCTGTGGTGGAATAATTATCATAGGGCGCAAATGTAAATTTACAGCCACTGTAATTTTACATTTATTTAACTCAAATTTTAAGTGAAAGCATTTTAACGAGCATTTGTTAAATTCAGGTTAAGTCACATTTTATTGATTTAGTTAGCAAAGATTTTGTAAAACTTTTATTTAAAAGCTTATTTAAGCCCAATTTAAAAAAAAAACAGCCTTAACCTAAAATTTTGACCCTGACCACAAAATAAAAGTGGCAACTGTGACTTTAGAAGACTTTAAAAATTACTTTGTAAATCAAAGAGTGATCTACAACTAAAATTTTACTTTTAGTAAATAATCTTATATCTTAAATGTTAGCTTTCAAGGCTATAATAAAATTGAAATTACACCCTTAAACATTAAACAAGGTGCGCTACTAATGGAAAAAGAAGAATTACTAAAAGAAAGCGATTTAAAAAAAGATATTGTTTATCGGCGTATTAAGCAGCTTATCGTCAGCTGCTATTTCCCTATGGGCTCAAAGCTTTCTGAAACTATTATTGAAAAGAAGCTTCATGCTAATAAAGCCCCTATTCGCGATGCTCTAAAGCGCTTGCAAGCTGAGGGTCTAGTAGAAAGACGCCCTAAAAGTGGCACCTATGTCTTCTCACTTAGCAATCAAGATCTCATCGATCTTTTAAATTTCCGCTTTGTCATCGAATCTCAGGCCACGATTCTCTCCTTTGATAAGCATCCTCAGAAGCTTGTTGAAGAGTTAAATTCAGTACTAGATATGATGAAACGCGATCTTAATACTAATAATATTCGTGATTATTTAGATCAGGACTCAAATTTCCATCAAACTCTAGTATCATTATGCGACAACCGCTATTTTATCGAATCCTATAAATTAGTTTCGGCCATTATGGATACGGCTCGTAACTTCTTAGGCAATAATGTCGCCCATCTGCATCGCTCGGTGATTCAGCATGAGGAGATCCTTAATGCCGTTAAGGCTCTCGATATCGGCAAGGTAGTTGAGCTTTTACGTGAGCACATTCTTCCTGATTATGGTGCTTATTGGAAGGGTTCAAACTTAAACGGTATTATTACACGTAAGTAATTTTTTATGGTTCTTGAACATATTGGTTTGGCACTAGGCTTTTTTGGAGCCTGTGCTCAGGCGGCAAATTATGCCTTCACAAAGGACTGTGTCGAAAAATATCAACTTCGAGGCTTAAGACAGCTTATCGCCGTTCACGTACTCATGTTCGTGATGGTGATAATTCCTTTTTTTGTCTTTAGTTATTGGCGTTTCTTTAATTTAGAGACCGCTATGTACTGCCTCTTTATTATTACCCCCTATCTTTTGGCACAATATCTGATGATTAGAGCTCTGACTATTTCCGATAGCTCGATTGTCTCGCCTCTTTTGACCATTAAAGTCCCCATCTTAGCTTTAATCTCTGTCATCTTCTTTGAGCAATCTTTTTCTATACTTCAAGTGTTATGCGTAACAGTGATTATTTGCTTAGGCTTTTACTTCTCATCTCTTGCAGGACGCGTAAAACTAGGTCCTTTATGCCTAATTGCCCTAGCTTGTACCTGTTTTTCAACCTCAGACATCGCTATGACCTTGTTTATGAAGACGCTACCTACAAGCCGTTTTCATCAGATTACCGCAGGCATTTGCTATGAATATTTTGCCTGTGCTCTTCTAGCTGTGCCTTTAATGTTCTACAAACCGCTAAAAATTGGTTTTAAAGAAGTAGGTCAGACTAAATGGGTGGGTACGGCGTGGATGCTAAGCATGGTCGGTATTGTCAGTTGCTTTAATCTCTCAGGTGTGGTTGAAGCTAATATTATTCAGACCTTACGCTCAGTTATAGGTGTCATCATCGCTTATCTCTTTTATAAACAGTATATTCACGATGCTGCTACCTTTAAAAAGAAAATGGCCATTGCCATCTGCATGTTTATAGCTGTAACTGTTTACTACCTTTAATTTATATTTATCGCGGCCTTTCTATATATAGAAGAGCCGCTTTTTGTTTGGTTAAAAAAATGAGTTTAGAGACCCTTGGTATTTGCTTAGGCTTTTTAGGAGCAGTCTTTCAGGCCTTCAATTATGCCTTTACTAAAGACTGTGCCGAAAAATATCAGTTGCGCGGCTTAAGACAGCTTATCTGTGTCCATTTAGGTTTATTTGTACTCGTCATCTTCCCTTTCTTCTACTATAAGCTCTGGCAACATATGTCCTGGGAATTGATCTTTGACACTTTATGGGCCTCTATTCCTTATCTTGTGGCACAATATTTAATGATCATTACCCTGACTATGACCGACAGCTCCATTGTCTCGCCTCTTTTGACCATTAAAATTCCGGTATTAGCGGTTATCGCCTTGCTCTTTTTAGATAAGGGCTTTAGCTTCAATCAATATCTATCCATCGCCGCGATTATCGCCTTAGGAGTGTATTTCTCCTCAATCTCAGGTCGCATCAAGCTCTTACCTTTATTCTTAGTCACCATTGTGTGCTTTATGTATGCCGTGTCCGATCTCGGTATGGCAGAATTCATGCGTGATTGGCCTGAGGATAATCGGGCCATGTCCATCTGTGGCTGTATTTGCTATCAGTTCATGTTCTGTGGTCTTATCGCTATGCCCTTTTTAAAGATTAAGCGCTTCCATTTAGATCTGCGCAATGTCTATCAAGCAAAAAATATCGCCATTGCCTGGATGATTTCCGATATTTTCTTTGTCGTCTGCTTCAATCTTGCCGGTGTCGTTGAGACCTCGATCGTGCAGGCTTTACGCAGTGTTTTAGGTGTAATCATTGCCTATCTTTTCTACAAAAACTACATTCACGACGAAAATACCTTCAAGCGCAAGATGGTCACAGCTTGTCTGATGTTTGTGGCCGTAGCTTCCTTCTATATATAGGTTAAAGTATGAGTTTAGAGCAATTTGGTATCATCTTAGGCTTTGCCGGCGCTCTGTGTAACGCGCTCAATTATGCCTTCTCAAAAGACTGTGTGGAAAAATATGGTCTGCATGGAGTGCGACAGCTGATTGTCGTTCATGTGACTTTTTTAATTTTGATGAGCCCGCCATTATTTTTAATGGGCTTATATAAAGAATTTACCCTACAGGTGCTCATCGATACCTTCTATATCATTGTGCCCTATATTCTCTCGCAATATCTTTTAATTAGACTGTTAGCGGCTACCGATAGCTCTGTAGTCTCCCCACTATTAACCCTCAAAATTCCAGTAGTAGCCGCCATGGGCTTTATGGTCTCAGGGCAAATTTTCAATCCGCAACAGCTCTTTGCTATTGCCATGATCATCATATTAGGTTTCTACTTTTCCTCACTTTCAGGCAAGATTAAACTCATGCCGCTTATCACCATGATCTGCATCTGTATCGGTTATGCCCTAGCTGATTATATGACAGTGAGATTTATGCATAATTACCCTGGAACTACGCTTGAAAAGACCATGGCCTGTATCTGTTGGCAGTATATTATCGGTGGCTTAATTGCTCTACCGATGATGATGAGCCCACGCTTTAAACTCAAAGCCATGCATCTTTGGTATGGCAAGTTACCGTCATTATCCTGGCTTGCCGGAACCTTTTGCTGGGTCGGATGCTTCTATTTTGCAGGTGTAGTTGAAGGCAATATTATTCAATCCTTACGCTGTGTTATCGGCGTTTTGATTGCCTATATCTTCTACCGTAAATACATTAAAGATCCCAATACCTTCAAAAAGAAGCTTACCGTGGCTTTTTTAATGTTTACCGCCGTATTTATCTTCTATATATAAGGAAGAATATGGTCTTGATTTAATCTAAATTAAATCAAAGTTAAATCGAAATTAATGGTAGTGTTCCTTACTTAATTTTTTTGCTAATGCCGTAAATTTTTTATGGCATTAACATTTAATTTGTGAAAGAATACACACAAACAAAAATCCTTGAACCCTTGTATGATGCGTATCTACTCGATACGCTCCCGTGCAGTTTTCAACCTGCCGCCATCTATATCAGTACTCTCTAAAGTACTGTGAACGGGAGATAATTATGATTACAGCTTGCCGTCTTGACGACGACGATGAACTCACCCTGACACCAGTACAGCCTGGCGATGCTTTACCCTCAGATGTAATTTGGCTTGACGTTAATCAGCCTGATGACGAGGAACGTGATTGGCTTGAAAAACTCTTCGTAGAAGATGTTCCGGAAGAAGACGAGATGGACGACATCGAGTCCTCATCACGTTTTAGAGTAGGCCCCGACGGTGTACATATTTTGTCCTTGTTCCCGCAGCGCTTAGCTAACGAAACGCGTGGCGTTAATATGTCCTTTACTATGCGTAAAAATCTCTTGATCTCCTTCCGTGAGGAAGATGTTTCTATTGTCAGATTATTACGCTACTATATTCGCCACCATAAGGTAAATTTACGCTCTTCCTTAGATATTCTCTTAGAGCTTCAAGATCTCAAAGTCGATCAATTATCCGATTTAATCGAGGACGCTTACAGCACCTTAGACGAGACTGCTGAGCAGATCACCGTTGAAGATCATGTGGAGCAGACTTTAAAAGAGCTTATCAATCAAGAGGAATTAAATTCCCAGATCCTGCAGGCTCTTTACGATACTAGACGTGCTTTACGTTTTATCAAAAAGACCTTTGAGAGCATACTCGATGATCGCCAAAACCGTAGCATCGATGAGGTGCTTAACGATATTGAATCCATCTTGCCGCATACTCAGTTCTTGTCTAACAAGATTAACTTCCAGTTAGAGTCATCGATGGGCTATACCAACCACAAGCAAAATAAGATCATCAAGATCTTCTCCGTGGCCGCAGTAGTCTTCATGCCTCCGACTTGGATCGCATCTGTCTATGGTATGAACTTCAAACACATGCCCGAGCTTGATTGGTACTGGGGCTATCCCCTCTCCATCGGCATGATGGCCATCTCAGCCCTTTTAACCTACCTCTTCTTTAAGAAAAAGGGCTGGCTATAAAAATTTGATCCTGCGTAATAGACGCAGGATCACCTTCCTTTTAAAGCCTTTATCTTTTAAAACCAACAACCCTTATGAGAATCTTTTGAAGATTTACGCTTAAAAGAGCCTGGGATCTATCACAGGTTAATTTAGGTTCTTCCGTATTGGTGTTGGAATCCTCTGATGAGTAGTAACATAATTTAACAT
>OGWZ01002626.1_pt1 | contig 13707 bp, 19 predicted proteins | sample 1576141 | NCBI WGS metagenome assembly OGWZ01 (sample SAMEA3541512, study PRJEB24748) | human gut metagenome | biome: human gut; feature: human-associated habitat; material: faeces | place: China | collected 2012
ATACATCGTCCCATGAAATCGCTTTAGTTTCTTTTACCTCTTGTGGAATTTCCTTAATTTCCCATTCCTCAATAATGGCTTGATAATATTTCCGACCATTCCAATAATTTATAGATAGGTTGCAAATAGTAGAAACTAGTACAAGCCGTTCTGACATATCATCTAACCAGTTCTCACTCTCTTTAAACTTAATGAATGTTACCCCGTCTTTACTAAACCGTAGCGTCTTTTTGTCTTTACCAATTACCTCTACGTCAGAAATTTTTAATTTAAAATCAATGGCAAAAACTGGCTTAATTAAATCATTATTCCAGATACATTCCCACTGGTCTGCAAATCCAAATAAGCATTTTGGCAAATCATTTTTTTCCAAATCATAACTTTTTACAACTGGAATTGACGGTAATTCTATCTTTTCATTAGTAAATTTATCTTGAATATATTTATAAATCTTTTCTTCATTTTCTTTTTTATATCTAATTCCAAAGGCTTTATCGTGTCCTTGTGCAATTTCAAATAACCCACTATTTTGACATAAATTAAGAATTTCATAATCAGACCGGCAAGAACCAGTTACAAATCCATTACTTTCATGTGTAGCAAATACAATCGGAGTTTCGTCTTTCAATTTATTAGCGATTAAACCACTGTAAGGGTACTGTTCCACGTTTTCAAGATACTTAATGCCTAACAACGGTACATTATCAGTGCGTAGAACCATGCTACAGCCGTCTTTAATTGTTTCAGCGACAATCTTATCCTGTATAGCTTTCTGGTCTTTAATTTTGGCTAGTACGCTTTCAAACATTTCTGAATGACTATCAGTAAAACAGAAAAACAATTCAGCTTTCAATTGTTGGTTGTCACTCCTACATACTGTGTTAAGATAAGGACATATCATAAATCCTATCGACTTCCAAGTAACTTCATTAGTATAATTTAAATTTTCATTCAGATAAGCTAAAAATTCATTCTGCATATTTGCTATAGAAGTGCCTACCATTAGAAAATCTCTATTCTCTTGTGAAAGCATATTGCAATTATCAGACACTAAACTAAATGCTACCAAGTCTACATATTTTGCACTTACACTTGTTTTACAACTTTGAGTATTATTACAATAATATTTAATAAATTTATTCACAACACCAGTACCACTAAGGCATTTATTCTTTACCCAACCTTGCTGATTACTAATCACCACTGTTTCATAATTACTAATATATTCCCTTTTATACGGAGCAATCTTGTGATGGTCTATTATCAATATATGGGTATTAAGAAAATTCAAATCTTCTTGTGCTTGATAATCATTACTGCCTGCATCTGGCACAATTAACAAATTAATTTCATTATGTAGCACCCAGTTCTGAACGTTTTCTGTAATACCATGCTTTTTATCTGAATGAAAATATATAAAAATAGGATTCTTAACTTTCAAATCATCCTTAAGAAAATTGTACATCATAACAGCCGAAAATAAACCATCACAATCACAGTCTTGTACAATTCCTATATGATTAGTTTGATTACTTAATATTTTGTGTAATAATTCTTTTCCTTCTTCCATGTTATTATATCGTTGTGGTGGTTCAACATATTTAAAAGTTGGATATAGATATTCTTCTACATCTTTAATTCCAAACGCTTCTAAATATTGTTCCTCCCATCTTGATAAATCAATATTTGGTAAAATTTCTTTTATTTGCATATATACTCCTTATATAAGAAAAGCACCCTTGTGTAAGAGTGCTTTTACTTTTTCTGAATTAATCCAAATTAAATCCATTTGGATTATGCCTAGTTTTTACTGTGACTTTATTACGTTTTTCTTTTGCAGGTTTCTTTGGTTCAACTTTTACTAAATTGCTTACATCACCGTTTTTGCTAACTAACATTGCATCTGCTACAGAAATTTCATAAGCAACCTTTTCTTCAACATTACCGTTTTCATATCTCTTATTGTACTTTCTACTCTGAACACGTCCATGAATATTAACCTGTGTACCAATTCCTAATTTACCAATAGCAGAAGCGGCTTTGCCCCAAAAGATACAAGGAATGTAATAAGATACACTACGCTTATTTGTATTGATATTAACACCTAACATAACGTCAGCAATGGTTCTTTCCTGTTTAACCCAAATACCTTTCTCATCTTTAAGACCAGGGGTTTTTCTTACAATTACATCTTTTACAATATAACCAGTAATTTCAATGTTATTACTTGGTTTTGTATTATCAGCAACGATTAAGATATTATTTGGTTTAACAAATAAGATTAACTTACTCTTGCCGTTTTCAATATGCTCGTTGTAAGAAGCCATAATTCCCTCAACGCAGACTGTGTAATTCTGTGAGCCGTAGGACTTTTCCTCAGTAAGTGAAAATGCTTCTTTAAGGACTTTTTCAGAAGCCATGATAGGAAGTACATCATCAGTACCACTATCTCTTTTTACACAAATGAAACTCTTATAAATATTTGCTCCTTTTGTGGAATGGTGATAAGTAAAATCCTCTGTGATAGTTCCTGTTAAAACTACCTTGTTAAGTTCTAACTCTACTTCTTTTAATTCAGTTGTGTTCTCTGCCATTGTTTATATTTTCCTTTCGTTATTAATTTGATAGATTTATCATAACATATTTTGTATAATATGTCAATGCTTTTTGAAATGTTTCTCATATAATTTTATTAACCATTCTGCAATAACAAATACAATAGTTAATACAATTAAAATCGGTGAGATTAAAACAACCAATATCAGTTCACCAAAAAATCTTAACCAATTATATGATTTTTCTTTACTGTTCAACAATTTCTCTTTTTTCATATAATTTTTCCCATACTTCCTTACCTTTATCAGAGGGAGAATCTTTATAATTTAACAAAGGTTCTTTATCGTTATCGTCATAGATAACATAAATCTCTTTTACAAAACCTTTAAACTTATCAATGATTTTGTTTACTTTTGCTTTCCATTTAACGTATTCTTCCGTAAGCTCACCATTATCATCATATACCATATGATACTGTTTATCTAAAGCAATTCCAATTTTTTCAACGCCTAATTGAATAAGTTTATTTCTTTTAGCATTTTGCAAATTCATTCCAAACATACCAACAGTATTATTGATTGTTAATATATCTTCCATTTGCATAACGCTTTTTGGCGCTTCAAATAAAATGGCTTCTTTGGTGTTTTCTATGTTTGCTTTTGTCCAATTCAGTCCGTACAAGATAGTAGAAGCATTAAACCTATATTCTGCGTTGTTCTCTACAAGCTTAACTGGAAGATACTTGTAACCCATTTCTACCAACTCTGGATTGAGATTTCTGCCATGTAATCCAACCAATTCCCCGTTCTCATCAAAGACAGGTATCACTATTTGTTGAGCATATGGATAAAATCTTATTCCAAACATTTCCATAGTCTGAATACTTATACCATCATTAAGAAAAGAAGTATGATATATTTTTGGGAAAAAATCTAAGATAGCTTTATCATAAGTTTGTATGAGTGAATCTCCGTTTTTTATACGGATATATCTGCTTAAATCATCTTCCCAATTATATACTTTTGTACTTTTCTTATGAATCCTTTGTATATCATCATACGGAATGTTACAAGCATCACAAACATATTGCAATGCTTCTGGGAAAGTATACTCCTCTCCCAGAAGTTTTTTTCTTTTCTGAACTAAACTATAAATAGAGTAAGAAACGTCACATATATAACAGAGGAATATTTTTTTATCTTTATAGAAATAAAGTTTATTCTTTTTGCCGTCTGGATTTCTCTCATGGCAAATAGAAGTAAATAATATTTCTCTATCATTTTCGTGAATTATTGTTGCACCTAACGATATAGCAACCTTTCTATAATCATCTATAGTCAGTTGTTTAGTTAAACGTTTTGCGTCAATGCCCATGTTTGACCACCGTTATCTTTACTTTGTTTTGCTTACTTCTTTCATTGATTCTATAATCATTTTCTTTAATCTTAATCTTTCAGCTTTATAATCAGCAATATAATCAGCCAATTCATAAGTTTTCTTTTTCGTTCTTCTGTTAATCAGTTCTGTGATAATTCTTTCTATAGCTTTATCAAGAGAGGAATAATAACCCAGCACATTCCATTTAGTGTACTCTTTTCCTTTAGATGATAATTTTGCACCGCTATCTTCCTGTGCGATATACTGGTAAGCATCTACTACAATATAAAAACCGTCAATTACATGAATCATTTTTTATTCTCTTTTATATAAATTATTTAATTGAAAGTGACTGACTAACTCTTAAACCGTCAACACCATCAATATGTTTTCCCTCTTTTTCCGCAACCTTTACATCGGCTAACAAAGTTTTCTTATCCAATTTCTTTTCAGTAACTACATTGAAATACTTTTCTGGAATACGGCTTTCATCTAACTGTCCTAACTGCGGTGCGTTATTTCTTACTGAAATGGTATATAAATTACCACCACACTTTTTAGTATTTGTAACCTGCATAGCATACAATAATGCATTTTTAAGTCTTTCGATAGCATTTTCTGCTGTTTTCTTTCTTGCAATCAATCTATCAATCTCTTTCTTGATATTTTCAATCTGACCCTCATACTCTTTGATAACGTATACATAATTTTCTGCTTTAGTGTCTAACTCCCCGGACAAACCCTCTAACGTATCTTTTAATACATCTGAATCTGGTTCATCTTCAAGCATAATCATTAACTGCATCATTTCTCCTGTGATTTCCCTTAAAGTTCCTGTTACTGCCATTTGTAAAACCTCCTTGTTTACTTAATTTTATTATATAATTTATCCAAAAAGCAAACCCAACTACGGACTGCTTTCAGATTTAACTTGATAACTTGTATACCCACAAGTCTTAGAACGTCTGATACCATGTGTTACTAACTCCTATCCTAATTTAATATCTGTTTTATCCACGTTAATCGGCTGATTATATTGGTCTGTGCAAAAACAATCACTTATTCTGCCAGTTCCCATATCTACATTAACCCATGCTTTAATGTTTTGTCCATAACGTGAAAATCTTGTTTTAAAATTATGAAGAATATGAGTAGGTCTTTTTTTACTTCCAAACCCTTTACGATTAATTAATGTATCTACAAGTTCTAATTCTTTAGGTCTAAGAAAAGATAATATAGCACCATTATCTAACTTAGTTTTAATCTGTTTAGAGCCATAAATACATCTTTCATCTAAAAGTTCGTTGACTTGTTCATTACCGTTTAGCTGAGTACCAGTACAAGTGCCTATATTAAATTCCTCAGATAAACTTTTAAGCGTAGTTGCAATCTGAAAAAGAACTTTATCTTCTCGAATAGGAATACTTGTCATTTGTTTATATTCAGTTCCAAACTCTGAATTGTCCCAAATGTAATCGAAAAAGCAATAACTTGCCCCCCATAAATGACATTGACGATATATTTCTTTTAATTTTGTAGCTGTAAAATCCGGTTGGTCAAATAGTTCAATATGACTTTCATAAAGAATTTTTCCAGCTTCAATCAATCTTTCTTTTTCAAATTTGTTATATTTTCCGTCAAGGATTTTATGATACGGAATACCACTTATCCAAGAGATAAATTTAGGTTGAATTTCAGTTGATAAATCCATTTCTGTATTAATCATAAATCCATCACCAGATTTATAAGGATTATCAACATATCTTTCTTCATCAAAATCCCAGTAACGATTAGCACATACATTACACAAGTCACCAATAGAAGTTGTTGTTTTTCCTTGCCCTGATGAACCAGACCTTAATAACAAATGCCCTCTTTGCCAACCCCTATATAAAGTAGTCAAGTATTTACTTTGAAGTATAGCACCAATAACAGGTTCGCTTTCAAAACCATTTAAAGTATCTTCCCATTTTTCGCCCGCTCTTAATGTTTCTCTACATAATTCTGTATTAAATCCCATTCTAAGAGTAGTCATTTTCCCATCAATTTTATTAAGTATCTCTTGCATGGAAAAACGATTAAATTTTTCTACTTCTGTTTCCTCTGGTTTGGTTTCATCATAAAATTCTGTAATGTCGATACCTAACTCTTTAGCTTTTCTAAGCAAACTATATTTTCTAATAATATTATAATGCAGTTCATAATTATCTACATTAACTAATTTCTTAATAGTTGCTATAAATTCAAGATAATTGTTATCTGTACAAACCTCTAACTGTTCTGGATAATTCTGTAAAAACTTATCTAAAACAATTTCGTCTATTTGTTCTGCACCGTTTTTAAACAACCATGATATAGATTTATATAAAATCTCATGAAATAAAATGGGTTTAAAATCATCTGAGTTAATAGGGAACTTCTTACTGATTGTTAAAGAGGGATTCTGTAATAATACCCCCAAACACATTGAAGCATCTGACGCTGAATAAAGCATTTTATAAATCCTCCCATTTAGGAATATTTATTTCTTTTTTCTTTCGTTCAATAAACACTGTTTCATCTTCTTCAATTTTATCTGTAATATCTTTGATTTTTCTTTGTTGATTCCAAAAATCTTTAGCTTGCGCATAATATTTTGGAAAAATCTGTCCTAATCCCCATTCATTGTTCCAGTCTAGTTTTAAAGTTTCATGGAAGAATTTCAACGTCATTATCATACCAGTCCACTTATATCCAAACTTGTCATGTATCAATGGAGCCTGTCTTTGTAGCAAAGGAAAATCACATTCTTTATTGCTCATATCAAAATAAATATAATCAAGAAACGTTTCCTCAAAATATGCTTCGCTACCAACATATTTGTTATTGTATTCATTTTCTGAACAATAATAATAATTTTGTTTTGTTGTGAAAGCTTTATCTTTCCGTATCTTTTTACCACAACAACGGCAAACAACCGTCTTATCAGCATTATTACTATTCATTTTTTTTGCCGATAATTCCTTTATTGCATTATTGTAACATGTTTCATTGCAATAATACATTTTTAATTTATTTGGGTCTACAAAACTTTCGCTTTTATAAATACTTCTTTTACAGTATCTACATTTTACTTTTGTATCACTTTTTTTATTTTTTTCTTTCATATCATTTCCCCTTCGATATAGTTAATTTTAACATAAATTATATAGTTTGTCAATATAAAAATAAAACTCTTTACCGATAAAAAGTAAAGAGTTTTATTATAAATTTTACTATCTCAACATTGATGGAGAAATAACATTTTCTCTAAATTCGTCAAAAGCTGTAATGCCAACAATCCGGTTAGCCTTATTCTTTTTTTCTCTTAAACTACTATCATAATCGTCCAGATAGCTTTTGAATCTTTCTTCTTGGTTTTCATTCATAATAATATGAATATCCGGCTTTATTTCTTCATCGTTCCTAATCAGTACAGCAATGTATCTAAACCCTGTGTTCATACTCATTATATACTGATTAATAAAAGTTTCTCTACTTATTTTTACTTGCTTGTATCTGGATTTCTTTTTAGATTGAAACGGCATTTTTTATACCTCTACAACAATTCCTCTGTCACAACAGAAGTCCACAAAATTATTATAAATACTTTCAAGACAAGCAAGTTCATCATCTGTAGCAGAACTAATCTTCCTACCCTTTCCTAACTGGTCGGCAACAACTTGATTAATATATTCTGGATAAGTTTTCCAAAGTTTCTGTACATATGGCTGAATTAAAGCTAACCATTCCTCTTTAGTTGTTACGTTTTCATAAGGTTTAAATGTAGTAAGTCCAATATTTTCATTCTCAGCAGATTTCTTAATAGCTTTTTCCATTGCATCGCACATGTTCTTTGCTGTGAATGGGTCAATAAATGCTTGCATAGCATATCTACTTCTAGCAAATACATGAGAAGTCTGCTTACAAATACCAGTAGACATAATTGTTTCATTTGTTTCTGGGTCGATACCATTTGATTTAAGATAAATTGTAAAATCACAAATATCTCTAATCATACGCATAGAAGATTTAACGTTTCCAGAACCTTTAGGCTGAACAAAAGTTGTAGTTTTACCTGTTAATTCATCAACATGGTTTTCGTCAACTTCTTCGTGAGCAATGAAAATAATAAAATATCCTTGTGATGTAAGTTTATTAATCTGAACCGCAAACTTACGTCTGGCAATCTTATAACCATTAGATTTTCCTTCAATTTCACTTAAATCTCTTACGCCAAACTCTTTGCATACAGACTGTTCACAAAGGTCAACAAGATTTTCTGTAGTATCAATAACAATAGTAAAAAACTTCTTGTGCATAGCTTCGCTAGTCTGTGGTGCTGTAAGATAACCAACATTGGTTACAAATTCAGCCCAAGAGTTGATAGGTATTTTATATCCTTTAAGACCATTACCACCACTCTCAGTCATTAAAAGTAAAGGTCTTTCACAATGCATTGCTTGGTAGCTCTTCCCCAATGAATTTGACCCATAAACCAATGCCTTTTGACCTGCTAAACCACCTACCATTTCTTCAATTTCAAGGTCTAAAAGTGGGTTATTTCTTTTCTTTTCGTCTGCCATTATTTAATTCCTCCATATGAAATCATTATGTTTTATTCCTGTTATTTTTTTACTTGACAAATTAGTACAAGCGGTTTGAATTTTTTAGATTACCAATTTATCATCTAACCTATCCTAACCGCTTGTAACCACTTTATACTAACTCATAACTACTTATTTTTAGAAAGGAGCGTCACCCATATCAGCCATGTTCACATTTGGCTTACGTCCACCAAGACCTTTGCCACTTGATTTCTGAGAAGAACCACTGTCTTTATTTTCTTTTGCGTCCTTTTCAATCTTTTCAAGTTTCATCTTACGCTCATTCATAAGTTCTTTCATTACTTCTGGTGTGAAAGGCTTTTTCTTTTCGTCCTCAGTATCATCGGTATAAGCAGGCTCACCACCAATTACAACCAGTTCTAATACGTCAAATCCCTCTGCCACCTTTGCTTTTCTACCAAATCCAGCAGATTTCTTCTTTTCACCGCCTACATGACGCATAACAAGTTCAACACCTAAACAGCAAGTATCGCCTACTGCGTAACCGTTTATTACTGTTCCATCGTCATCAGTCCAACCATTTACAAATGCTTCTGCTAAATCTTCTGGAACGATTAAACTATAAGGCTCTGCTTCACTGTTAAAATTGATTGCAATAAACTCTACAAGTAATCTACCTGTTTCTTCTGCTTCTTCTGTATCACTCTTAGGAACCGTTATTTCTGGTTTGATAGAACGGATAACACCTTCAAGTGAAAAATCTGTCTGAGATTCTGCATCTGAATTTTCTCTATTTACAACTCTTAATCTAATCTGTGGTGAGGAAACCATTTTACCGCTGTTCTGATTATATCTATCCCAACAACTAAGTCCTACAGTAGCACCAATAATAGTTGGTGTAAGTGACTTATCCTTTGCGGCTTCTACAGCAGATACATAGCTGTTATGAAGCGTTTCAAAGTTTGCATATAACTTGGTTTTTGTACCGTCTTTTTTGCACTCTGGACAATTAACTCTTAAATTAAAATCACCGTTTACAGTAGAAACTACAATATTTCCCTGTACAGCATTACACTTAAATTTAGTGTTATCGTCCTTGGTTAATTCAATCTGCTTAATTTCTGTATTCTTTTCAGAAAGAGTACCAATTAAAAGTCCTGTGTTAGTTGTCTGTCTTACATTTTTCATAGTTTAATTATCTCCTTTGATTTCTTTATTATTTGATTTTAAATAATTATTTTTTGTTCCATTTTCTACTATTTCTTTTTTTGACAACTCAGCAGCACAAAAGGTACTGAGGTCTGCGATATTCTTACCTCTGGCAATCATATCTTGTACAATTTTAATTGCAGAATAATAACCACCCATAGCCGCATTGATAGCAATTTCTTTTTCTTTCTGCTTCAAGTTTTCTGTAATCTGATTGATTACTTTCTGCTTTTTACTGGTTCTTGGCAATTTGATTTTCTCCTTTCTTATTGATTTATATAGCAATAATACCACTACATTACAATTTTGTCAAGGATAATATTACTAAATTTCTCAACAAAATCATTAGCATTATCGGTATACAAAATAACAATAATAGGATTAAAAATATCCATTCCCATTAGTCCGATTAAGGATTTACCATCTAAAGTCTTACTATTGTATCTAATATCAATATCATATTCGCAACTATCAGCCCATTTGTTGAATTGAAACAAATCATCTTTACTATTAAATTTTACTCTATAACAAATTCTTTCCATATTACCCTCACTTAGAAAACCAATGATTACCTAACTTAGTAAATCCATGACCGTTAGATTTACCAGTAGAAAAATAAACATATTCAGTTGTTGATAGTGATGTATTTCCATTCTCTAAAACATATCTTACAGCTTCAATATTTTCCTCATTAGGTGTTGTTTTACTTAACATTTTAGCTGTAGAAAATTGTTTCCTTTGATAAATAACATCATTCACATTATCTGGAAAATCACTACTAAGGCAACGATTTAACACCACTTCTGCCACTGCACGTTGCCCCTCAATACTTTCACCTCTTGATTCGCAATAAATCAAACGGCTCATTAGGTCTATATCTTCTTCTGAAATTTCAATTTCGTCATACGGATTCAATTTAGTCATTTCTTCCGCAAATGACGTAGTTACAAACAAGTAACACATAGTTATAACAGCTACAAATAGTTTTATCTTATAAATTATCGACTTCAATACAAAATCTCCTTTATCTCTTTTATACCAACTCACATCACAATTTATAAACTTCCATATATAGGTTCACCTACTTTCATTAAACTTATCGCATTTTAACTCCAAAAATTGAATTGAATTTTCTATATTTTTAATCAAAGTTTTCTTTTCTTCTGGTGAAATTATCTCACCAGAAGTTTCAGAAAGCAATGTTTGTACTTTGACTAAAAGCATTTTTGCCCTTAATAATTTTTCATAATCTCTAGTCATATCCACCTCTTAGAATACAGATACCATAGCTTTTCTAATAGTTTCTTCGGTATTATGAACATATCTTTGGGTTGTTGATAAATTCGCATGACATACAACCTCTCTTGCAACAGCAACACCGTTCTCTAAAGCCACAGCCGATATAAACGAATGGCGTAAACTATGATTGGTTATATCCTCACTTAACCCAGCTTTTTTAGCATTTTTCTTTAACATTTTAGCAATTAAATCATGTCGCATAGGTGTACCATAATTACTTACAAACAAATTATCAATACCACTATCTTTACGAACCTTTAAATATTCATTAATATACCCTCTACACTTATCGTTAAGATATACTTTTCTTTCCTTATCACCTTTAGCAGTGAATACAATTTCATCTTTTTCATACTGTTCTACGGTTAAATTTACAAGTTCATTAACTCGCATACCTGTTGAAAGATATAATGCAATGATAGCTTTATCTCTAGGGGATTTAGCAACGTCTAATAATTTCTTTGCTTCGTCCATAGGGATATATTCTTTTTCGTGGTTCTTTACTTTTGGAATTTTAATTTTAGCGGAAGGATTAGTAGAAATAAATTCCATGTCAGAAAGAAAATTGAAGTAGGATTTAATAGCTGTCAACTTACGTGCTGTTGTAGCGCTACTATACTCGCTCATAGATACCTTGTAATCGTAAATATCAGCATAAGTGATTTCAGTTTCATCTTTACCAGTAAAATCAAAGAACTGTTTTAAATCATTCTCATATGCTACCTTTGTATGCTCACTCTTTAAACCATTTAAAAATCTTGTAATATTTGTCATAATTTTTATTCTCCTTTGTTTTTATACATAAATAATAGCATAGATACTGATTTTTGTCAATACCTATGCTACATTTTCTTATAAAAAGTATTACATTTTTATTAAGTAGTTATGGCTAATTACTCTCTACATTATTTTCACTACTATTATCTTCATTCTTATTAATACTTAAATATAAATACCTAACGTCTATCGGCTTGACTAATGCTGTTGTTTCATTTGCGTTTTCAGCATTCGGCAATTTCATACCTAAAGACTTCAAATATTCCTCAATGTCTTTAATCTTATTCATATTTCCTACATTATAAATCAGATTATCATAATTATTAATAACACCGTCTTGTAATTTGTTGAAATTAGTATTTATATTACCATTATTACTATAATAACCTAACATTCTTTTTACATCTTCTTCCAAATAGCTGTCTAAATAATTAATTAAACTTTCTAATTTCATCTTGAAACCACTATAACTCCAAGTGTTTAATTTCTTTTCATCAAATTTATTTTTATACTCTGTAAGAATTGCATTAAGTTTCAATTCGGTTTCTTTACAAAAATCAGCCATATTCATTTCTTCATAAGTTTTCTTGCATAACTCTCTTTTAGCTTTATCTTTTTCTTCACCCAACTTTCTTAAAGCTGTAGCCTTTTCCTGCTTTAACCATTTGATAATTTCTCTCTTTGTCATTGTAATAGACCTCCTTATATTAAAAACATTTTTTATCTTTTTTATCTTTATTTCTTTCAAGAAATTCTCTAATTAAAGGAATTTCTGCAATAAATATCCTAGTAATATCATAATCACAAATCTTGCAATGAAGATAAGCATTATTATACATTGGATAAGTAATAGACACTCTACGTTTGCCACACTTAGGGCAGTATAAATTATTCAGACGTTTCATCATTTTTCGTCTAGCTTCTGCCTTTTCTTTATAAGTTATATCTTCAACATATCTAAATATCTTGTCTAATTTTTCCCTTGCTAATTTAGCTTCACCTTGCCAGAGGACTTTTATTTTTTCTGTTTCCACAATTAAATCTTTTACTTCTTCATCAAGTTTAACACTATAATCTGAGTTAAGTGTTGCCACTTTTAACAGTAAATGTGTATCATCATACTTCTTTGACTTTAAAACAAAACATAAAAAGTTAGGATATAAATAAGTAGAAAAGAGTACAATACGTCTATTAACGTCTACTGTATATTTCCTATTCTTCTTCATTGTTTCACTGCGTTTTTTATTTGCTCTACGCCTAGCCATTAATGCTCTACCTGCCAAATTTATCTCCTTCCGTATTCCAAGTGTCTACATGATTCCAGTACCATTCTAAATAATCATCTTGATAAACCTCGGTGATTTCTTTTTTGCCATAATCATAAGCAAAATTAATATTCTGACTTGCTGTATCAGAACTACGTGTCACCCAAAATACTTCTGTGATATTTCTAAAACTTACGTTTTTTATACTGTGAAATTCAGCCCAAATTTCAAATATCTGTTCTGCTTCATATTGAGTTTCAGCGGCAATATTAATGGGTTTTGCTACTCGCCTACGATTAGTTTCATCATCAAGATAACTAAAATAAAAAGAGTAAACATTAAAAGTTGGATTCCTTTTTTGTTCTTCCTCATCTTTTTCGTCTAGTAGTCTACGTTTATAACTTAAATACTCGTCAGCACTATCAAAATTCAAAGGTCTTTTTTTAGTTTTCAAAATAATCAACTCCGTTTTCTTGTAATTTATGTTTTAATTTTTCAAATATATCTTTGCATATCATCCCAACTCTTTCTCTTGTTATCCCAAAATCAAAACCTATTTTTTCTAATGTATCTCCTTGCAATCTCTGAAAGAAAATTTCATAATTTCTTTTTGGAATTTTTAATTCACTAAATGCTTT
>OGWZ01002627.1_pt1 | contig 13698 bp, 15 predicted proteins | sample 1576141 | NCBI WGS metagenome assembly OGWZ01 (sample SAMEA3541512, study PRJEB24748) | human gut metagenome | biome: human gut; feature: human-associated habitat; material: faeces | place: China | collected 2012
CAGCGCTCGCACGAGCCAGCGTCACAGCGGCGGTTATGACGACGTGCGCATTCCAGATTTCCTGAAAAACAGAAATCGCTAAGGGATAATTTTCATCCCGGATCGCAGGATCCGGGATGTTTTGTATGTAGCGGATCACTTGCAGATAGGGAGGAAAACCATGAATTTCAAAGGGATCGTATTGGGCGCCTTGTCCTTTCTCATCATCGGCGTCTGGCATCCGATCGTCATCAAGGGCGAATATCATCTCGGCCGTAAAATGTGCATGCCGCTTTTCGGTGCCATCGGCGCGCTGTGTGTGGCAGTGAGCCTGCGCGTGAAGAATACCATGCTCAACACCGCCATCGCGCTTTTTGGATTCTCCGCGCTCTGGGGTATCCATGAAGTGGCCGAACAGGAAGCGCGCGTTGCCCGAGGATGGTTCCCAGCCAATCCAAAACGCGCGAACAAATAATAATCTCAGACAAACGCGGCGAGGGATCGTCGCGTTTCTTGTTTGCGTTTTGTCAATATTGTAAATCGGTTCCAGACAAATTGGTGACAGTTCCTCCAGAAATGGATAAATGCCCGTAAAATATGGTATAATAAATGTAATAAACATTGTCTTTGAAAAGGAGGAACTGAAAATGAAAAAGAGTAGAAAACTGACCGCAGCGCTGACGACTGGTATCATGGCGATGAGCCTTGCCGTGCCAGCTTTTGCGACATCCTATCCGGCACTTGAAGTGGCTTCGACAGATCTGACGCTCGTCATCAACGGCAAGACCATTGAGACGAACGAAAAGATCGGCCAGCCATTTATCTCCACTGAAAACCGTACGATGGTTCCACTGCGCCTGGTCACCGAAGAACTGGGCTATGGCGTGATGTGGGACAATACCGATCACAGCGTTGTTGTCACCGGTGCCGGCGGGCTGGTGAATGTGGAAATGCAGATCGGCGACACCGCATACACAGCCAATGGCGTGAGCGGGAATTTCAGCAGACCGCTGGAAATGATCAACGACCGTGCTTATCTGCCAGCGCGTGATTTCACAGAGCTCTACGGCGACATCGTCTGGGACAATGATACGCGCACTGTTACCGTAACGCTGGATCCAAAATCCCAGATCGAAGAGACCACCGGCTGGACATTCGAGATTGGCGCAGGCAACACCGCTGACACTCAGGACAAGCAGTACGTTGTAGCGACCAACGAAAAGACCGGCGAAACGGTTTATCTCACTGGCGCAGAGAAAGAATACCCAATCCTTTCTGATCCGGTGGATGACGTTTCTCATTACGTCGGCACCAGCAAAGTCATCGACGGTAAGCTCTATGTGACCGTCGGCCGCGGTGGCGCGATGGGGATGAACGAAGTCTGCATCTTTGCCGGACCGGATATTGACGCGCTCAGCCAGGGCGGCGAACTGACAGCGGTTGACTACGTTCACAACGGCACCGATTTCACCATCGCCGACGGCTATCTCTATTACACCGATGGCATTATGAGCGGTCCTTGGACGATCAATCCAAATGCGCTTCACATCGCTAAGATCGGCAGCGACGACGAAGTCAAAACGCAGGAAGTCGATTTTGCCATCAATGCCTGCGCACTCAGCGTGAAGGATGGCAGCCTGATCGCGACTGAAAAAGACGGCACCGAGCACGTGCTCGATCTGATGGCCTGGGAAGAATAACATGAATCATACGTTGGACTATGTGACCTTCGAACTCGATTTTCCAGTCAATGCCTGCGTGCTCACCGTTGAAGACGGCGTACTCGTTGCTACCGAAAAAGACGGCACCCGTCATGAAGTGCTGACTGTGCCGGAAGCGGATGCGGTGGATGTTGTCCACATGAAAGAAGCACTTGAAAACAATGACACCGACGCGCTAACCCCAGAAGAAATTGCCTGCATGCCTGGGGCTGAAGCCTGAGGATAATGAAAAGCAGCTGCCAATTCTGACAGCTGCTTTTTTGTAAAAAAGGAGAGTGGAGGGAGACAAGATGCGAACTGGATCCAGATTACAGGCGTTGGAGAATGTGCGTGAGCAGATGCCGCCATTTTGGGGGCTGATCGAGGACAATCTGCTGCCACTTGCTGTCGTGCTGCTCGCCAGCGGTGCCGCCGCAGGATTTGCATCCAAATGGCTGAGTGCGCAGCACCGACGCAGCCGCAAAGTCCTCGGTATCGTCGGTTGGGTGCTCTGCGTGTTGGCGATGATGGCGTTTGTGGCGCTGATATTGGAAGGGATAGGAGCGCTGTGGAGAAAGTAAAGGAGTGAAATCTCATGGTTTTCTGGAAAAAACGCATGGTCGAGCTTTACTCTACGACAAACCCCGAGGAAAAATTTCGCATCCAGGAAGCGTTCGCCCAGCACAGCATCGAATATAAAATGAAGGTAGAAGACTATTCCAGACCAGGCGCATTGAACGCAGCAGCCATTGGCGCGATGGGCAACCATCATACGCCACGCTTGACCACTATCTTCTACGTGCGTGAAGAAGACATCGAAGCCGCGCTGCATCTCATCCGCTGCTAAATCAAAAGGCCGCAATTCCGCGGCCTTTTGCGCGTCATCACGAAAAAATCGCGGATTTTTGCAGATTTCAGGAAAAGCACACGACCATTCTTCAAATTTTGGCGGTTTTTTGATGAATGCGCGCAGAAAAGCTTTCAATTCGCTGAAAAAATCCATTTTTTGAGAAATGATATTGTGCAATCCGCTTTTTCACTGGTGATTGCACTGTGGCTGAATTTGGTGTAATATAAAGGTATAAGAAAGGTGGCGATAATCATGCAGATCGTTCCGATGCGAGAATTGAAAAATACAGTTGAAATCGAGCGGCGCTGTGCCGAGGAAAATGGCCCAGTCTTTGTGACAAAAAATGGCTATGGTCGGCTTGTGGTGATGGATATCGAATACTACGAGCGCACGATGCAGCAGATCGTTGAGGCCCAGGCGGTGCTCCGTGGGCTGAAAGATCTGCAGGAAGGAAAGATCGTGGACGGACCGCAGACGCTGTCAGCGTTGAGGAATAAGTATGAGCTATAATTTCAAGCTGACACAACAGGCCAGCGATGACCCTGATGAGATTATTCGTTATATGGTAATGGAGCTTGTCAATAAGAAAGCGGCCAGAGATTTTTTGGATGACATCGAGGAAACGATACAGGAAGCCTGTTTGTTTCCAGAGAGTGGCGTTTTGGTTAAAAACGATTTTCTTCCAGATATAGAAATTAGAAAGAAACGCGTCAACCATTATGTTTTATATTATTTGCCACAACACAAGGAAAAAATAATTTTGATCCTGCGCATCGTTTATGGAAAGGGAAATCCTGATGCGTTGGTATTTCATCTTGAAGAGGAACAAAATTAAAAAAGCGGACCGGATGCGGTCCGCTTTTTGTATGCAGTTTGCTCAGTCGCTGACGAGCCAGTTGATGACGCCGCTGATGATGGTGAGCACGAGAGCGGCAAAGGTGGCTGCCCAGAATCCGCCGACGGCCATGCCTGGCACGAAGAGGCTGGTGATCTTGAGCATGAAGCCGTTGATCACGAAGGTGAAGAGGCCGAGGGTGAGAAAATTGAGCGGCAGCGTGAGTACGGTGACGATCGGTTTGACGACGGCGTCGACGATGGTGAGAACGACGGCACCAAGCACAAGGGCTGCGATGGTATCAAAGTAGAGTCCCTGCACGAGCTGGGCGGTGAGGTATAGCCCGAGACAGTAGCTCAGAAGATGAACGATCAGTGATTTCATAGAATAACTCCTTTCAAGAGGTCATTGCTTTCGTCGCAGACGCGCCTGAAGATCCTGGTGGGTTTTCAGGTAGGTGTGGATGGTCTCGGCGAGATCGCGGCTGATGCCGGGAACTTCTGCGAGCGCATCGATGTCTGCACTTTGAATTTTACTAAATGAACCGAAGTGGGTCAAGAGATTCTCCTTGCGTTTTTTTCCAATGCCAGGAATATCGTCGAGTATGGAAGCGAGCTGACGCTTGCCGCGCAGAGAACGGTGGTAGGTGATGGCGAAGCGGTGGCTTTCGTCGCGCACGCGCTGGATGAGATAGAGGGCGTTGGACTGGCGCGGCAGGACGATCGGTTCGTCTTCGTTTTCTTTGAAGAGAAGTTCTTCCTGTTTGGCAAGTCCGAAGGTTGGAATGTGTGCATAGCCCTGTTCGCGCATGGCGCGGCGGGCGTAGCCGAGCTGGCCTTTGCCGCCGTCGATGATGACGAGATCTGGCAGCCAGGCGAATTTGCCCATTTTCATGCCGCTTTCGAGCTCTTTGGTGGCGTGGCTGAAGCGGCGGGTGATGACTTCGTACATGCTGGCAAAGTCGTTTGGTCCTTCGACGGTTTTGATCTTAAAATGACGGTACTGGCTTTTGGCTGGTTTTCCGGCGACAAAAACGACCATGGAGGCGACGGAGTCGGTGCCTTGGATGTTGGAAATGTCATAGCACTCGATGCGGTTGGGCAGATGATCGAGACCGAGATAGTCTTTGAGATCGACGAGCGCGCCTTCTGTGCGCTCACGAGCGACGTCACCGGCGACGATGCGTTTGGTCAGCGCTTCCTCGGCGTTGCGCCGGACGAGATCCATGAGGGCGCGGGTTTGGCCTTGCTTTGGGACGTGGAACTGCACTTTTGCGCCGTGTTTTTCGCTGAGCAGCTGCTGCAGGGTTTCCTCGTCGTCAAAATGCTGGTCGATGTAGATCGTTCGCGGCACGGCTTCTTGCTCGAGATAGAATTGCTTCATAAAGCTGGAGAACACTTCTTCGTCGCCGTCGTCCTTGCTGGCGTGGAGCGGGTAGGATTCTCGACCGAGAATTTTTCCGCCGCGCACGAAAAATACCTGCATCATGGCGCCGAGATCGTTGCGCGCCATTGCCACGAGGTCGTGGTTGCCGGCGCTTTGGCTGGTCGCTTTCTGGCGATCGCTGATGGCGTCGATGGCGCGGATCTGATCACGCTTCTGGGCGGCTGTCTCAAAATCGAGGGCGTCGGAGGCGGCGAGCATTTCCTGCTCGAGACGATGGCGCACAGGCGCTGTATGGCCGTTAAAAAAATCGGCGACCTGCTCGATCATGGCGTTGTAGTCGTCTTTGGAAATGTGGCCGACGCATGGTCCTTTGCAGAGTCCGAGATGTTCATTGAGACAGCTCATGGCTTTGTTGAACTGCGCGTTGCTGCAGGTGCGAAAAGGAAAGATGCGATGCGTAAGCTCCAGGGTGTCGCGCAATTCGCCGACGTTTGTGTAGGGGCCGAAGTAGCGGGAGCCGTCGCGGATGACCTGTCGCGTCACGAAGATGCGCGGATAATCCTCTTTGGTGATGCGCAAGTAGGGGTAGGTTTTTCCGTCCTTGAGATTGATGTTGTATTTTGGGCGGTATTTTTTGATCAGGTTGCATTCGAGCACCAGCGCTTCTGTCTCGTTGTCGACGATGATGTATTCCAGATCCTCGATGTGACGCACGAGCGCCTTTGTTTTCACCGCTTCTTTTGGCTGCGCGCGAAAATAAGAACGCACGCGGTTTTTCAGATTGATCGCCTTGCCGACGTAGATGATCTTGCCGTCTTTGTCTTTCATAAGATAGACGCCGGGATTCGTCGGCAGGGTTGCAAGCTTTTGCTTGATGATGTCGTTCATGGATGAGACACCCCGTTGTTAGAAATTGATGGTTCTATGATACCACAAGCGCGCGCTGCTGGCAAAAGGTGAAGAGAAGATGACAGTGTCGAGTTGCTGCAGAAAGTTCGAACGCAATAGCATCCGCACATGTCGCTCATAGTCGTTGCATTTTCAATTTCTCACAGCTTCCCGATCATTTTGAAGAGACTCATTTCCCTCAACAACATTGACATCGATAGAAGTGTTGTATTTATTGACAATCATGATAATATGAAGTAAACTGGTTACATAGTAAGCGGTAGATAATTTTGTTTTAAAGGAAGAGGATGAACAGTGGGGTACGGGACGTTCGAGTCGACTCATAATAATATCTTAGAGAGTGGCCGTCGGTTGTTCTTGGAAAATGGATATGAGAGAACCAACATACGAGCTATCTGTAAGGATGCTGGAATAACACACGGATCTTTTTATAGACATTTTGACAGCAAAGAAGCTTTATTTGGTGCGCTGGTCCAGCCTGCTCTTGATAGTTTTAATGCTTTATATGATAGGTCGAGCGATGAGTGTCTGGATATGGTCGAAACCTCGCAACTTGAGAAGACTTGGAATATTAGTGAAGAGACTTCACAAGCTGTAGTACGGCTTATTTACGAACACTTTGACAGCTTCAAATTATTGCTTGAATGTGCGGATGGAACGCAATATAGTAACTTTCTAAATGAGCTTGTTGAAATGGAAATCCATAGCACTCAAGAAACCGTTAAACTCATGCAAGAAAGAGGAACGTTTATTCGAGTATTATCAGAGGATAAATTGCACATGTTAACGCATGCATATTTATCTTGCATTTTCGAGGCGGTACAGCATAATTTCACCTTGGAAGAAGCGCTGGAAAACGTGCAGTGTGTAGTAGAGTTCTTTTCAGCAGGCTGGAAAAAAGTGCTTGGTCTTTAATTTTTTAAAGACCTTATATTTTACCATATTGATTACTAAGAAAGCTTTCTTAGTATTCTAAGGTTGGAAGAATGTATACCATCGTGATTTTAATATCTTGGGAGGTAAAAATGAGTGAAGCTAAATCTGTAGGGACAGTTCAGAAATTACTACTTTTTGCAAAAGATTGTAGATATCGCATGGTCTTATCTGTTGTGTTGGCGATTATCGGTGTGCTGTGCGGTTTGTTGCCATATTTTAGTGTAGCTCGCTTAATTGCAGATTTCTACTATGGTTCCGTTACATTTTCATCTGTTGTTATGTGGTCAGTGTTGGCGATTGTCGGGTATACATTGAAGATAACGTTGACTACGGTATCTTCAATGAAGTCACATGAAGCGGCTTTTACGATCATGAAAAATATTCGTGAACAACTGGCTTTAAAGATGGAAAAAGTGCCGATGGGGGTTATGATCGATACTCCAACAGGAACGTTAAAGGCTTTAGTTGTTGATATCGTTGAGAAGTTAGAAAAGCCATTGGCGCATATTTTGCCAGAAATGACATCCAATATTTTAGCGCCCCTTTCAATTCTAATCACACTCTTTGTTCTTGATTGGCGCATGGGATTAGCAACTTTAGTCACGGTTCCACTAGGGTTACTTATCATGAGTCTTCAAATGATAGGATACAAGGAAAAATCGGAGCGATATGTTCAGGCCAGTAATCGTCTAAATGATGCAGTCATGGAGTATGTTAATGGCATAGAAGTTATTAAAGCGTTCAACCAGTCTGCTGCATCTTATCAAAAATTTTCGGATGCGGCCAGATTCTTCCGCGACTCAACCCTAGAGTGGTGGAGAGGTTGTTGGATATTTTCTTCTGTTGGTTATTCCGTGATATCGTCAACGTTGTTGGTTAATTTACCGTGTGGTGCCTATTGGTTCATGACAGGAAGTCTGGAATTTTCGACTTTTGTTGTGTGCATCATTTTGGCATTAGGGATTGCAGGACCAATTATGGCGGCGTCACAATTTATGGAGGATTTTGCATTAGTTTATCAAAGCATTGAACAGGTATCGAATTTTTTAGCCCAAGAAGAAATGAATCGTCCTCAACGTGAGGTGATAATAGATAGCAGTCAATTTGTATTTCAACATGTTTCTTTCGGCTATAAAAAGGAAAAAGAGATATTGCATGATATACACTTGGAGACAGTACCAAATGGTGTGACAGCTATTGTAGGACCATCAGGAAGTGGAAAATCTACTCTGGCCAAATTGATGGCTGGCTTTTGGGCACCAACTTCAGGAAAACTTTTATTTGGAGGAAAAGATATAGAAGAGATTCCTGTTTCACAGTTTATGAGCCATATTACATACGTTGCGCAAGATAATTTTTTGTTTGACAAAACAATTATGGATAATATTCGCATAGGTAATCCTGAGGCGACTGATGAAGAAGTGTATGAAGTAGCAAAGGCAGCCAATTGTCATGACTTTATTATGAAGCTGGAAAATGGATATGACACGATGGCGGGTAATGCTGGTAACAAACTCTCTGGTGGAGAACGTCAAAGAATTACCATTGCACGTGCTATGTTAAAGAAAGCTGATGTTATTATTCTTGATGAAGCGACCGCATATGCGGATATAGAAAATGAAGCAATCATTCAGAGAGCAATTAACAAATTAATTGTCGGGAAAACGCTGATCGTTATCGCACATCGGTTATCGACAATAAAAAATGCAGATAAGATTGTTGTTATGAATGAAGGCAATATTGTTGCAGAAGGTAAACAAGAAGCGCTTTTGGCATCGTGTCCATTATATAAGCGTATGTGGGAAAATCATATTGAAGCGATGGATACGGCCATCGCAGTGGAGGAACACAGTTATGCTTGAAACAATTAAACGAATTTGGCTTCTCTGTGGTAGGTATAAACACAGGCTTTTGGCGGGAATTGTATTTAGCATGTTCTATTCAATATTTAATTGTCTGTCTATATTTGCTGTATTAAACATCTTACTTAACATTCAAACTCTAAGCGTTGAGATCATCTGGAACAGTGCATGTATTTTGCTGGGTAGTTTAATCGGAAAATGTATCATGAAATATCTGATTAATGCTTTTTTGACGGCGAATGGATATCTGGTTTTTTGTGAAAAAAGACTGGATATTGGTGACCGAATGAAAAGTGCTTCGATGGGATATTTTTCAAAAGAAAATCTCGGTGCCATTAACACTGCAATGACGACAGCTATTGCTGAACTTGAAAATTTTTCTATGGTTGCGGTAGATAATATGATTGGTGGCATTGTGCAAGCGATTTGTGTGGTTGTTTTTTTAGCGTTCTTTGACTGGCGTATTGCGATTCTAGCTATGGTAGGCATCGTTCTTTCTTCACTGGTTTTAAAAATAGTGAAACGCCGAACAACTCAACAAGCTCCTCAACGCGAACAAGCACGAGAAATGATGGTATCAAAAGTGATAGAGTATATTCGCGGTATTTCCGTTATTCGCTCATTTGGTCAACAACCGGATAATGATATATATAGGGCATTGGAAGATGCAAAAGATACAAATATTACCATGGAAAAACAGGTCATGTCAGTGGTTCAATTCTATAAAGGCATCTTAGAAGTTTTTAGTGGTCTACTAATTGCAGTTGTAGCTTGGTTTCTTTTTATTGGTGAGTTCACATTTTCAACAGGTGTGATGTTATTAGTAGCATCATTCATGATTTATAGTCAGATGGAAACGATGGGGAATGGAGCCTTTTTATTACGAATGTTAGACAGTTCTTTAGATCGGATAGACAAGGTAATGGATATTCCTGTCATGCCAGAAGGGGCTCGACCTGTTCCATCCGAAAATTGTGATATCGAGTTGAAAAATGTTAGTTTCGGTTATGATCATCGGGTAGTTATTAAAAATGTAAGCTGTAAGATTCCACGGGGAACTTCTACCGCTATCGTTGGATATTCTGGTTCAGGTAAAACAACATTGTGTAATTTGATCGCGCGATTTTGGGATGTAGATTCGGGAGAAATTCTATTTGGAGGGCATAACATCAAAGAGTTTGCTTGTGATGATTTGCTTGCCAATATAAGCATGGTGTTTCAAAATGTGTATCTTTTTAATGATACAATTGAGAACAATATAAAATTCGGGAAGCCTGATGCTACTGCTAAAGAGGTCGAAGAAGCAGCACGCAAAGCATGTTGCTATGACTTTATTATGGCATTACCAGATGGCTTTAAGACTGTGATTGGAGAGGGGGGCGCAACACTTTCAGGTGGAGAGAGACAACGTATATCAATTGCACGCGCTATTTTGAAGGATGCACCAATTGTTATCTTAGATGAAGCAACTTCAAGCGTTGATCCAGAAAATGAACGTGATTTGCTTCGTGCAATTGATGCATTGACCAAGGATAAAACCTTAATCAGTATTGCTCATCGCATGACAACTGTCAGAAATGCTGATCAAATCATTGTGATGAAAGATGGAGAAATCGTTCAACGTGGGACACATGAGGAATTGATTTCAAGAGAAGGCGTGTACAGGAAGTTTTTAATGATACGAGCTGAGTCAATTGGTTGGCAAATTTAGAGATCCAGAATGAGATGCCCATCACTCGATGAAAAATCGTAAATAATGTATCCGATGGTTATTTATGTAGATGCTATTACGTATTGAGAAAGGAAGATAAGAATGAGTGCACAGAATAGACTTAATACAAAAGATTTAATTAATATTGGGATTTATACAGCAATGTATCTAGTTGTATTTTTTGTTATTGGCATGTTAAACGCTTTTCCGGTATTCTATCCGATTTCATTATTCGTGGCGCCCTTGATCACAGGCATCCCGTTTATGTTGTTCACAACAAAAATTAAAAAGTCAGGTATGATTTTCATCATGGCGTTGATTCTTGGGGTATTCTGGTTAGCTATGGGTTATACCTGGTTACCTCTCGTGACATATTGTATTTCTAGTTTGGTGGCAGAAATTACTTTTAAAGCTGCTCATTTTCAAAATTTCAAATTGTTAATGGTAGGATATGGCTTTTTCAGTTGCGGAATGATTGGTTGTCAGCTGCCGATTTGGATCATGGCTGATACCTATCTATCATATGTTGAAACAGAAATGGGCGCTCAATATGTTGCAGATTTGACACACTACATGCCATGGTGGATGGGCTTTGTTGGCTTGATTCTTATTTTCATTGGAGCCATGTTTGGTGCGCTTCTTGGACGTAAAATGTTGAAAAAACACTTTAAACGTGCGGGGATTGTATGATGGAAGCATATTTATCTCATATACCCGAAAAAAAGAAGGGCTTTTTCCTTGATCCACGTACAAAGTTCCTTTTCATGATACTCATTGCAACGCTTATGTTTGTGATGTATAGTTCGGTACTTTTTGTATGTGTCTTGGCAGCCCTGCCGTTATTGTTCCTTTTGCTGAATAAACAGATGAAAATAGCTGTTATATATGGAATATTGTTTGCTCTCGCGGTTGTTGCACATCAGTATAAAGATGTAGTTGAACTCCCAGGCGTGATAAATGCAGTGTCTGTTTTATTAATTGCTCTGGTCATGCGTATGTTTCCTACATTTATGATGGGATACTATATTATTAAATCGACGACTGCTGATGAATTTGTGGCAGCCATGGAACGTTGGCATGTAACAAAAAAAGTTCTCATTCCTATTGCTGTTGTATTTCGCTTTGTTCCAACTATGCAAGAGGAAGCACATTCAATCAGTGAAGCGATGCGAATGAGAGAAATACGATTTGGCTCAAAAAAATTCTGGCGTGAGCCTGGGTTATTTCTAGAATATAGATTGATCCCACTTTTGATGTCTATCGTAAAAATTGGTGATGAGTTATCGGCTTCAGCCCTTACCAGAGGCCTTGGACGTCCTGGTAAAAGGAGCAGTATTGCAGAAGTTGGATTTACAAAATATGATTATGCATTATTGATTGCCTCGATTTCTTTGATTATATGGGCGCTATATGGATGGTGATTTTATTTGATAGAATTAGAAAACGTATCTTTTAGGTATGAGAGTACAGAGCGCGAAAGTGGCGTATTTGATTTGAACTTAAAAATACCTACAGGACAAGTCGTGCTTCTTTGTGGAGCATCCGGGTGTGGGAAGTCAACCCTCACCCGGATTATCAATAAACTTATTCCAGAATACTTTGATGGTAAATTGACAGGTAGAGTTAAAATAGATGGTGAAGATGTTTCCGAACAATCTCTTTATGAATTTGATGGCAAGGTTGGAACTGTATTTCAAAATCCTAGAAGTCAATTTTTTAACACGGATGTTGTAAGTGAAATTGCTTTTGGTTGTGAAAATTATGGCGTTGATCCAGAAGAAATTTTATGTCGTATTAGAATGGCTGTAAGTGAATTAAAGATTGAAAGCTTAACAGGAAGAACATTATTTGAATTATCGGGGGGTGAAAAACAGAAAGTCGCGTGTGCTTCTGTGGCAGCAATGCTGCCAGAAATATTAATTCTGGATGAGCCATCTTCTAATTTAGATATTGCGACGATTGCTGACTTAAAATCTGTGCTTGAAAAGTGGAAAGCAATGGGAAAAACAATCATTATTGCGGAGCACAGAATTTACTATCTGGTCGATGTTATAGATCGAGTTATTTATATGGATAATGGTACTATTCAATATGATTGGACGGCAGACGAATTTCGAAATTTATCGGAGACAACGCTTCATAATAAAGGCTTACGTTCGCTATATCCAATGAAGTTTAGCAATATCATAGAACGAAAAAACGGGGATCAATATATCAATTTTAATAATCTTTCGATGTACTACGGAAAAAAACAAGTAGTCAATATTCCTTCGTTAATTATTCCTAAAGGAGCTATTGTTGGTATACTTGGTCATAATGGTGCTGGTAAAACCTCGTTTGCTAAATGTTTGTGCGGGCTTGATAAAAGATCTGAAGGCTCTTTCGTTATTGATGGAGAGGTGATTAGAGACAAGCAGCGCCTGAAAAAATGCTATATGGTCATGCAAGATGTTAATCACCAGCTATTCACGGAAAGCGTAGAAGATGAAATACTATTAAGCTTGCCAGATGATGAAGGTGTCGGAGAAGAAAGTGGATTGGTGGATGATATTTTAACGAAAATGAATCTCAAAGATAAAAAAACTTTACATCCCATGTCATTATCTGGAGGCCAGAAACAGCGTGTTGCTATTGGTAGTGCGATTGCTTCGGGCAAGGAGCTTATTGTTTTTGATGAGCCAACAAGTGGGCTGGACTATTATCATATGGTAGAAGTTGCTAAAAATTTACTTACATTAAGCGACATGGGTAAAACACTTTTCATTATTACTCATGATCCCGAGCTAATTGCGTTATGTTGCAACTACTTTGTTTTTATAGAAGATGGAGGGGTGAAGTGGCACGGTGGTTGGACAGATGAAAACATATCTTATTTAAGAGAATTTTTTTCTGATAGGTGATTTTTATCTGTTTTTGCGGGATTCGAACGAAGTTGGTGATAATTTTTGCAAAGTAAAATTTATGCGTCAGGAGAGGATTATTTAAAAACAATATTGGTTCTTCAAAAAAAATTAGGGGTGGTTCGTTCCACAGATATTGCACAGTATCTAAATGTTACGCGCCCCAGTGTTTGTCAAGCAATGACGGCTTTACAAAAAAATGGATTTGTATTCAGAGATAAAAGACACTTTTTGTATTTGACCGAAGCAGGAAGAGATCTGGCGGAGAAAATTTATGAGAGACATTGTTTTTTCACTGGATGGTTTATTTCGATGGGTATTTCTCGAGAAAAAGCAGAATTTGATGCATGTAGAATAGAGCATGTTATCAGTTCGGAAACTTTTGAGAAAATAAAAGAACAAGTAAGTGGAGTGGAAAACTAAAACTGGATACGATGGTATAATTTATGTACAGAGAAATACTATCCATTTTCATGGGAACAGCTTTCCTTGGTTTATGGGATTTGAGCATTTTCATTAAACCGTATTTGAGTTGTTCCCATTATTTTTTTCAACAACTATTTTATGCCGCGAGGAAGATCAGAAAAGGTCAAAAAGTCGATAGCGAGTAAATAATGATAAATAAAGTTG
>OGWZ01002634.1_pt1 | contig 13643 bp, 13 predicted proteins | sample 1576141 | NCBI WGS metagenome assembly OGWZ01 (sample SAMEA3541512, study PRJEB24748) | human gut metagenome | biome: human gut; feature: human-associated habitat; material: faeces | place: China | collected 2012
CCTAAGTGACAAGTTTTTATTATTTCACTTGTCTACCTAGAAGGGAGCATATCATGGAGATAAAAAAAGCAGATAACAGCCTTTTTTGTCTTTATAAATTGTGTCAAATAAGGTACAATAAAACCACATATGAAAGAAGGTGGGACGAGATGGACGTATCAGAGAAAATGAAATATAAATTAGCAAATGCAATGAAAGAGTTGTTGGTGCATACGCCAGTAGATAAGATTACAGTGAAACAGATCGTAGATCAGTGCGATGTAACTCGTCCAACCTTTTATCGGCATTTTAAGGATAAATATGATCTGATCAACTGGTATTTTGATGTATTGGCTCAGATGTCGTTTAAACAGATGGGTATCAGTCTGACATTAAGAGAAGGGTTGCTCAAGAAATTTGAATTCATCAAAGGTGAAGGACAATTTTTCGCAGCAGCTTTTTCGAGCGAGAGTCAGAACTGTCTGATGGAGTATGATTATCAGTGCATTTATCAATTCTATTGTGATATCATTCACAAACAGGGAGTTGATAAAATTCCAGAAGAATTAGAATTCTTATTGAGAATGTATTGCCGAGGTTCAATTGCCATGACTGTAGAATGGGCGACAACAGGGATGAAGATGTCGCCGGAACAGCTTGCAGATCAGCTGATCGATGCGATGCCTCCAAAGCTATATGATCTGTTCAAAGATATATAAAGATAACAAAATGTTACACTTTTGATGAAGTGTAACATTTTTTACATTTTGCCAAATGTGTAACTTGTATTTGTGAAAAAACAATTTTATACTGAAGATAGTTAAAAAAATGTCAATATAAAAGGAGTGTATAAAATGGTAAATCGTATCGTATTAAATGAAACATCTTATCACGGAGCAGGAGCAATTCAGGAGATCGCAACAGAAGCAACAAAACGTGGATTCAAAAAAGCATTTGTTTGTTCTGATCCAGATCTTGTAAAATTCGGAGTTACAAAGAAGGTAACAGATGTATTAGATAATGCAGGACTTGCATATGAAGTATATTCACAGATCAAACCAAATCCAACGATCGAAAACGTACAGACAGGAGTTGCAGCATTTAAGGCAGCAGGAGCTGATTACCTGATCGCTATTGGTGGTGGATCTTCTATGGATACAGCAAAAGCTGTTGGAATCATCATCAACAACCCAGAATTTGAAGATGTGAGAAGCTTAGAGGGAGTTGCAGATACTAAGAAACCTTGCGTACCAATTATCGCAGTTCCAACAACAGCCGGAACAGCTGCAGAAGTAACGATCAATTACGTTATCACAGACGTTGAAAAGAAACGTAAATTCGTATGTGTAGACCCTCATGATATTCCAGTGATCGCAGTGATCGACCCAGAAATGATGTCTTCTATGCCAAAAGGATTAACAGCAGCAACAGGTATGGATGCATTAACACATGCCATCGAAGGATACACAACAAAAGCAGCTTGGGAAATGACAGATATGTTCCATATCAAAGCTATCGAACTGATCTCTGACAGTTTAAGAGGAGCTGTTGATAATACACCAGAAGGAAGAGAAGGAATGGCAATGGGACAGTACATTGCAGGAATGGGATTCTCAAATGTAGGACTTGGAATCGTACATTCTATGGCTCATGCATTAGGTGCAGTTTATGATACACCTCATGGAGTAGCGAATGCGATCTTACTTCCAACTGTTATGGAATACAATGCAGATGCAACAGGAGATAAATATAAATATATCGCAAAAGCAATGGGTGTAGAAGGTGTCGAAGATATGACACAAGAAGAATACAGAAAAGCAGCTGTTGATGCGGTTAAAAAATTATCAGCAGATGTCGGAATACCAGCAGACTTAAAAGAAATCGTGAAAGAAGAAGATATTCAGTTCTTAGCAGAATCTGCTTATGCAGATGCATGTGCACCTGGAAACCCTAAGGATGCAAGTGTTGAGGATATTATTGGATTATATAAATCTTTACTGTAATATTTAAAAATGTGATAAAGTATAAAATGTAAGGTAGCAGATTCCAATTTCGTCGGAAAAGGAATCTGCTACCTTTTTGATTTTCACAGGAGTGAGTTTTTTCAATACAAGAAATAATAATTTTTATTGTGGTTTTGAAATAACAGTTTGTAATAAAACAGCCACAATAAACACTAAAATTTCTGTTACAGGAAATGAGATCCAAATCCCATTTATCCCAAACATATGATTAAACAGCCACATCAAAGGCACCAATAAAATTCCCTGCCGTAAGATGTGGATCAACATACTAGACCGGATCTTCTCAATTGCCTGCTGATAAGTAGCGATCATGATAGAAAATCCACAGAAAACCAGACCGATCGACAGGATCCGCATGGCTGGAACTCCGATTTTGATCATTGATTCAGAAGCTGCAAACAGGAACAAAATCTGTTTTGGTAAAAACAGAAGCAGGCATGTTCCACCGATCATCATAACAGTTGCCGCCTGTGTGCCAAAATGAAAAGCTTCTTTTAAACGTTCTGGCTGTTTGGCACTGTAGTTGAATCTCATGACAGGCAAACATCCTTGGATCAAGCCATTTACTGTCATGAAGATCATCTGTTGTACTTTGAAATAGGCGCCAAAAAAGGCAACAACAGTATCTGAATAAGCTGTTAAAAACAGATTGGTAAATGTCAGCATAAAAGATCCAAGAGCATTCATAACAAATGAAGGAAATCCATAGGAAAACAGATTCTTTAACATATGAGAATCAACATGGAATCCTTTGATCTTGATACGAACTTTCTGTTTTGTAAAAACAAGCAGAAGAAAAGCAATCACCATAGATAAAGCATATCCAAGGACAGTAGCCAGTGCAGCACCACGGATTCCCATCTTAGGGAATGGTCCGATTCCAAAGATCAGTAGTGGGTCGAAAACAAAGTTAAAGATAACTCCTGCGATCTGAAACCACATAGGAGTGATCATATTTCCAGTACCCTGAAAGACCTTTTGGATGGCGATATGTACCATGTTTGGAACCTGCATAAAAGCACAGATGGACATATACTGCATCGCATAGTCAAAAATAGCTGGATTGTTTGTGAATGCTGAAAAGTACGGTTTCATGATCAATAGTGCAAGGATATTGATACAGATACCGACGATCAAGGCTACCAACAATCCAAGTGTTGTTGCACAGTCAGCAAGGTCTTGTTCTTTCTCTCCAAGATAACCTGCGATCAAAACGTTGATACCGACCCCGATCCAGATGGACAGGGAGATCATGAGTGTTGTGATCGGGAAGGAAAGAGAAACTGCCGCAAGTGCATTTTCATTGATATTAGACACGAACATGCTGTCAACAAGGTTGTAGGAATATTGCAGAAACATGGAGCACATCGGAGGAAGGGACATCTGCAATATCAGCTTTTTGATGGGAAGATACCCCATCTTGTTTTCATTTGCCATAAAAAACTCCTTTTTGTGTAGTTAAATAAAACGTCACCCCTTGAAAAATCCGACATTTTACAGTAATATTATTCTTAGTATCATTGTACACAAAAACTGTGTATATAACCATAGAAAAGGAGACATTTTGCAATGGCAAAAGATAAGAAATTAGTAGAAGCGATCACTGCGATGGAAGATGATTTTGCACAGTGGTATACAGATGTTGTTAAGAAAGCAGAATTAGCAGATTATTCAAGCGTTCGTGGATGTATGATCTTACGTCCGAATGGATATGCGATCTGGGAGAATATCCAGAAAGTTTTAGACGCCAAATTTAAAGAAACAGGTGTGGAAAATGTTGCAATGCCAATGTTTATTCCAGAAAGCCTTTTAAAGAAAGAAGAAGACCATGTCGAAGGATTTGCACCAGAAGTTGCATGGGTAACTCATGGTGGAGATAAAGAATTACAGGAACGTCTTTGTGTAAGACCTACATCTGAGACATTATTTTGTGATTTCTATTCAAAGATCATCCAGTCTCACAGAGATTTACCTAAATTATATAATCAGTGGGTATCTGTTGTACGTTGGGAAAAAACAACAAGACCATTTTTAAGAACTTCAGAGTTCTTCTGGCAGGAAGGACATACAGCACATGCGACAGAAGAAGAAGCTGAAGCAAGAACGGTACAGATGTTAAATATGTATGCAGATTTCTGTGAGCAGTACCTGGCAATTCCAGTTGTAAAAGGACAGAAGACAGAGAAAGAGAAATTCGCAGGTGCACATTCCACATATACGATTGAAGCATTAATGCACGATGGAAAAGCATTACAGTCTGGAACAAGCCATAACTTTGGTGATGGATTTGCGAAAGCATTTGATATTCAGTATACAGATAAAGATAATAAACTTCAGTATGTACATCAGACATCATGGGGAATGTCTACACGTATCATCGGAGCGATCATCATGGTTCACGGAGATGATTCAGGTCTTGTACTACCACCAAGAATCGCACCAGTACAGACAATGATCGTACCGATCATGCAGAAGAAAGAAGGAGTGCTTGATAAAGCAGAAGAGATCAGAAAGAGACTTGCTTCTTCTTACAAAGTAAAAGTTGATGATTCTGATAAGAGCCCAGGATGGAAATTCAGTGAACAGGAAGTACGCGGAATTCCTACAAGAATCGAGATCGGACCAAAAGATATCGAGAAGAATCAGGCGGTGATCGTTCGTCGTGATACAAGAGAGAAGATCATTGTATCTTTAGATGAGATCGAGACAAAACTTGGTGAAGTATTAGAACAGATGCAGAACGATATGCTTGAGAGAGCAAAGAAACATCTGGAAGAACATACAGTAGAGGCTAGAAACTGGGATGAATTCAAAGCCCACATCGAGAAACAGGATGGTTTCGTAAAAGCAATGTGGTGTGGAGAAACAGAATGTGAAGAAGCGATCAAAGACGAGACAACAGCTACAACAAGATGTATGCCATTTGAGCAGGAACATTTAAGTGACGTATGTGTTCACTGTGGAAAACCTGCGAAGAAGATGGTTTACTTTGGAAAAGCTTACTAAGAGTATAATGATAACAATTGCCGGGGATTATGAAGATACATTTCCGGCAATTCTTCCGTTTGCGAGATACATTTGTAAGAATAGTAAATAAATATGAGAAGCAGATATAAGAACAAAGAAAAGGAGAGGTGATAGGATGAAGATCAAGATGCCCGCACAGGCAGCAAAGGTAATACAGACATTAGAACAACATGGATTTGAGGCATATATCGTTGGGGGTTGCGTCAGAGATTCCATACTAGGAAGAACTCCGGGTGACTGGGATATCACAACATCAGCTTCACCTCAGGAAGTTAAAGAAATCTTCGATCATACGGTAGATACAGGAATCGAACATGGAACAGTTACGGTTCTTATGAATCATGAACCATACGAAGTAACAACCTATCGTGTCGATGGAAAATACGAAGATCATAGACGTCCCAATGAAGTGCATTTTACAAAGTCATTAAGAGAAGATCTGTTACGAAGAGATTTCACGATCAATGCGATGGCATATAATGACAATGAGGGGATCATTGACATGTATGATGGTATGACAGACCTTAAAAATCAAACGATCCGCTGTGTCGGGGAAGCAAAGAAACGATTTGATGAAGATGCATTGAGAATTTTAAGAGCTCTAAGATTTCAGGCTCAATTAGGATTTCAAATCGAAGAAAAAACCGAAGAAGCAATTAAAAATCAGGCAAAATTTCTAAAAGATATCAGTGCTGAGCGAATTCAGGTAGAGCTTGAAAAACTGATCACATCGGCACATCCAGAAGTATTGGTCAATGCATATAAACTAGGTGTGACGAAGATCATTTTCCCAGAATTTGATATTATGATGGAAACACCGCAGAATAATCCGCATCACAAATACAATGTTGGAATCCATACGATTGAAGCAATGAAACAGATCGAAGCAGAACATATTTACCGGTGGACAATGCTGCTTCATGATGTGGGAAAACCAACAGCGAGAGTTGAAGGTCCAGATAAAGATCATTTTAAAATGCATCCGGTGATCGGAGAAGAGATGGCAAGGAAGATCCTCCGAAGATTAAAGTTTGACAACCAGACGATCAAGCAGGTAACGACTCTTGTCAGATGGCATGACCGTAGATTTGCTTCTATAGAAGAAGTCAATAAGAAAACAGTCAGACGATGGGTCAGCCAGTTAACCCCAGAGTTGTTTACAAGACTGATGGAGGTCCAGAAAGCAGATATCAGTGCACAAAGTGATTATCAGAGAGATAAGAAAGAACAGGTATTACAAGAAACAAAGAAATTATTCGAAGAAATCATCGAAGAGAAAAACTGCCTTTCCATCAAAGAATTAAAGATCAATGGAAAAGACTTGATGGATATGGGAGTTCCACAGGGAAAAGAAATCGGTCAAATTTTATCTTGGCTGTTAGATCAAGTATTAGAAGCTCCACAGTTAAATGAACGCGAAATATTAATGCAGATGGCAGAAGAAAAGAGGGATGAGAAATGATCCTGTTATGGATACTGGTCTTAATTATTGTATACATCAAGATGATCGATCCGGGAAAGAAAAGAAAACATCCGGTATTAAATGTAAAATACTATGCACACAGAGGATTTCATGGAGAAGAAGGAATTCCAGAAAATTCCATGGCAGCTTTCAAGAAAGCAAAGGGATCAGGCTATGGAATAGAATTAGATGTTCAGCTGACCAAAGACGGTGTAATGGTAGTTCATCATGACTATGATCTTAAGAGAACATGTGGAGTAAATAAAAAAATCGCTGATCTTACTTATCGTGAATTATGCAGATATCGTTTGATGGGAACGAGAGAAAGAATTCCAAGGTTTGTGGAAGTTTTAAGAGAAGTTGATGGCAAAGTACCATTATTAGTAGAATTAAAAATGGAAACATGTAACCGTAAATTATGCAAGAAAGTTGCAAAAGCTTTAGATCAATATAAAGGATTATATTGTATGGAATGTTTTCATCCGTATGCTCTGTATTGGTTTAAGAAAAACCGTCCAGAAGTGATCCGTGGACAGTTAAGTGAGCAGTTTTTGAAAGAAAAAGAAGAAGGGACGCTTACTCGCAAAATCGGTTATTTTATTGTGAAAAATTTATTGACAAATTTTATTACAAAACCAGATTTCATAGCCTATCACTATAAATATAAAGACTGTCTTCCACTCAAAATCTGCCGCAGATTTTACAAGATTCCAATTTACGGATGGACATTTCGTGACAAAAAAGCATATAAAGAGAATGAACCTTATTTTGAAGGATTTATTTTTGAAAAATTTGTGCTATAATCAAATGATAATGATGAAATACTTTTTATGATGATAAAGGAGTTTAAATCAATGAAAAAGAATGTAGTAGTGATCTTTGGAGGAGATTCCTCTGAACATGATGTTTCATGTCTGTCAGCAACAACAGTCATCAAGAACATGGACACTGAAAAATATAATGTGATCTTAGTTGGTATCACAAAAGAAGGAAAATGGTTATTAGTAGATGGTGTTAAAGATATCGAAGATGGAAGTTGGAGAGAAGGAGAAGTGAAAGCATTTATTTCTCCTGATACAACAACTCGTTCTTTAGTAATTCTTGCAGAAGGTACATATAAACTTCAGAAAGTTGATGTGATCTTCCCAGTTCTTCATGGGATGAATGGTGAAGATGGAACCGTTCAGGGATTATTTGAATTGTCTAAAATTCCATATGTTGGATGTGGTGTATTGGCATCAGCAGTTTCAATGGATAAAGTATACACAAAGATCATCGTCGATCATATTGGAATCGATCAGGCAAAGTTTGTTCATGTCAGAGAAAGCGATTTTGAACATTTAGAAGAAGCAATGGATCGTGTGGAAAAGGAAATTCCATATCCGATCTTCGTAAAACCATCTTGTGCAGGATCTTCTAAGGGAGTTTCCAAAGCAGAGAATAGAAAAGAATTGGAAGCGGCATTATACGAAGCAGTGAAACATGACCGTAATATCCTTTGTGAGGAAACAATTGTCGGAAGAGAAGTGGAATGTGCGGTGTTAGGTGACAGAACACAGGTGAAGAGTACATGTGTTGGAGAGATCCTTGCGGCCGAAGAAGCGGCATTCTATGATTTTGATGCAAAATACAACAATGCAGAGTCTAAAACGGTTGTTGATCCAGAGATGCCAGAAGAATCTAAACGCAAGATCAAAGAAGATGCAGAAGCAATCTTTAGAGCTGTTGACGGATTTGGATTATCAAGGGTTGACTTTTTCTTAGAAGAATCAGGAAGAGTTGTATTTAACGAGATCAACACATTGCCAGGATTCACATCGATCAGTATGTATCCAATGTTATGGAAAGCATGCGGACTTGATATTCCTGAGTTACTTGATACATTGATCGATCAGGCAATGACAAGATATCGTTAGGAGGAATTTGATATGAATGCACCAATCGGGGTGTTTGATTCTGGAGTTGGCGGACTCACTGTTGCAAGAGAGATCATGCGCCAGCTCCCGGAAGAAAGTATGATATATTTTGGGGATACCGCACGTGTACCTTATGGAACGAAGTCTAAGGATACGATCGTGCGCTATTCCAGACAGATTGTCAATTTTCTGTTGAGCAAGGGTGTTAAAGCAGTGGTCATCGCCTGTAATACAGCGAGTGCGCTCGCCTTAGCTGATTTACAGGAACTTTATAATGTGCCGATCATCGGTATGGTACAGCCAGGTGCGATCGCAGCAATGAATGCGACGAAGAACAAGAATATCGGGATCATTGGGACAAATGCAACGATCAAGAGTGGACAGTATGGCCAATATTTAAGGAAACTAGATCCATCTGTGACTGTCGTTACAAAAGCATGTCCATTATTTGTCCCTCTGGTAGAAGAAGGATTGATTGATGATCGCATTACAGAAGATATGGTATCTAGATATTTAAGAGAATTTAAGCAATATGATATTGATTCTCTGATCCTTGGATGTACACATTACCCACTGTTGATCAATCCGATCCAGCGATTTGTCGGGGATAAGGTTACACTTGTAAATCCTGCTTATGAAGTTGCGAAGACTTTAAAGCAGATGCTTGCACAGAGAGATATGGCGGCTTCAGAAGATCATACTGCAAGGTATGAATATTATGTCAGTGATATGGCTGACCAGTTTTTATCATTTGCCGATAAAGTACTTCCATGCCGTGTGGATCAGGTACAGCCGGTAGATATTGAGAATTATTAGGAAGTGAAGATAAGATGACAAAAGATATATTAATTAATATTTCAGGACTTCAGATGGATGTAGACCCGAATGATCCGATCGAGATGATGACGACAGGTGCTTATTACCTGAGAAATGGAAAACATTATATTTTATACGATGAACTTTCCGAAGACAATGAGGTCGTAAAAAATGTCATAAAGATCGGACCAAAGAGTGTGGAACTCACAAGAAAAGGAGGACAGTCTTCTCATATGGTCTTTGAAGAGGGGAAAGAAAACCTCTCTTACTATGATACACCATTTGGAAGTCTTTTGATGGGGGTCAATACAAGCAATATTGACTGGATTGAAGAAGAAGAACAGATGCACCTTAAAGTGGATTACGATCTGAGTATGAACTCTGATCACGTTTCAAAATGTAAAATAGATGTGAATATCCGGCCGAATGGAGAATAAACATGAAGCAGAATGAGAAAGGTTTGATGCAGTGGGAGAAGGATTTTTTGATCTCGGTCACGATCCTGATCATTGCAACCATTATTGCACATATTTTTTTCTATCAGACAGCTCACAACATTAATGTGCCAATGATCTATACATTGGCAACTTTTTTTATCTCAAGATATACAAAAGGATATGGATGGGGAATTGTTTCCTCACTGTTAAGCGTTATTTTTATTAACTGGAGATTTACATTTCCATACTTTAAGATTAATTTTATGATTGACGGATATCCGATGACATTTCTTGGAATTTTAGTGATCGCAATCATCACGAATATGACAACAACAAGCTTAAACCGAGAGAAAGAAGCAGCTGTCAAGAGAGAGAAAGAACTTGCAAAATTAAATGAATATAACAAGCAGATCAATGACCTTCAGATTGAGAAAGAAAAGGAGAAGATGCGCTCGAATTTATTAAGAGCGATATCCCACGATCTTAGAACACCACTGACTGGAATGATCGGAGCAAGTTCGACTTATTTAGATGCAAAAGACCAACTGGATGAAGAGGCCAAAGATCAGCTTGTTATGGGGATCAAAGAAGATGCGAACTGGCTGTTAAACATGGTGGAAAACTTGCTTAGTATTACGAGAATCCAGAACAATGGAAGTGATACACAGCCACATGTAAAGAAAGTACCGGAACCTCTCGAAGAAGTTGTAGCAGAAGCAATCCAGCGTTATCAGAAGCGTTATCCAGACAGTGAATTAAAGGTAAAGATCCCAGAAGATTTTTTAATGGTTCCAATGGATCCGACTTTGATCGAGCAGGTCATTATGAACCTTTTGGAAAATGCATGGGTACATTCCGGAAGTAATGCACCGATTGAACTTGACATCAGACAAGAAGATAAAAAAATTGTATTCTATATCCGTGATCATGGAAATGGTATTGCACCAGAGAGAATGGATCAGTTGTTTGACGGATGTGCAGGTGCATTGGACCATGAAAGCCGTAAAGGCATGGGTATCGGATTAAGTATCTGTAAATCAATCGTTATGGCACATCAAGGTGATGTATATGCAAGAAACTATGAGGATGGAGCAGAGTTTAGTTTTAGTCTGCCAATGGATGAAAAAGAATTGACGGAGGAAAAGGAACTATGACAGAGATAAAATTTAATGTATTGATTGCTGAAGATGAAGAAAACATTGGCAATTTTATATCAACGATCTTAAAAACCAATGGCTACAAACCAATCATAGCGACTACAGGAAATCAGGCGATCCAGTGTGCGGAATCATACTGTCCGGATGTGATCTTATTAGATCTTGGACTGCCGGATATGGATGGAATCGATGTGATCTCTGAAATCAGAAAATGGGCAGTTACGCCGATTATCGTGATTTCTGCGAGAAACAGAGAATCAGAGAAAGTAAAAGCCCTGGATGCCGGAGCAGATGACTATATCACCAAACCATTTGGTAATCAGGAATTGCTTGCAAGAATCCGTACTGCCCTAAGACATAGAAGACAACCAATGGGAGCAGAGACGAAGACACCAATGTATCATGCAGGTCAGTTAAAGATTGATTTTGATAAGCGAAGAGTTTTTCTTGGAGAAGAAGAAATCCGTCTTACACAGATTGAATATAAACTGGTATCCCTTCTTGCAGAGAATGCAGGAAAGGTTATTACATATGAGTCTATCATCAAAGATATCTGGGGACCTCACGCAGATACGAACAATAGGATTTTGCGAGTAAATATGGCAAATATCCGCCGCAAGATCGAGGAAAATCCAGCAGTTCCAAAGTATGTTTTTACAGAAGTCGGAGTCGGATACCGTATGCTTGAGAACGAATTAAATAGTTAAGATTGTGCTAAAAAAGATACATTCTTTGCATAAAAAATGTTAAAAATATTATTGACAAATAAAAATAAGGCGTTTATAATTCCAACCATAACAAAGGCGTTATGAGATGACATAGATCATTCTTCATAACGCCTTTTCTTTTTATCAAGAAGGATTTCTAAAAGCCTTCAATCAAATTCATTGAGTAAAGACACGCGCGTTTCTCCTGAATGAAAAAACAAAAACTTTCGAAATGGGAGGACAAAGATATGACAAAAGAAATTATGAACGCAGTAAATACCCAGATCTTTGGGGTATGGTTCCTGATCGGAGCCGCATTGGTATTCTGGATGCAGGCTGGATTCGCAATGGTTGAAGCCGGATTTACAAGAGCTAAGAATGCCGGAAACATTATCATGAAAAACCTGATGGACTTCTGTATTGGTACCTGTGTATTTATTCTGATCGGTTTCAGTTTATTACTTGGGGAAGATATGATCGGATTGATCGGAAAACCTGGATTTGACATTTTTACATCTTATGCAAATTTTGACTGGTCCAGTTTCGTATTCAACTTAGTATTTTGTGCAACAACAGCAACGATCGTATCCGGAGCCATGGCAGAAAGAACAAAATTCTTATCTTACTGTATTTATTCAGCAGTAATCTCTGCGCTGATCTATCCAATTGGATCTGGGGCGGTGGATGGTTATCTCAGATGGGATTCCATGATTTCGCAGGATCTTGTGCAATTCATATGGTTGGTGGATTATCTGCCCTGATCGGAGCAAAATTCTTAGGACCACGTATTGGTAAATTCACAAAAGATAAAGATGGAAATATTACAAAAGTAAATGCATTCCCAGGACACAATATTCCACTTGGAGCATTAGGAGTATTTATCTTATGGCTTGGTTGGTATGGATTCAATGGTGCAGCAGCAACATCTGTTGAACAGTTAGGATCTATCTTCGTAACAACAACAATTTCACCAGCAGTCGCAACAGTTGTTTGTATGGTATTTACATGGGTAAAATATGGAAAACCTGATGTATCAATGTCATTAAATGCATCCCTTGCAGGACTTGTAGCGATCACAGCACCATGTGATGTCACAGATGCTTTTGGAGCGATCGTGATCGGAACTGTTTCTGGATTACTTGTTTGCTTTGGAGTATGGTTATTAGATTACAAATTAAGAATTGATGACCCAGTTGGAGCCGTAGCAGTTCATTTTATGAATGGTTTATGGGGAACATTAGCAACAGGATTATTTGCAACAAAAACTGCACCAGGAAGTGAGTTAAATGGACTCTTCTATGGTGGTGGATTTGGATTATTAAAGATTCAGATCATCGGTATTGTTTGTGTCTGTGCTTGGACAGCAGTGACGATCAGTTTAACATTTGCGATCATTAAAGCAACGATCGGTCTTCGTGTAACAGAAGAAGAAGAGATCATCGGTCTGGATGGACCAGAACATGGTTTAACATCAGCATATGCTGGATTCAGTATGATGGATATTTCTAACACAATGATCATGGAAGAAAACGCAAATACTGTTCTTGGAGAGGAAGATTACGAAAGAGCTTCTAAAGTACAGAAAGCAGCAGCTGTACAGGTCAGCAAAGCTCCAGATCTTGTACCTACAGGAATGTATAAAGTTGTTATTATCGCAAAATTAACAAGATACGACAAGTTAAGAAAAGCAATGAACGATGTTGGTGTAACTGGTATGACAGTCACTCAGGTTATGGGCTGTGGTATCCAGAAAGGTGCCGGAGAACGTTACAGAGGTGCTGAAGTTGATGCAACATTACTTCCAAAAGTTAAAGTTGAAGTTATCGTAGGAAATATCCCAGTAGAAAACATCATTGAAGCTGCGAAGAAAGCTCTTTACACAGGTCATATCGGAGATGGTAAGATCTTTGTATACAACGTAGATAAAGTTATTAAAATCCGTACAGGAGAAGAAAATCTTGCAGCATTAGCAGACGTTGAATAAGAAATAAATTTAAATTTTTGTAAGTTGGTCAACTGTAGATTTCGAGTATATGATAAAAAATAAATAAACGATCGGAAGCGCAGCTAGAGAATTTTACTCACGTTTTTTACAGATCGCTGATCCGCCGGCTTTCC
>OGWZ01002635.1_pt1 | contig 13641 bp, 12 predicted proteins | sample 1576141 | NCBI WGS metagenome assembly OGWZ01 (sample SAMEA3541512, study PRJEB24748) | human gut metagenome | biome: human gut; feature: human-associated habitat; material: faeces | place: China | collected 2012
ATTCAGTGTACTCCAAGCCTTCCTCTGCGCACCAGCGGATCGCAAGCTCCCGGTACGCTTCCGCCAGATAATCATACCAGCGCTGTTCCAGCCCGTGATAGCGCACAGACTGTTTGAATCGGCGGAACGCGCCTTTTCCCCGGATAGCATAGGCAAGTTCCTCCTGCGCCTTTCCGGGAGAGAGGTGAGCAATGAAATCCTCTATGATGCGGTATTGATGAATCTCATACTTGGTCGGAAAGCGAAGAAACCTCTCCGGCGTATTTTCCATTTCAGCAGCAAGAGCCTTGTCTTCCTCCGTCATATCAGTCATCAATGGATCGGCAAGATAAACGGTCTTGCCGGTCTTTGCGTCCCAGAAGCGCGTGAAGGCTTCATTTGCTTCTTCGATTGCCTGAATGACCTGTTTTAATGGGATCGTCATTTTCCGCAGCACCTCTTGTATTTCTTCCCGCTGCCACAAGGACAGGGATCGTTGCGCCCGACCTTCTTCTGCTTTCCCGGCTGGGGAGTGGAGGGCTTGATGTCTGCAAGCTGTTTCAGAAGGTCAAAGCGCATTGCCTCGCTGGGCAGCTCCATTGTGAGAATCTGCTTGCGGAAGTCCTCAATATCCATTTCGCCGGTTTGGAGGGACTTTCGGATGTTCGGACCAAGAGAGAGCGACTTGAAGCGTTCCTCCGGTGGCGTCATCTGCATCATCTCATCCGGTGTGTAGCCACGGTTGCAGGGCATCCGCGTCGTATTATGAAATGCACTGTACAATGCGGTGAACCGCTCTACATCCCGTAGAGACCTGAGCTGAACACCCAACTTCTCCAAATGGTTGAGAACATCGGGTGTTTGAACAGCAACCGAACGGACGCCATACAGGAGTTCTTCAAAAACAGCGTTTTCGCGCTCGTCATTCAGGTTGCAGCGTTCTTTCAGGAATGCCCGCAGCTTTTGCTTTTCCGGAGTGTCCTCGCAGTAGAAGGGATCATCGTATTCCAGCAGATGCTTTTTGTCCGGCACATAGTAAGGCTTTTCCTGCTGGCTTCGCCTCGTCTCCATGAAAAGGTCAATGGGCTCCCCAATCAGGGTAACGTCAATGATCTCGCGGTCAAGGGGCTTTGTGTGCTTGACATCTGTGTAAAGCTCATCTCCGCCCAGAATGTAGTAGTCCTCGCACTCATGACGGGCGATCTCAGCAAAGGCAAGAAATTCGTCTTCCGTTACCAGCTTCGGGCTGAGGGAGAAGATAATCTCCTTCGCCTTGTGCAGCGGGATGATGCCGTAGAGGTTTGCCATCGCGTTGAAATACTTGCGCAGAAGGCGTGAGGTCGTATCTTTTAATGGGATTTCCCGATATCGGGCGTTCAGCTCCCGGCGTGTGTATTCCTCCGGAAACTCGATGTATTGCTCCTTGCTCATGTTTTTCTCCTCCCGCATCATTAGTTTTGGCTCTTGAGTTCTATCATCAATAACCGCATAGTATGGCAGTTTTTACACCTGTTTTCTCGCCTCGGCAATTTCAGCATTGATCTCATCCAATGTCATATCGGCGATGTCATTTTCTTCAGCTGCACGACCGGCAGATTTCATTGTCCTAACAGCTTTGTTATCCGACAGGTCATCAAGCTTCATAGAAAACGGAATGCCGTTTTCCTGAATCAGCCTTGAAATGCACATGCGCATATATGTCTGAAGGTCAATACCGAGCCTTTCACAGATCGCCATCGCCTTGATTCGGGATGCCTCTTCAGTGCGGAACTGAATTAAAGAATTTGCCATAGTAAGTCGCCCCTTTCTTATTTATAGCATATGCTGCTTTGTCATCAAACGCAAGCATATGTTTGCAATATTTGTGTTCGGAGGCGAAAAAAAAAGCGGTCACAATCGTCATAATATTGTCTTTTCATATTTTATTATATATCACCAGCCCGTAAAATACAATTTTCCTTGGTCCAAAGCAGGAAGAGCGGCGAAAATGTTTCTTCGCCACTCCCCATTATTTTGATTGCTTTTTCCGGAAAAGATACTCCCGGATATAATCGTCAAGCCCTTTGTAAGCCGGATCCCACAGATAGGTGCCATGCCGGAAACCCATATCGCTGAGCAGCTGCAGAAGATTACAGCACGGTTCGGCGTGATCCCATAAGAATGTGCAGGTCGCCCTGGAGGTGAATCTCGGCCTTGTGCGGCTGACAAATGGCGGCGAAACGGCGCAGCTTCTCTGGGGCTTCACCGACGGCGGCAAATTCACCTCCGAGTTCCCGGCCCACATGATGAGCCACGCCGAGCGTTTGAAGGTCGATCTGACTTAATTTCAAGAAGGTGTAACAGCGCAGAAAAATGTGTCGCCTAAAAGGGAAACCAATGCGCCCCCTAAAATCGAGAACTACACCCCCTCTGCACCGAATTGCACCCCCTTAACGGGTTTCTATCATAATTATTACGGTTCTTTGCCAAAAAAGCTCTCGGCAATACCGAAGGTTTTTCGCAACCGGCCGTGCTTTCTGAGCGCCCATTTCCTCCTTAAATCCGGCAGGCGCGAAATAAGGTGAAAAATAGCGCTTAAATTGTGAACATTTTATGAACGAGCGTAAAAATGTGCGCATATCGCTTGCGCTCTCGGAAAATCAATGATATAATTTCTATATATGTCATAATGTATACAAATGCGTAGAATAATATGGTTTCTGCCGGGGTTCGCTTGCCCGGGGCATCGCGGAAACAGGGGAAAGGCGGCACGACAGTGACAGAGAAAGAACTGAGAAAATTAAACCGCGCAGAGCTATTGGAAATGCTTATTGCGCAGAGCAAGAAGCTCAACCGCGTGGAGGAGGAGCTGTTGGCCGCCCAAAAAGAACTGGAACGGCGTAAGATTGCCATCACCACCTCCGGCTCACTGGCAGAGGCTGCCCTGAAGCTAAACGGCATCTTTGAGGCAGCCGATCAGGCAGCCGCGCAGTATCTGGATAGCCTCCGGGAGCAGGAGAGCAACGCCGAGCGCATTATTGCCGAGGCCGAGGCCAAGGCTCACGAGATCATCAATGCCGCCGAGGTGCAGCGGCAGGCCATTCTTGCTGATGCGGACAAGGAAGCCAAGCGGCGCATTGAGCTCTTTGACCAGCAGTTCAAGGAATTTTTGAACACGCACACCTGATTGAGGAGAAAGGGCCGTATGAAACCAAATAACAAAGCAACCGATACGGCTGTGCCCTCCGTGGACGAGCTCACCGGCGAACTCAACCGAGAAAAATATCACAGCCGATACAAAAAGCTGCTGCGCAGCACCATCTATACGCTGGTGATCGTGGCCGCGATCAGTGTGCTGGTGGCTACGCTGCTGCTGCCGGTTTTGCAGATATACGGCACCTCCATGAACCCGAACCTGCACGAGGGGGAGATCGTGGTGTCGGTGAAGTCTCCACAGTTCAAAACCGGTGACATAATCGCCTTTTACTATAACAACCGCGTTCTTGTCAAGCGCATTATCGGCTGCCCCGGCGACAGCGTTGTCATCACCGACAGCGGCGACGTATATGTGAACAATACCATGCTGGATGAGCCGTACCTAACCGAAAAATCCTATGGCACCGCCGACATTGAATATCCGTACACCGTACCTCAGAATTCCTTTTTCGTCCTGGGCGACCACCGGGAAAGCAGCGTGGACTCCCGGTCGTCTCTGGTGGGCTGCGTTGAAAAAGAAGAAATCATAGGCAAAATCGTTTTCAGAGTGTGGCCGATCAAGCGGATCGGTTCCGTGGACTAACATCGCCTGGAAATACGGGGAGAAATTTGCATGAACAGGGACATTCATTCGCAGGCTGAACAGCTGAACAAGAAGCACCGCCGGAAGCGCACCTGGTACAAGATCTTATCTGTGCCCATATGCCTCGTGGTCTTTGTGACGACGTATGCGCTCATTCTGCCGGCTATCACCATGGAATCCACGCCGGATACCTACTGCGGCATTGCCGAGCACGTCCACACGGACGATTGCTACGAGCTTCCCGGTACGCCGGCCCACAAGGAGATCCAATGCACCGCCGGGGCCGATCTGGGCCAGGGCGAGTACATCATCCACAAGCACGACAGCTTCTGCTTTGATGATAGCGGTGAGTTGCTGTGTGCGCTGGCCGAGCAGGACGAGCACGTCCACACAGACGCATGCTATGACGGTGACAGCCTAATCTGCGGTCTGATTACGGGGATCGTACACCAGCACACGGCGGATTGCGTCGTATCCGTTCCCGCCACCGAGCCCCAGGGCCTGGTGTGTACCGTGGAGGAGCATAAGCATACGGAAGCATGCTTCATGAATCCGGAGGGCGAGGCACCAAGCGGCGAGACCGGCGGTGATGTCCCCGCTGACAAAACGCCAGCCAGCGATGCGCCCACCGGGGACGATCCCTCCAATGAGACACCCAGGGGAGATGTCCCCACCGATGCAGCCCAAGGCGGCAATGTGCCGGGGGATGCAGTTCGGAGCACCGGCACAGCAAACGGCGATACGCCCGAGGACGACGCGGCGGTCAACAGCACCCCGGCCCGGGCGCCTGCCGCCAGCGGCCCTATCACAGATGTGACCCTTACCATCAATGACAATGTTTCCGCTTCCGGCTGCTATGAGGCAGCCGTCACCGGCGGCGCTGCGGCACTGGAGGGAAAAACCGTCCGGTATCTATGGTATAAGAGCAACGATGGCGGAGCGACCTATACAGCCGTAAAGGCGAAAAACTTTACTGTTGGCAGCAGTACCGTGTCCAACATCAGTGGGGACCATGGCGAAAAGCTGTTCCTGGCCCTGGACGGCGGAACCGTCAGCGACACGCTAACCTCCGTGACATACAAGGCCGTACTGAAGGTGGACGGCGCCGAATATAGCAGCGTGTCGGCTACCCGCACCAACACCACCTATCAGGCCTCCGTTCTGAACGGCAGCTTTGAAACACCGGATCTGACCAACCACCAATACCAGGAATTTGTGCCCGAGGGAACTGCGGGTCTATTTTGGAAAACCACCGGTGAGAATACTGAGGGCAACCAGCATATATATGGCGGAGGCACTACCACCGCAAATGATAAGAAGCACTACATCGAAATCGTTGACACAAGCGATGGACATCAGACGCATGCAGCCAACTGGCATAATCAAGGCTCTGCAACGAACGGAAAACAGTACGCCGAGATCAACGCCGGCGCTGCGGGTGCGCTGTATCAGACCATAGCGACCATCCCGGGGACGACCATGTATTGGTCCGTGGACCACTGTGGCCGGAAGGGAACGGATACCATGGCTGTAGTCATGATGCCGGAAAGCAGAGCAAAAAACATCATCACACAGACGCAGTTGCAGCAGGTGCTGAATAATCCAAGCAGTTATGGTGCTGCGGTTGAAAGTGATCTATCCGCCCAAAAAGGCGTGTGGACCACCCATTCCGGACAGTACACTATCCCGGAAGGGCAGTATGAAACCCGATTCTTCTTCATGGCTGTAAGCACATACAATAACGAAAACTACATCGGCAACCACATTGACAACGTGTGGTTCAGCCAGCAGATCCCGCCGGCTTCCTCGGAAAAGCCCTATTTCACGCTGACAAAGCATGTGGTGGGTCCCCTGACGGAGGATGATCTGCAGCTGCTATCCGGAAAGCTGACCTTTACGGTTGAAAGGTCCACTGACAACAGCTTTACCAATCCCGAAACCGTCAAGACGTACACCGCCACAAATTTGGGCAGCTGGACGCCCAACGGTGATGGCTCCTGGACACTGTCCGCCCGTATCTCCATGAAGGATCAGGAGCTCGGCGAATACTACAGGATTACAGAGAGCGGCGCAGAGCTGGATGGGTTTAACCTGACTGTGACGGATACGAACGCTGCCGTGCAGCTGCAGAGCAACACAGACACGGGCTTCACCTTCACCAATACCTATGCGGATGCCGGGCGAGCCCTGACGCTAAAGAAAATCGTGAGCGCTCCCGACACCACAGGCAGCTTTACCTTTACCGTTTCCTATACGGATGCCGGCGGCAAGCCGCAGACAGAAAGCGTTACTCTGAAAAACGGCGAATCGGCCACCATCACGGGCATCCCCAAGGGTGTCCAGGTCACCGTAACGGAAACCAACACAGACGGCTACACCGTTATTATGAAGGATCCCAGCACCGGCACCGTCATCGCCGGGAGCAGCAGCTATTCCTTTACTATGAGCGACGACACGGCTATGGATGTCTACAACACATCCATCGTTGCACTGCCGGAAACCGGCGGCATCGGACGGGGAATCTTTTTGTATGCCGGAATCGGTCTGATGCTCACTGCCGTAATTGCAGGATGTCTTCTGAGGCGCAAGTACGGAAAGGAGGGTGATTAACGCTTTTGTTTCCTCTCCTGCCCACGCAAAATATACCTGTACCAGCGCCGTAGGAACTATCCGTTTCCATTAAACTACTTTAAATCAGAAAGGATACGCACGATGAAAACGATGAGAAAGCTTTTCACGGTTTTGCTGGCCCTGGCCATGACGCTGGCTCTGGCTGTGTCCGCCTTTGCAGCAGACACCGGCAGCATCACCATTACCAATCCCCAGGGGAATCACACCTACACCGCCTACAAGATCTTTGACGTGACCTACTCTGGCGACAACTACTCCTACACCATCAGCGATACCGACGCCGCCTTTTCTACCGTCAAGACATACGCCGATGTGGCCGCCAACGGCCTCACCCTGACCCCCGTTGCGAACACGAATAAGTACAATGTGAGCATCGGAGCCGGCTTCTCCGCTGCCTCCTTTGCCCAGCATCTGAAGACGAATGTGGGTTCTCTCGGCACCGGCACCGCCTTTACCAAGGTTGATAACACCATGAAGGCCTAAGGCCTTGCCCTGGGCTACTACTTTGTATCCGGCACCAGCGGCGCTGTCTGCGAGCTGGCTACTGCCAAGGATATTCAGATTCGCGACAAGAACGAAGTGCCGCAGATTGAAAAGACTGTGAATGACGACGACGGCACTGTGGAAATCGGTCAAAAGCTCACCTACACCATCACCGGCAAGGTCCCCTCTACCAAGGGCTATACCGAGTTTACCTATCAGGTGACAGATACCATGACCGAGGGGCTGACCTTCAGCAAGGACGTCAAGGTCACCATTGGCGGCACGGATGTGACTGCCGCTGCGACTATCACCAACAACGAGGACGGCTTTGTGGCCAGCGGCAATATGATAAACTATCAGGATCAGATCGACGCACCTGTAGTCATCACCTACACTGCCACCGTCAACGACAAGGCCATCCAGCGCGATAAGGAAACCAACACCGCTACGCTCAAGTACAGCAACAACCCCGCTGACAAAACCTCTTTTAAGGAATCCAGCGTGGAAGTGGAAGTGTTCTCCTTCAATATTGTCATCAATAAGTACGCCACCGGCAACGAGAACACCAAGCTGGAGGGCGCTAAGTTCGTGCTGAAGAAGGCCGCCAACGGCCCGTACTACAAGTATGACGCCGCCACTAGGGTCGTCTCCTGGGTGGATGCTAAGGCCGATGCTACCGAGGTCACCACCGGCGCCGACGGCGCTGCCCGGTTTGACGGTCTGGAAGCCGGCACCTACTACCTGGAGGAGACTGCCGCTCCCACCGGTTACAACCAGCTTACCACGGACATCACCATCGTGCTGAACACGGATGGCTCTGCGACCATCAACGGCGCTGCCTCCGCTCCCGGAACTGACCATTCCCTGACTACGGGTGTTGCCAACTCCACCGGCACCGTGCTGCCCGAAACCGGCGGCACCGGCACCGTAATCTTTGTGGCCCTGGGCGCTCTGGCTGTCATCTGCGCAGGCGTATTCCTGGTGACCAACAAGAGAATGAGCAAGGAATCCTTCTGATCCTGCATCCCTGACACACTGCACCGCCACGGGAGGCGGAGGTTCGCCTCCGCCCTCCCGATGGCATATCCTTTTCCAAGGCGGACGCATCCGAATACACCCGACACCGCCTATTGCAGGCGGCCGGACAGCCGTGTGTTCGGCTTCGTGCGCCCTGGAACGCAACAGGAGATGAACCCGTGAGAAAGCGAAAAGTAATTACCTTAATACTGCTGGGCGTTTTCCTGGCGGGCCTCTCTCTCCTGCTGTATCCGTCCGTCAGCAGCTACTGGAACTCCATCACACAATCCAGGGCCATCGTGGACTATGACACCATTGTCAAGAGTCTGTCGCCTAAGGACTATACCGCCTATTTTGAGCGGGCAGAGGAATACAATAGCGAGCTGAAGGCGCTGCCATTCCCGCTGACGGAATACCAGCAGATCAGCGGATACGATGATTGCCTCAATGCCGCCGGCGACGGCGTCATCGGCTATATCGATATCGACAAGATTCAGGTGAAGCTGCCCATCTATCACGGCACGGACCCATCTATGCTGAACCATGCCTGCGGACACATTCAAGGCAGCAGCTTTCCTATTGCAGGAAAGGGTACCCATGCGGCTATCTCGGCACACCGGGGCCTGCCCAGCGCAAAGCTGTTCTCGGATCTGGACAAGCTGGAGGTGGGCGACACCTTCCGGATCACGGTGCTGGACAAAACCTTTATTTATGAGGTGGATCAGATTAAAACCGTGCTGCCGGACGATGTGAGCGACCTGCTCATCGACGAGGAGAAGGAGCTCTGCACCCTGGTCACCTGCACGCCCTATGGCATCAATTCCCATCGGCTGCTGGTGCGCGGACACAGGATCGAATCTGAGGATATGCGCTCCTTTGGGGCTATATCGGATGCGTTTATCATCGATCGGCTGATCGTTACACCGGTGGTGGCAATGCCCATCATCCTGCTGCTCATTCTGTACGTCTGCTTTAAGCCTGCGAAGCGGAAGCTTCCCATCAATGACGAGGGAGAACTGATATGAAAAGAATAAGCTACCGGATCGCAAACTTTATACTGATTGCTGCACTGCTCCTGTCGGGAGCAGTGACCGCCCACGCCGCCTCCACCACGGAGGCCAGTGAAAAGGTGCAGCTGCGCAGTGATTGCACTCTGGACGTGACCTATTCCTCCGAGGGAATGGTCTTTGCCGGGCAAGACATCAAGCTCTGGCACATTGCGGATATTACCGAGGATGCGCAGTATACTTTGGCCGGGAGCTTCCGGTCATACCCCATCCAGGTCACCGGCACCTCCTCTCAGAGCGAGTGGGATGAAATGACCATCACTCTGAACTCCTATATTCTCGCCGATGGCATCGCGGCTGACCAAACTGCCAAAACCGATGCGAGGGGCAAGGTCGCCTTTGATAATCTTACTGCGGGCATATACCTGGTTTCCTCCGTGCGCACAGAGCAGGATGGCAAATACTATGTGTTTGAATCCTTCCTGGCAGCCGTGCCAGGGGTGGACAGTGAGGGGCAGTGGGTGTATTCCGTCTCCGCAAGGCCAAAAATAAGTGTACACACACCAGCCAAGGGCGAGGTCACCTATAAAGCGGTGAAGGCCTGGAGGGATGGCGGCCAGGACCGCCCGGTCAGCGTCTCTGTGGAGGTTCGTAGGGACGGACAGCTGCAGCAGGCCGTGACTCTCAGCGCTGAAAATAACTGGATGTACACATGGAAGGCTGTTGATGATGGCAGCGTATGGACCGTGAACGAAGTGAATGTGCCAGCGGGTTATACGGTGGGCATTCAGCGCAGCGGCGATACCTTCAGCATTACCAACACCAAGCCGGAGGCGCCTGCAGGAAATCATCCGCAGACCGGCGACACAACCAATATGACCCTGTATGTGCTCTTGATGGCTGCATCCGGGCTGGCGCTGCTGGTGGTGGGCATCGTGTTGAGGAAGAAGTCCCGTGCGAAGTAAAGGGCTTTCCATCCTACTTGTTGCGCTGGGCGTTTTGCTGCTGGGTGCTGCGGCGATATTATTCGTCGCGCGACAGGCGCAGGATAAGCAAAGGGCAGCTGACATTCCCTCTCTGATTGAAAAAATCGAAGCAGCTCTGCCGGAGCGATCAGCGGGTGTTATCGAAAATCGCGCTGACAGCTCCATGGCTGCCGTGGAGATCGACGGAATTGATGTAATCGGCCTGCTGGAGCTCCCGGGCCGAGGCATTAAGCTGCCAGTAAGCGCAGAATGGGACAGCTCCGAGCAGAGCTTTCGTCCAGCCAGGTTTATGGGTAGCGTGTATGACGCTACGTTGATCGTGGGGGGGCGCTGCGAGGATGGCAATTTCGATTTTATCGATCAGCTGGACGCCGGCGAGGAGCTTACCTTCACCGACATGACCGGAAGGGTATTCCGGTATACGGTGCGTAAAATTCGCCACGCTGATAATGCCAGAGCCGAAACCTTGGCTGACTCAGAGAGCGCGCTTACCCTGTTTGTGAAAAAAATGGAGCTTTTCTCATCGTCCGATGTGCAGCGGCATAGTATTCTCCTTAATAGGAGGTGCAGAACAGCCCCTGTAGACAATGGCAAGCTGCGTCGTCCCATGCGGTGCCGCTATGATACATTATTTAATTTTTTGTTTATAACCTATGAAGGGCCGCCGCTGCAGATAGCTGCCCTACCCGGAGGTCGATGGCCAGGTGCAGCGCACCTGATACCCGGCAAAACAAAGCTGAAATATCTGTATCTCTGTATCCCCTGCTGAAAAAGCAGCCAACGCCATAGGCGTTGGCTGCTTAATGCTTTATGAGCCTTATGGGCTTTATCAAAGGCGGCCATAGATGCGGGTCATCTCGTGGATGCTGCTGGCAAGGCTGTGGCTCGCCTCCCCGGCCAGCATACGCCACTTCCAGTTGCCGCAGCTGGTGCCGGGGACGTTCATGCGGTGGCCCGGCCCGAGGTCCAGCCAATCCTGCATCTGCGCAACAAACAGCTTCGCAACCGAGCCCATGCCGCCACGGATAATGCCGCGGTTAAAGCCCTCCCGCTCATTCAGGCCCAGATACCGTGCGGCAAAGGCGACATCTTCCCGATCTGCCTCCGTGCGCCAAAGGGCCAGGGGAGCGTTATCATGAGTGCCGGTATAGCAGACGCAGTTTTCGCCGTAGCTATGGGGCAGATAGCTGCTGGTGTCCCGGGAGTCAAAGGCAAATTCCAGCACCTTCATGCCCGGCAACCGGGAATCGGCCAGCAGCTGCGTAACCTCCGGCGTGGGAAAGCCCAGGTCCTCGGCAATGAACTCAATATCGTGGAACCAACCGGTCAGCACCACCACCAGGGACATGCCGGGGCCCTTGACCCAGTGGCCGTCCTTCGCAGTGATCTTGCCGCAGGGCACCGCCCAATAGCTCTCAAAACCACGAAAATGGTCGATACGAATAACATCGTAGAGCTTCGTGGCACCGCCGATGCGGCGGATCCACCACTCAAAGCCGTTTTTACGCATGGCCTCATAGTCGTACAAGGGATTGCCCCAGAGCTGGCCGTCTGCGCTGAAATAGTCGGGCGGGACGCCGGAAACCTCTGTGGGCTTTTTGTTCTCGTCCAACTGGAAATTCTCCGGCTCGCTCCAAACATCCGAGGAGTCCATAGCCACATAGATGGGGATATCGCCGATGATGCGAATACCCAGGCCGTTGATATAGCGCTTGAGGGCGCTCCACTGGCGGAAGAACAGGAGCTGGATATAGGTGAACAGCTCCACATCCTCTCGCAGCTCCATGCGGTAGCGCGCAACCGCTTCCGGAGTGTGCAGCCGGGCGCCCTCATCGGGCCACTCCGTCCAGGACTTCATGCCAAAGCGGCGCTTGAGCGCCATGAACAGGGCATAATCCGGCAGCCAGCGGGCATTTTCCGTCTCAAAGGCCGCCACCGCCTCCCGGTCACGGCTCCAGCCCCGGGCCTTGGCCTTTTCCAGCAGGGCGAATCGACTCTCATATATCTTGCCGTAGTCCACATAGCGCGGCTCCGTCCCCCAAGCGCAGGCGTCCACCTCCGTTTGGGTCAGGAGTTCATCTGCGATGAGGGTGTCCAGGTCGATGAAGTAGGGGTTGCCTGCAAAGGTAGAAAAGGCTTGGTAGGGGGAATCCCCATAGCTGGTAGGGCCAAGGGGCAGAAGCTGCCAGTATTTCTGCCCTGCCTCGTGAAGAAAATCTGCAAAGCGATACGCCGCTTTGCCAAAGGTCCCGATGCCGTATGGCGAAGGGAGGGAGGAAATTGGCATCAGAATGCCAGCGGAACGATCCATATGAGTCAGCCTTTCACGGCGCCGGCAGCGACGCCCTTAATGATATATTTCTGGCAGCAAAGATAGAAAATGATGACAGGGAGAATGCTCAGGAAAATGAGCGCCATGGTCGCGCCCAGGTCTACCGTGCCGTAGCTGCCCTTGAGGTACTGGATGTGGATGGGAATGGTAAAATACTTGGTGCTGTCCAACACGAGGTAGGGCAGCAGATAGTCATTCCAGACCCACATAATCTCCAAAATGCCCACGGAGATCATGGTAGGCCGCAGCATGGGGAACACCACGGAAAAATAGGTGCGCAGCGGACCGCAGCCATCTATGGAGGCGGCCTCCTCAATCTCCAGGGGGATAGACTTTACAAAGCCAACGAACATGAAGATGGCAAGGCCCGCGCCGAAGCCAAGATAGATGATGGGAATGGTCCAGGGGGTATTGAGGGCCACCTTGTCAAAGGCCATGTCGGCAAAGTTGAAGAATGGGATCTTGACCCGGTCGGCCGTCTTAGACAGGGTAAACATGACCATCTGGAATGGGACGACCATGGAAAAGACACACAGGTAATAGATGACGCGGCAGAGCTTGCTGTCCACCCGGGCGATATACCAGGCCGCCATAGAGGTACACAGCAAAATCAGCGCCGAGGAGACCACGGTGATGAACAAGCTGTAAAATGCGGATTTCCAGAAGGGATAGTTACCGAAGGTCATGCCCTTGATATAGTTGGCCCAGCCGGCAAAGCTCTCCCCATTGGGAAAGGCAAAGGTATCGGTCTTGACGTAGGTATTGAGCTTGAAGGAGTTGAGCACCACCATGAAGATGGGCAACACATAGATGATGCAGATAACCGCCAGCACAATGGACAAAACCAATTTGCGGCGTCGTTCGGCGGTAAGGGTACCTTTCATTACTGCTGCACCTCCTTTTTGCGGGTGGCACGGAGCTGAATGAGGCCGATGGCGGCAACCAGCAGGAAGAAGATCACAGCCTTGGCCTGGGCGGTGCCGCGGGCATTGACATTCTGCCCGTAGAATGTGTTATAGATATTCAGCGCCAGCATCTCTGTAGTCTTGATGGCGGAGCCGTCGGATTGAATCAGGAAGGGCTGGCCGCCGGTAAGGGCCAGGTTCTGATCGAAGAGCTTGAAGCTATTGGTAAGGGTGAGGAAGGTGCAGATGGTGATGGAGGGCATCACGTTAGGGATGGTGACCCGCCAAAGGGTCTGCCAGCGGCTGGCGCCATCGATCTTGGCCGCCTCCAGCATATCATCCGGGACAGCCTGCAGGCCGGCGATATAAATAATCATCATATAGCCGATCTGCTGCCAGCACATGAGGATCACAAGGCCCCAGAAGCCGTACTTCGTCTCTAGAAGAATGGAGGTATTATAACGGGTGAGAATACCGTCAAAGATCATGGACCACACATAGCCCAGCACGATGCCGCCGATGA
>OGWZ01002636.1_pt1 | contig 13635 bp, 9 predicted proteins | sample 1576141 | NCBI WGS metagenome assembly OGWZ01 (sample SAMEA3541512, study PRJEB24748) | human gut metagenome | biome: human gut; feature: human-associated habitat; material: faeces | place: China | collected 2012
TGGCCGCCCCCCGCGTGAGGGCGGCAGAGGCCCTGCCCGCGACAGCGCACCCCGTGTATGGCAGCCCAAGGCTCCCGTCCGTTCCGATAACATGAGTTTTGAGGACATGATGAGCCGCTTCAAGAGCCAGAGCGAAGAGAAGATGGCCGATCTTGATCACGAGACCAATAACCGCCGCGGCGGTGGTTATGCGCCTCGCGGCCGCGGTGGCCGCCGCTGAGCGGAAAGGCCTGCGCTTTTCAAGCCTGATCAAAATAACGGAAACAGACCTGTCTCATTTGATCGGGCAGGTCTGTTTTTTCCGTAATAAAAGAAAGGAAACACAATGCCTGCAAAATTTGAACTGATCGCGCCCTGCTTTTTTGGGTGTGAATCCACTGCAAAATTTGAGCTGACCCGCATCGGCGCAGAGAATATCCGCGTGGACGATGGCCGTCTGAGCTTTGCCGGCGGCGCAGAGATGATCGCTGCTGCAAACCTTAATCTGCGCACGGTGGAGCGCGTGATGCTGCTGCTGGCCCGCTACAGGGCCGCCACCTTTGATGACCTGTTCGACGGCGTGTACGATATCCCGTGGGAGGAGCTGCTGCCCGCAGACGCAGCCTTTCCAGTCACCGGCTCTTCGCTGAACAGCCAGCTGTCCAGTGTGCCTGCCTGCCAGAGCATCATCAAAAAAGCTGTGGTCAAGCGCCTGATGGCAAAGCACCACACCTCTGTGCTGCCGGAGACCGGCGCGGAGTACAAGATCCGCTTCATGCTGCGCAAGGATCAGTGTGAGATCATGCTGGACACCACCGGCGACGGCCTGCACAAGCGCGGCTACCGCCGCAACGCCATGGAGGCACCCATCCGCGAGACTTTGGCGGCTACCATTGCAGACCTTGGCCGTGTGCGCCGTGACAGTCTGGTGGAGGACCCCTTCTGCGGCAGCGGCACGCTGCTGATCGAAGCTGCTCAGAAAGCCATGAACATTGCCCCCGGTCTGAAGCGCCGCTTTGCCGCCGAGCGCTATGGCTTTGTGCCGGCAGCCATCTGGGCCGAGCAGCGTCAGAAGGCACTGGCCGAGGCCAAGCTGGATGTGGGCTTTGAAGCCTTTGGCTATGATATCGACCCTGCCGCTGTGGCTCTGGCCAACGCCAATGCAAAGCTGGCCGGTGTGGAAAAGCGCTGCCACTTTGAAGTGGCTGATGTGGCCGACTTTGCCGCAAAGCAGGAGGCCATCGTGCTGACGAATCCCCCGTATGGCGAGCGCATGAGCACCATTGAAGGTGCTGCAAAGCTGGCCCGCACGCTGGGCCGGCAGATGGAAGCACACCCCTGTGCAGGCGTGTATGCGATCACTGCCGATATGGATTTTGAGACCCACTACGGCAAGCGTGCCAACAAGCGCCGCAAAATGTACAACGGCATGATCCCCTGCCAGCTGTATATGTACTACAGCGCGCCCAAGTTTGAGCACACTGCAAAGCCGATGCCGAAGTCCGGCTTTGACGGAAAGCGCACTGCACCGAACCGCTTTAACAAGAAGTAATTGAAAAATGTTACCTGCCGCACCGGAGCTGTCCAGTGCGGCTTTTTACATTGCAGCCGGTAATTACCGAAAAAAAAACAAAGCGGGGCCTGAATTGGCAGGAGATGGAAATGGACGCAAATACAGGAAGTTTTACGCTGTGTTCCGCGCCACGTGCGGCAAAGATGAGACAAATTCATGCTCTTTTTACAAAGGATGGTTGAACCTGGGCTGAAAATGGATTATACTTACCTTATTATTCTGCGGTTCTTCCGAGGAGGAAAAGGTGCGTATGAAGGGTAGGATGCGGCCATATCTGCCGGAGCTCACCATCCGGGATTACAATATCTACCTGCGCTATCTGCGCGGGGTGCGACGTCAGCTGTACGAGGCGTACGGATTATATTCCTGCCATCTGCTGCGGAGCAACGGCGTGCTGTTTGCCATCCTTTCGGACAGTCTGGCCGGTCGGCAGGCCACTTGCCAGCGCAAGCGGGTCCCGGGCACACTGGCCTGGCGCAGGCTCATGTGCCAGACCCAGGGCATCCGGCTGGCCGCACAGGTGGAGGTGCTGCTGGGCTGGCACAACCTGCAGGACCGCAAATACAGCGAGCTGCGGCCGCTCAAGCGCCTGCGCCGTGCGGTGGACCGTCTGCTGCTGCGCCGCGCCTATGAGCGTGCCGTGCAGGAGAACCCGGCGCTGGAACGGCTGTTCGTGCAGGAGCGGGATCAGGCCGTGGTGCAGATGAACCTGAGCGCCAAGAACTACTCTCTTGCCGCTGAACCCATGAGCAACATTTACGGTGCACTGTATTCCACCCTTGCCACCGACGACCCCAGCCAGCGCAAGAGCATGCGCTACATCGGCAGCAGCATCGGCCGCATTTTTTACCTGCTGGATAAGGCTGAGCGCTTTGAGATGGACAAGAGCAGCGGCCGCTACAACGTGTTCGTAGTCAACGACCTGCGGGGACAGGCTGCGGCGGTGGAGAATGCCCGCCGTCAGGCACTGGCTGCCGCCAACGATCTGATCCGCGTGTACAGTATGCTGGACATCAAATTGAACCGCGGCCTGCTGGATAACATCATGCTGCTTGGTCTGCACCATGCGGTGGAACCGCTGGAAGCCGGTGCTGAGCGCGAAAACTGGGAGATCCCATGAAGCAAAACCATCAAAAAAGCTGGGCCATGGCTTACTGCGGCATTGTGGCGGCGCTGTGCGTCGCACTGATGCTGCTGGGAGCTGTGATCCCCATTGCCATGTTCATTGCGCCTGCAGTGGCAGGCTTCCTTGTTGCCACGGTGTGCGTGGAGTGCGGGATGCAGCTGGCTTTGACGGCCTATGCGGCAGTCAGCCTGCTGGCACTGCTGTTCGTGCCGGATAAGGAAGTAGCGCTGATCTTTGTGTTTTTGCTGGGGTATTACCCGCTGGCAAAGCCGAAGTTTGAGCGCATCCGCCCTGCGGTTCTGCGCATTGTCTGCAAGCTGCTGCTGTGCAACGGCACAGTGCTGGCCATGTATGGGCTGGTATTTCTGCTGGTGCCGGCGGGCAGCATTTCGCAGGAGCTGCGCACCACCGCGCTGGCTGTCTCGCTGGCAACGCTGGTCATGGGCAATGTTGCCTTTGTGCTGTACGACCAGGCATTGCATAACATGCTCATGATGTACCGGCTGGTCTGGCGGCCGAAACTTCATAAAACTTTGGGCTGGCGCTGAGCCAGCCTTTGTGCTATAATGGGGCATCAGAAAGGGGAGAGCGCAGCACACAGGTAACGCAAAGCGCCGGGCCACGCGGGTGACAGCCGCGAGGGTGACGAGGAGAGGAATCATCGAAAGATTCGGCGGATGTTTCTCCGGCTGAGGGCTAGACCAGCCGCAGAGAAGGGCAAAAAACGGCAGCAATACCGCAACAGATCCCTTCAAAGAAAGCCATACAAGAACATAAACTGTACTAGGAAGCTGACTGGATATCACTGCGCCTTTTTGCGCGGGAACGGTCGGTATGGAGGTATTTTGTATGTGTGGCATTGTTGGTTATGTCGGTAAGCGCAGTGCGCAGGACGTGCTGCTGGATGGTCTGGAAAAGCTGGAGTATCGCGGGTACGACTCCGCCGGTGTGGCGCTTGCGCTGGACGGCGGCATCCGCGTGGTAAAAAGCAAAGGACGGCTCACCGCCCTGCGGGAAAAGCTGGCGGCGCAGCAGCTGGCACAAAGCTTCTGCGGCATCGGCCACACCCGCTGGGCTACCCATGGCGAGCCCAGCGATGTGAACAGCCACCCGCATTCGACCCCGCGTGTGAGCATTGTGCACAATGGCATCATTGAAAATTACGGCCTGCTCAAGGAGCGCTTGGCCGCAAAAGGCTATACCTTCCAGAGTGAGACGGACACCGAAGTGCTGGTAAAGTTGATCGACAGCTGCTATACCGGTGACCCGCTGCGTGCATTGCAGCAGGCGCTTGCCAAGGTGCGCGGCAGCTATGCGCTGGCCGTGCTGTTCCGGGATTACCCGGACACCATTTTTGCAGTCAAGCGGGAAAGCCCGCTGATCGTCGGCTGGGGCGAGGGCGAAAACTTTGTGGCTTCGGATATTCCGGCACTGCTCAAGTATACCCGGAAATACAGCGTGCTGGAAGAAGGGGATATGGCCGTCTGCACCACAGAGGGCATCCGCTTCTACAATGAATTTGGTGAGCCGGTGGAGCGCCAGCAGCTGACGGCGGACTGGGATATGGAAGCTGCCGAAAAGGGCGGCTATCCCCACTTTATGCTCAAGGAGATCAACGAGCAGCCTGCGGCCATTATGGCCACGGTCAGCCCCCGTGTAGAGGACGGACTGCCGGTGCTGCGCATCCCGGAGCTGACCGATGAAGTGCTGCGCGGTATTGGCCGGGTGCATCTGGTGGGCTGCGGTACGGCTATGCATGCCGGTATGGTGGGCAAATCTGCCATCGAAACGTTGGCCCGTGTGCCCGCCGAGGTGGACATTGCCAGCGAGTTCCGTTACCGGGACCCCATTTTGGAAAAGAACGATCTGGTCATCATCATCAGCCAGTCCGGCGAGACCAGCGACACGTTGGCAGCGCTCAAGCTGGCCAAGAGCCGCGGTGTGCCGGTGCTGGCCATCGTGAATGTGGTGGGCAGCTCCATTGCACGTGCCGCAGATTATGTAATGTACACCTACGCCGGGCCGGAGATCGCGGTAGCATCCACCAAGGCGTATATGGTGCAGATGTGCGTGCTGTATCTGTTTGCACTGCGGCTGGCCTACGCGCGCGGACGGTTGAACGAGGCAGAGACCCGCCGCTATACGGCCCAGCTGCTGCGCGCACCGGAGGTCATCAAGCCGCGCCTTGCAGATTGTGAGCAGATCAAGTACCTTGCCAGCCGCTATGTGAACACCCAGAGCTGCTTCTTCATTGGGCGCGGGTTCGACTATGCGCTCTCGCTGGAGGGCAGCCTGAAACTCAAGGAGATCAGCTATGTGCACTCGGATGCCTATGCAGCCGGTGAACTGAAACATGGTACCATCAGCCTGATTACCGATGGCGTGCCGGTGATCGCACTGGCCACCCAGAAACAGGTGTACGAAAAGACCATTTCCAATGCCAAGGAGACCCGCAGCCGCGGAGCAAGGGTGCTGCTGTTTACCACAAAGGATGCTGTGGTGCCGGAAGGCGTGGCAGATGCCGTGATCCGGCTGGATGAGTATGAGGATATCCTGATGCCGCTGCAGCTCATTGTGCCGTTACAGCTGTTCGCCTATTATATGGCTGTTCTGCGCGGCTGTGACGTGGATAAGCCGCGTAATCTGGCCAAGAGCGTGACCGTGGAGTGACGGCACAAAACGCAGCCAGAAAGCCCTGCACGAAACAGAAATAAAAAAACAGGACCCGCGCTGAATCACTGAAGTGCATTCTGTCAAGTAGAAAAAATAATATAAGGTTTTTGTTCGCCGTTTCCACAAGGAGACGGCGAATTTTTTGTGCAAAATCGGTATCAGGCAGCTCGGTTCATGGCACCGACATGAGCCTGCATCGACATCTGGATGAACAGACGGTGCTGGTAACGGCGGTTGTTGCAGCAGTCAATCGTGAAGAGTGATTGTTCCTTCTTGACATGAAAATACCCCCAGAGTACTCAGAGTTTTTGTCTCTGTCTACTCTAGGGGTAGCGTATCACATGGAATGCCGGGGCATTGTGATTTATAGATTCTTTGTTTCGACAGGAGGTGCTTCCGATGCAGACGTTTCTACCGGAACATCGTCCTCTGAGTCGCCGAAGTTGTTGTGGTAAGTCTGCAGCAGGTCGATCTCCTTGTTGCGCTTCAGGCCGTGGATGACCAGCTTTTTGATCACATCATAGATGACTGCAAACAGCGGCACACCTACGATCATGCCCACAAAACCCCACAGACCGCCGAACAGCAGGATGGCGAACAGTACCCAGAAGCTGGAAAGACCGGTGGTGTTGCCCAGGATCTTGGGGCCGATCACGTTTCCGTCCAGCTGCTGCAGCACCAGAACGAACAGGACGAACCACAGCGCCTTGATGGGGTTCTGAATGAGGATCAGCAGGGTGGCGGGCACGGCACCGATGAACGGGCCGAAGAAGGGGATCACATTGGTCACGCCGATGATCACGGAAACCAGAAGGGCACTGGGGAACTTGAAGATCAGGCAGCCGATATAGCACAGCACGCCGATGATGGCGGAATCCATGATCTTGCCGTTGATGAAACCGCCGAACATCTTATCGGCGTACTTCACTTCTTCCTTGATCAGCTCTGCCCAGCGGGGCTTGAAGATGCTGTAGAGCACCAGCTTGGCCTGCTGCACAAAGCGCTTGCGGCTGGCCAGCATATACACGGCCACGATGATGCCGATGATCAGGTTCTTGGCCATGGTCACTACGTTCAGCACACCCACTGCGGCACCGCTGACGATGTTCTGCATGGAGGGCAGGAGCCGGGTCTTGATCAGATCATCGATATTGGTGCTGATGGTGGCATAAGCAGAGTTGAGCATGTCCATGATCTGTTGGTTGTTCTCAATGAACTCCACATGATTCGCCCACTGCACGAACTTTGCGAGGTTGCGCTGCGCAGTGTAGTACAGGGTGGTCACGCTGGTAATGAGCTGCGGAATGATCATCATGCACAAAGCGTAGATGAGGAGCAGACCGAACAGGATGGTCAGCGTAATGGACAGCATATTGACCAGACCATGCATCTTTTCCGGGATGAACCGGCGCAGAAAGCTCTCGATGGTGTTGCACACAGGTTTGAGCAGGTAGGCGATGACGGCACCGTAGATGAACGGCATCAGAATGCCGGTCAGCGTGGAGATAGCATCACCAAAACCATCGAAGCGGTAGATCAGGAAAAAGAAGATGATGCTCAGGGAGATCGCTCCAAATCCTGCCAACATCCCGTAGAGATAGGGCTTGACGTGCGGCTTTTTGTCCATCATGATAGACTCCATTTCAGCCGCGGACAGCAGGAATCTCCGCGGCACTTATCAGATTTTGTTGCTCCTGCGCCAGATGTGCATTTTTTCGGCTTCCTTGATCAGGTCTTCACGGAAGTCGGGATGTGCTACGCTGATCAGAGCTTCGGCCTTTTCCCAGGTGGTCAGGCCCTTCAGGTTCACGCAGCCGTACTCGGTGCACAGGTAGTGGATGTTGGCACGGGTATCGGTGACGATGCTGCCGTTTTCCAGAGTGGGACGGATGCGGCTCTCCAGCTGGCCGGTCTTCTTATTAAAGAAGGTAGAGGACAGGCAGATAAAGCTCTTGCCGCCCTTGGAAAGGTATGCGCCCAGAACGAAGTCCAGCTGACCGCCGGCACCGGAGATGTGCTTGAGGCCTGCAGTCTCGGCGTTCACCTGACCGAACAGGTCGATGTCCACAGCGTTGTTGATGGAAATAAAGTTATCCAGTGCGGAGATGCTGCGGATATCGTTGGTGTAGTCCACGGGTGCAGACATGCACTCCGGATTATCGTTCAGGTAATCGTACATTTTCTGGGTGCCGGCACCGAAGGCGTAGACCTGACGGCCCTTGTCCAGCTGCTTGCATGCACCGGTGATCTTGCCGGCCTTGGCGATATCCACAAAGGCATCCACATACATTTCGGTGTGCACGCCCAGATCCTTCAAATCGCTCTGTGCGATCAGGCTGCCGATGGCATTGGGCATACCGCCGATGCCCAGCTGCAGGCAGGCACCGTTGGGGATCTGCGGAACGATCAGGTTGGCAACCTTCAGATCCACTTCGGTAGCAGCACCGGGAGCGGCCATCTGGCCGATGGGCGGGTTCTCGCCTTCCACGATGCCGGTGACCTGAGAAATGTGGATGCAGTTCTCCATGCCGCCAAGGCAGCGGGGCATGTTCTTGTTGACCTCAACGATGATCTTCTTGGCTTTTTCGCACACAGCACCCAGATGAGATGCACTGGGGCCGAAGTTGAAGTAGCCATGCTCGTCCATGGGGGTCACCTGGAACACCGCCACATCCAGCGGATCCGGGCTTTCGCGGTAGTAGCGGGGCAGCTCGGAATAACGGATGGGGGAGTAGAAGGAGAAGCCCTGTGCAATGGCCTTGCGCTCAATGCCGCCCATATGCCAGCTGTTCCATGTCATGTGTGCAGCGGGATCGTCGATCTGGAAGATCGCGGGCACCCACATCAGGATGCCGCCGCGGAAGTTGACACCTTCCAGCTCAGGCAGACGCTTTGCAATCTCGGCATCCACCGCCACAGGGGTGTTCACAGCCCAGCCGTAATCCACCCAGTCACCGCTTTTGACCAGTGCGGCAGCCTGAGCGGCGGTCATTTTCTTCTGAGCATACAGTTCCGTAAAATCCATTATAAACCATCCTCTCCTATAATAACATAAAGGAATTGTAAATTTATCATTTACTCTTCCTGCACGGACAAATCTTTGCAGGATGTTTACCACCTGTTGGCAATTTGAACACAGCTCTGGCACAGGCGGATGATATCCTGATAACCAGCAGAAGGCAGCTGTCGGACAGGGCAGCAGATCTGCACAACTTAGTTATAACATTAACAATGTGTAGAATCAATAGTTTATCGAGAAAATTTTGACCGACTGGCAATATGGACAAAATTTGCAGAGTTTTTGGACGATTGTTTGGTGCTGAAAAACCAAAATCTTTGCAAAAGGACTTGATAAAATTTTGACGATATGGTTTACTTATAGCGTAGCAGGCAGCTGCGATGCAGTACGACATTGATTGTTTAAATTTTAACGATAAAACGTACAGCTTGCACAAAAATCTTGCACCCAAGACTGGAAAGTGCTATCATGGCAGAACCAAAACGCGCTTTTCACAGCGCTCAAGGAGGACACCAGACGATGGCAACAGCAGTTTATCCCGGTTCGTTCGATCCGGTCACAAAAGGGCATCTCGATATCATCAAGCGCGCAGCAAAGATCAACGATCATCTGATCGTGGCGGTGCTCATCAACAGCGCAAAGAATCCGCTCTTCACCGTGGAGGAGCGCGTGGAGCTTCTAAAGGAATGCTGCAAGGGCATCCAGAATGTTTCGGTGGAGAGCTTCGACGGCCTGACCGTGGAGTTCGCCAAGAAACGGCACGCTTCGGTGATGGTGCGGGGCCTGCGGGCGGTGACGGATTTTGAAAACGAGATCCAGCTTGCGCAGACCAATCACGCACTGATGCCCGGCATCGAGACCATGTTTCTGGCAACGAGCATCAAGTGGAGCTACCTTTCTTCCACCATTGTAAAAGAGGCAGCTTACTACGGCAGCGACATCGGTAAGTTCGTCACACCCAATGTGGAAAAGGCGGTCAACGAAAAGTATGCGCTGATCCGGCAGAAAAAAGACCCCGAGACCTAATTTGTAAAAGCGCTTACGGGCGTTTTGATAAAAATGGCTTACGAAAAGTAACACATACACAATTCAGGAGGCTATTCACATGAAAAAGATCGTTATCGCATCTGCATGCCGTACCGCTATTGGCAAGTTCGGCGGCACTCTGGCAAACGTTCCCGCAGTTGAGCTGGGCTCCATCGTCATCAAGGAAGCTCTGAACCGTGCAAACGTCGCTCCCGAGCAGGTCGATCATGTCTACATGGGCTGCGTCATTCAGGCCGGTCTGGGCCAGAACGTTGCTCGTCAGGCTGCTCTGAAGGCTGGCCTGCCCATCGAGACCCCGGCTGTCACCGTCAACGTGGTGTGCGGCTCCGGTCTGAACTGCGTCAACATGGCTGCTCAGATGATCGAGGCTGGCGATGCTGACATCGTGGTCGCAGGCGGCATGGAGAACATGGACATGGCTCCCTTCGCACTGCAGAAGGCTCGTTACGGCTACCGCATGGGCGCACCCATGGGCAAGAGCGAGATCGTGGATACCATGGTCAACGATGCTCTGTGGGATGCCTGCGGCTTCAACAAGCACATGGGCATGACCGCTGAGAATGTCTGCACCAACGAGACTTATCAGAAGAAGTACGGCTACAGCCCCATCACCCGTGAGATGCTGGACGAGTTCTCATACAACAGCCAGCTGAAGGCTGACAAGGCCATCAAGGACGGCGCCTTCAAGGACGAGATCGTTCCTGTTGTCATCAAGGGCAAGAAGGGCGACACCGTGTTCGATACCGATGAAGGCCCCCGTCTGAGCGCTCCCGAAGTGCTGGCAAAGCTGAAGCCCGCTTTCACCAAGGACGGCATCGTGACCGCCGGCAACTCTTCCGCCATCAACGACGGCGCTGCTGCTCTGGTCATCATGAGCGAGGAGAAGGCTAAGGAGCTGGGCGTGAAGCCTCTGGCTACCTGGGTCGCCGGTGCTCTGGCAGGCGTTGAGCCCGAAGTCATGGGCCTGGGCCCCATCGCTGCTACCAAGAAGGTCATGGCTAAGACCGGCCTGACTGTTGCTGACATGGATCTGATCGAGGCCAACGAGGCATTTGCTGCTCAGTCTGTGGCTGTCAGCCAGGCTCTGAACTTTGATATGAGCAAGGTGAACGTCAACGGCGGCGCAATTGCTCTGGGCCACCCGGTCGGCGCTTCCGGCGCTCGTATCCTGGTCACCCTGCTGTATGCTATGAAGCATCGCGGTGCACACAAGGGCCTGGCTACCCTGTGCATCGGCGGCGGCATGGGCTGCGCTACCATCGTTGAGATGGACTAAGCTCCACCTCTTGGAATCCTGACTGAATGACAGACCCGGACGGGGAAGGGAACCGGAGAGCCTTTCCTCCGTCCGGGGGCTGTTTGTGATAATTGATAAGATTTGAATAGGAGGTTTTCACAATGGCATTTGTAAAAACCGAGGTGCAGGGTGCAGTTGAGATCATTACCATCGACCGCCCCAAGGCACTGAATGCCCTGAATCCCGAAGTTCTGGCAGACCTGAAGGCAGCTTTTGAGGCTGTGGATCAGGAGACTGTCCGCTGCATCGTTCTGACCGGCGAAGGCGACAAGAGCTTCGTGGCAGGTGCAGATATCGGTTCCATGAGCACCATGACCAAGGCAGAGGGTGAGGCCTTCGGCAAGCTGGGCAATGATGTGTTCCTGATGATTGAGAGCTTCCCCATCCCCGTTATTGCAGCCGTGAACGGCTTTGCACTGGGCGGCGGCAACGAGCTGGCTATGAGCTGCGACATCCGCATCTGCTCTGACAACGCTGTGTTCGGCCAGCCGGAAGTGGGTCTGGGCATCACCCCGGGCTTCGGCGGCACCCAGCGTCTGGCACGTCTGGTCGGCATGGGTATGGCAAAGCAGCTGGTCTACTCTGCACTGAACATCAAGGCGGACGAGGCTCTGCGCATTGGTCTGGTGAACGCTGTGTATCCTCAGGCTGAACTGATGGAGAACGTGCTGAAGCTGGCCGGCAAGATCGCAAAGAACGCACCCATCGCTGTACGCAACTGCAAGAAGGCAATCAACGGCGGCATCAGCCTGCCCATCGAGAAGGCTGTTGAGGTCGAGGAAAAGCTGTTCGGCAGCTGCTTCGAGACCCACGACCAGAAGGAAGGCATGGCCTGCTTCCTGAGCCGTGAGAAGCCGAAGCCCAAGGCAGTGTTCACCAACAACTAATCCATTACTACATAATTTTTGATATTAAAGGAGAGGTTTCCTATGAAGATCGGTGTTATCGGCGCTGGCACCATGGGCCAGGGCATCGCAAAGGCATTTGCACAGGTTGAGGGCAACACCGTTGCTCTGTGCGACATCAAGCAGGAGTGGGCCGAGAATGGTCTGGCAAAGATCAAGAAGGGCTACGAGAAGCTGGTTGCCAAGGGAAAGATGACGCAGGAAAAGGCAGACGCTATCGTTGCTGCCATCACCCCGGGCCTGAAGGAAGACCTGTGCGCTGACTGCGATCTGGTCGTTGAGGCTGCTTTTGAGGATATGAAGGTCAAGCAGACCACCTTCGGCGAGCTGGATAAGATCTGCAAGCCCGAGTGCATCTTCGCTTCCAACACTTCTTCTCTGTCCATCACCGAGATCGGCAAGGGCGTTAGCCGTCCGCTGGTCGGCATGCACTTCTTTAACCCCGCAGACCGCATGAAGCTGATCGAGGTCATCGCAGGCTGCAACACTCCCGCTGAGACCGTTGAGAAGATCAAGGAGATCTCTGTTGCCATCGGCAAGCAGCCGGTTCAGGTCAATGAGGCTGCAGGCTTCGTCGTCAACCGCATCCTGATCCCCATGATCAACGAAGCTGCTTTCATCAAGATGGAAGGCGTTTCCGATATCGCCGGCATCGACACCGCTATGAAGCTGGGTGCCAACCACCCCATGGGTCCCCTGGAGCTGGGCGACTTCATCGGCCTGGATATCTGCCTGGCCATCATGGATGTGCTGTACAAGGAGACCGGCGACAGCAAGTACCGTGCCTGCCCGCTGATCCGTAAGATGGTCCGCGGCGGCAACCTGGGCTGCAAGAGCGGCAAGGGCTTCTACGTTTACAACGCAGACCGCACCAAGACCCCTGTTGACCAGCTGTAAATTCTGATAAACGTTTCTCCCGACTATGGAAACACGGCCGGGAGGAATTTGTTTGCACCGGGCAATTCCGGTAAATGAAAAAGACCCGTTAGGAGGATATAGCGATGGATTTTACTCTGTCCAAGCAGCAGCAGATGGTACAGAAAATGTACCGCGAGTTTGCTGAGAACGAAGTCAAGCCCCTGGCAAAGAAGGTTGATGCGGAAGAGTACTTCCCCAAAGAGACCGTCGAAAAGATGGGCAAGCTCGGCATGATGGGCATTTATTTCCCGACTGAGGTCGGCGGTGCAGGCGGCGATGTGCTGTCCTACGTCATGGCAGTGGAAGAGCTGAGCAAGGTCTGCGGCACCACCGGTGTCATCGTCTCTGCTCACACCAGCCTGTGTGCTGCTCCTATTTATGAAAATGGTACTCCCGAGCAGAAGGCAAAGTATCTGCCCAAGCTGTGCAGCGGTGAGTGGCTGGGTGCTTTCGGCCTGACTGAGCCGGGTGCCGGCACCGATGCACAGGGTCAGCAGACCTTTGCAAAGCAGGACCCCGAGACCGGTGATTGGATCCTGAACGGTTCCAAGATCTTCATCACCAACGCCGGCTACGCAAACGTCTTTATCGTTATTGCTGTCACCGATATCGTGCCCGACAAGAAGGGCCGTCCCACCAAGCAGTGCTCCGCCTTTATCGTGGAGCGCACCGACCCGGGCTTCTCTGTCGGTAAGGCTGAGGACAAGATGGGCATCCGCGGTTCTTCCACCTGCGAGCTGATCTTTGAGGACTGCCGCATCCCTGCTGACCGTATGCTGGGTGTGCGTGGCCGCGGCTTCCAGCTGGCTATGGCTACTCTGGACGGTGGCCGTATCGGCATTGCTTCTCAGGCTCTGGGCATCGCCGAGGGCGCTCTGGAAGAGACCGTTGCTTACGTCAAGGAGCGCAAGCAGTTCGGCCGCAGCATTTCCGCATTCCAGAACACCCAGTTCGAGCTGGCTGAGATGAAGGCACGCGTTGAGGCTGCAAAGTATCTGGTCTACGCTGCTGCTCTGAAGAAGCAGGAAGCAATGGACGGCAAGAAGGTTCGTTACAGCGTCGAGGCTGCTCAGGCAAAGCTGATCGCAGCCCGCACCG
>OGWZ01002638.1_pt1 | contig 13632 bp, 7 predicted proteins | sample 1576141 | NCBI WGS metagenome assembly OGWZ01 (sample SAMEA3541512, study PRJEB24748) | human gut metagenome | biome: human gut; feature: human-associated habitat; material: faeces | place: China | collected 2012
AAGGAGAGCGTGGATAGAAATCTCGACACAATGCAAGTTATAGTTATCGTAATGGGTCGCTCTCCGCAAGGAGAGCGTGGATAGAAATCTCGACACAATGCAAGTTATAGTTATCGTAATGGGTCGCTCTCCGCAAGGAGAGCGTGGATAGAAATAATCTCTTTGCCAATCCGGGAAGCACTGAACTAACCGTCGCTCTCCGCAAGGAGAGCGTGGATAGAAATTATCCACACTGCCCGGGAAGGCAGTGACAACGAGGTCGCTCTCCGCAAGGAGAGCGTGGATAGAAATAATCTCTTTGCCAATCCGGGAAGCACTGAACTAGTCGCTCTCCGCAAGGAGAGCGTGGATAGAAATCAGTATGAGCATTGCGAGTAACTTCAAGCACGCGAGTCGCTCTCCGCAAGGAGAGCGTGGATAGAAATTGTCGCATGACGGCAGAAAAATAATCCAAAATAGACCGTCGCTCTCCGCAAGGAGAGCGTGGATAGAAATGCGTTGCTGTGCAATCTCCTGCATGACAGACGGATGTCGCTCTCCGCAAGGAGAGCGTGGATAGAAATTCCGCATTGACAAATCGCAGCTGTGGGTTGACTGGGTCGCTCTCCGCAAGGAGAGCGTGGATAGAAATATTGCTGTCATCTCCTAATATACCAGCAGGCAAAAGTCGCTCTCCGCAAGGAGAGCGTGGATAGAAATTGCTCCGACTGGGCCAAGACTCTTTTCCGGTATCGTCGCTCTCCGCAAGGAGAGCGTGGATAGAAATACAATCTCAACCTAGACTGGATCCTCGACACGCTCAAGTCGCTCTCCGCAAGGAGAGCGTGGATAGAAATTAACAGATTTACAGAGCGGTCTCCCTCGCCGCTCGTCGCTCTCCGCAAGGAGAGCGTGGATAGAAATCTGGTGTTGTGGGCGACATTGAAATCTGCGTAATAGTCGCTCTCCGCAAGGAGAGCGTGGATAGAAATATCTTGCAGCCGATGTAATGTCGGCCCTGCTTGGTCGCTCTCCGCAAGGAGAGCGTGGATAGAAATTGCGCCACACCCGCGGCAGTGACCTGCGCGTGGGTCGCTCTCCGCAAGGAGAGCGTGGATAGAAATGCGGATAACAACATTTGATGTAATTGGCAATGTGTCGCTCTCCGCAAGGAGAGCGTGGATAGAAATTTCCAACAACAGTAAGATTGATGGGTTCTGCAAAAGTCGCTCTCCGCAAGGAGAGCGTGGATAGAAATAATGGATGACTTCGAACCATCCACAACACGGAGAGTCGCTCTCCGCAAGGAGAGCGTGGATAGAAATTGCTAACTTCTGCCGCAATCGCTTCTGTCCGACGTCGCTCTCCGCAAGGAGAGCGTGGATAGAAATAATCTTTCCACCCCCACAGGTCAAACCAGTTCGCGGTCGCTCTCCGCAAGGAGAGCGTGGATAGAAATTCGACATATGTAATTCGGCTTCCGCGTTGCCAAGTAGTCGCTCTCCGCAAGGAGAGCGTGGATAGAAATGGCAAGTTTGTTTTGTTTGTCGGGTTGTATTTTTGTCGCTCTCCGCAAGGAGAGCGTGGATAGAAATGCTTGAATCTAAGCAGATTGACCCGTCTGTGATGGTCGCTCTCCGCAAGGAGAGCGTGGATAGAAATTGTTGTCGAGTATAAAAGGGCAAAAGAAAAAGCCGTCGCTCTCCGCAAGGAGAGCGTGGATAGAAATTCTGCAAAGACAATTCGCAGAGATATTGCAAGTATGCCCGTCGCTCTCCGCAAGGAGAGCGTGGATAGAAATTCTTGGCTCTCGTCTTTATGATATGTCCGCCGCGTGTCGCTCTCCGCAAGGAGAGCGTGGATAGAAATCTCTGGTGGGGCGTTCGCAAGGCCGTTGGCAGCCTGAGTCGCTCTCCGCAAGGAGAGCGTGGATAGAAATTTCCAAGTGCGCATTGTAACTGGCTGATTGCTCCGTCGCTCTCCGCAAGGAGAGCGTGGATAGAAATTTCCGTCATCACAACTTGAACCTCCCGTCAAGAGTCGCTCTCCGCAAGGAGAGCGTGGATAGAAATAAAAAAGGACAGGCAAAATAGTAAAGTTTAGCGAGTCGCTCTCCGCAAGGAGAGCGTGGATAGAAATAAGAATAGACCCCGACCAAGTACCCGGATAAACGGTCGCTCTCCGCAAGGAGAGCGTGGATAGAAATTGCAACAGAAATGGCCGGGCCAGAAAGGCCCGGGTCGCTCTCCGCAAGGAGAGCGTGGATAGAAATCCACCAGTTGACACATCATCAGTCAAAGTATCCTTGTCGCTCTCCGCAAGGAGAGCGTGGATAGAAATAACCTCCGAAAGACTGCGCATGCCCTCCCATTGAAGTCGCTCTCCGCAAGGAGAGCGTGGATAGAAATACAAGTTGCACATCAACAGGCCGACCATAACGAGTCGCTCTCCGCAAGGAGAGCGTGGATAGAAATATAATTTTGCCGAAACAACTTGACTGAACGCCGCCGTCGCTCTCCGCAAGGAGAGCGTGGATAGAAATCACGCAATGCAAATTATAGTTGTCGTAATGGACACGTCGCTCTCCGCAAGGAGAGCGTGGATAGAAATATGAGGGAGGATGTATTATACAGCATAATAGTCAAGTCGCTCTCCGCAAGGAGAGCGTGGATAGAAATATTGACACGCAACACCTTGGCATATGTGTCATACAGTCGCTCTCCGCAAGGAGAGCGTGGATAGAAATGCTAGAATCCAAGCAGATTGACCCGTCTGTGATGGTCGCTCTCCGCAAGGAGAGCGTGGATAGAAATCATAAGTGAGGTTTATGCCAATTTTGACGGGTTGTCGCTCTCCGCAAGGAGAGCGTGGATAGAAATATTCCATTGATTATATTATTGATTATGTCAATGATGTCGCTCTCCGCAAGGAGAGCGTGGATAGAAATCCAAGATTTGCTTAACGGTACTATCCCTCAGGAGTGTCGCTCTCCGCAAGGAGAGCGTGGATAGAAATGCGGATGGTGCTGTTTCTGGCTCTGGTGATTATGTCGCTCTCCGCAAGGAGAGCGTGGATAGAAATATTCACACGCAGAACCTTTGCGTATGTGTCATACAGTCGCTCTCCGCAAGGAGAGCGTGGATAGAAATAGTGCCGGAAAGTAATGGGTGTTTTGCAATGCAGTCGCTCTCCGCAAGGAGAGCGTGGATAGAAATGCAAGGTGCCGCTGTTGGGTATTAAGTGATGATGAAGTCGCTCTCCGCAAGGAGAGCGTGGATAGAAATATAATTCTGCCGAAACAACTTGACAGACCTGCGCCGTCGCTCTCCGCAAGGAGAGCGTGGATAGAAATAAGGTATTTTTTCAAGGCGCAACCGGCGCAATCAGTCGCTCTCCGCAAGGAGAGCGTGGATAGAAATAAGGCCATCATACTGGCCGCTCGGCTGCGGTGCGGTCGCTCTCCGCAAGGAGAGCGTGGATAGAAATACCCGGACGGTCGCCTGACATGCTGTGAATATGGTCGCTCTCCGCAAGGAGAGCGTGGATAGAAATGACATTGAAACCAGCCGAGTTTGTACCGACGCAGGTCGCTCTCCGCAAGGAGAGCGTGGATAGAAATTATCCACCGGGGCCCCCATCATTTTTATCTGGGGTGTCGCTCTCCGCAAGGAGAGCGTGGATAGAAATTATTGAGGCTGACAAAATTTGCAAGCCTCCGGTCAAGGTCGCTCTCCGCAAGGAGAGCGTGGATAGAAATCCATACGTCCCGCTTGCCAAGGTCCGGCACTGTGAGGTCGCTCTCCGCAAGGAGAGCGTGGATAGAAATCGGGGTCATGGAGTTTGGCCCCGGCGAAGTGTTTGGTCGCTCTCCGCAAGGAGAGCGTGGATAGAAATATGGGCGTCGGGACCACGCGCGACAGGCGCGGGGTCGCTCTCCGCAAGGAGAGCGTGGATAGAAATCTTGTACACGTCCGCAACCGTCAGCTGGGTGCCCTGTCGCTCTCCGCAAGGAGAGCGTGGATAGAAATTAACGTTGGTTTTCCCATCGCCGCTTTTTTGCTGAGTCGCTCTCCGCAAGGAGAGCGTGGATAGAAATAACCGATTCATGAGGCGCCTTACACCAATTTTCACGTCGCTCTCCGCAAGGAGAGCGTGGATAGAAATTTAACAAGCCAGATTAACTATAATGACAAGGACTTGTCGCTCTCCGCAAGGAGAGCGTGGATAGAAATTGTCCGATTACGTCAGCGTTGACGTTGAAACCACCGTCGCTCTCCGCAAGGAGAGCGTGGATAGAAATAACGCCAGCCCAACGGCACGGGTATTTGCCGTTGTCGCTCTCCGCAAGGAGAGCGTGGATAGAAATTAGTTAAAGTTGTAGACTTGCCAGAACCTTTTTTGTCGCTCTCCGCAAGGAGAGCGTGGATAGAAATATGATTCCTTTGCAGCTCCTTTCTACGCAGCCTGTCGCTCTCCGCAAGGAGAGCGTGGATAGAAATCTTGATTACTGCGATGATGAACATACAGAATGGTCTGGTCGCTCTCCGCAAGGAGAGCGTGGATAGAAATGTCAAAATAAGCTTGATAACGTTTGGCAGACCCAGTCGCTCTCCGCAAGGAGAGCGTGGATAGAAATGTAAAATTTACCGTGATAGTCTCCACGCTCTTGTGTCGCTCTCCGCAAGGAGAGCGTGGATAGAAATCTATGTACCAGTCCTCAAAAGCCCAGCGCACGGCGTCGCTCTCCGCAAGGAGAGCGTGGATAGAAATCTCCTTTACCAGCGGCGCAAGCCGTCCACTCCAGCGTCGCTCTCCGCAAGGAGAGCGTGGATAGAAATGACGACATACTTAGACACCTCTTCAATGGATGAGTCGCTCTCCGCAAGGAGAGCGTGGATAGAAATGTTTTCTGCCAAGTACGCATCCGCGCCTATAAATTGGGCGTCGCTCTCCGCAAGGAGAGCGTGGATAGAAATGTGCGATGATATGTACCTCGTGGAATGTCGTTTCCGGTCGCTCTCCGCAAGGAGAGCGTGGATAGAAATAAGAATTTTAAGCCGGAGGTGCGTGATTGGTTCGTCGCTCTCCGCAAGGAGAGCGTGGATAGAAATGAAGAACCCGAAGCAACCCATGTACCATGCTCAGTCGCTCTCCGCAAGGAGAGCGTGGATAGAAATAACTCTATTACAGCAACAAGAACTTTTGAGTTTGACGTCGCTCTCCGCAAGGAGAGCATGGAATGTTTCTCTTTCTGACTGTTCAGGGTGGTTTTGTTCATGCGGATATCCGCTTTAATTTTAAAAATTGATATAGTAAAAACTCTCGCATAAAATAATATAAAAATATTATATTATCTACTTGACAGGGTACCCCGGCGGGGTATATAGTGAATATACCCCGCCGGGGTACCTTGCATGTGATGGGAGGGTAACATAATGCAGGAAAACGAAAAGAAGGAACCGTGTTGCTGCTGTGCACACAAAACAAAGCATCGCAGTGAAGAAGAGTATAAAAGCCTGGTCCACAGACTGAACCGGATCGAAGGGCAGATTCGGGGCATCCGTGGGATGGTGGAAAACGAAGCGTATTGTCCGGATATTCTGGTGCAGTCGGCGGCGGTAACGGCGGCGATGAACGCGTTCAACCGTGAGCTGCTGGCAAACCATATCCGCACCTGTGTGGCGGATGATATCCGTGCCGGGAATGACGAAGTTGTGGATGAGCTGCTGAAAACGCTGCAGAAACTGATGAAATAAGCATTGCCTGCACAAAATAGCAGAAGCAGAACATGAAATAAATGCACGAGTGTTTGAGCCAGCAAAAATGCCATGCCAGTGCCTAGTACGATTGTTTTTCTGTTCACAAACATCGGTAAAAGTTTGTGTAACATTACCAGAGCCATGAATAAATGCCAGTCATTCCCTGTGAGAGGGTGTGGATAGAAATGGTAACCTCAATAATACGTCGAATTGCAGGCTAACCGCTCACCAAAAGGGGAGTGAGGATAGAAACAACTCAAACATCAACAACCCGTGTTCAAACACCAAAGCGAAACCACTCACCAATCATCACACAGGAATTATAGAATCACTACCGCAAAAGAGAGGAAACCGGAGGAAAGAAGTGGAACAATATAACGTAACCGGGATGAGCTGCGCCGCGTGCAGTGCCCGGGTGGAAAAAGCCGTCAGCAAAGTGCCGGGCGTAACATCCTGCTCGGTCAGCCTGCTGACCAACTCAATGGGGGTGGAGGGCACCGCCGCTCCGGCAGATATTGTGGCCGCAGTGGAAGCCGCAGGCTATGGCGCAAGCCCTAAAAACGCTGCCGCCCAGTCCGCCGCGCCGTCAGCAGATGCCTTAAAAGATACCGAGACCCCGCGCCTCAAACGCCGCCTGATTGCCTCGCTGATCTTCTGGGTGGTGCTGATGTACTTCTCCATGGGGCACATGCTATGGAACTGGCCGCTGCCGGGCTTTATGCAGGGCAACCATGTGGCAATGGGTATTTTACAGATGCTGCTCACCATTATCATCATGGTCATCAACCAAAAGTTCTTTATCAGCGGCTTTAAGGCGCTGTGGAACCGTGCCCCCAATATGGATACCCTGGTATCCCTTGGCGCTACCGCGGCCTTTGGCTACAGCACTTACGCTCTGTTTGCCATGACGGTGGCCCAGGTGCAGGGGGATGCCATGGCCGTGATGGGCTATATGGAGGAGTTTTATTTTGAATCCGCCGCAACCATCCTGACCCTGATCACGGTGGGCAAAACGTTGGAAGCCCGCTCCAAGGGCAAGACCACCGATGCCCTGAAAGGCCTGATGAACCTGGCCCCCAAAACCGCAACGCTGCTGCGCAATGGGGCGGAAGTTACCGTTCCCATCGAACAGGTGCAGCAGGGCGATGTGTTTGTGGTGCGCCCCGGCGAGAATATCCCCGTTGACGGCGTGGTGCTGGAAGGCAGCAGCGCGGTGAACGAATCGGCCCTGACCGGTGAGAGCATCCCGGTGGATAAGGCCGAAGGCGACAGCGTGAGCGCCGCAACCCTGAACCAATCCGGCTTTTTGCGCTGCCGTGCCACCCGCGTGGGTCAGGATACCACGCTGGCTCAGATCATCCAGATGGTCAGCGATGCCGCAGCCACCAAGGCACCCATTGCCAAAATTGCAGACCGCGTCTCCGGTGTGTTTGTGCCGACCGTCATCACCCTGGCGGTCATCACCACCATCGTGTGGCTGCTGGCTGGGCAGACCGTTGGCTATGCGCTGGCCCGCGGCATTTCGGTGCTGGTCATCAGCTGCCCCTGTGCGCTGGGCCTGGCAACGCCGGTTGCCATTATGGTTGGCAATGGTGTGGGCGCTAAAAACGGCATTCTCTTCAAAACCGCGGTTTCGCTGGAGCAGACCGGTAAAACCGAGATCGTTGCCCTGGATAAAACTGGCACCATCACCAGCGGCGAGCCGCGCGTGACGGATATCCTGCCCGCAGACGGTGTGACGGAGCAGGTACTGATGAGCCTTGCCGCTGCCTTGGAGCAGAAGAGTGAACACCCGCTGGCCCGCGCTGTGCTGCAAAAGGCACAGGAGGATAACCTGCCCCTCGCCGAAGTGGCAGATTTCCAGGCTCTGCCCGGCAACGGCCTGACGGCTGTGCTGAACGACAGTACCCTGTACGGCGGCAACGCCAAGCTGATGCAGACCCTTGGCGTGGCGGTGCCGCAAAAGATGGCATCCAGCGCCGAAGCGCTGGCCGCCCAGGGCAAGACCCCGCTGTTCTTTGCCAAGGATGGCACCATGCAGGGCGTTATCGCGGTGGCGGACGTCATCAAGGAGGACAGCCCGCAGGCTGTGCGTGAACTGCAGGGCATGGGCATCCGTGTTGTGATGCTGACCGGCGATAACGAGCGCACCGCCAAAGCCATTGGTGCACAGGCCGGTGTGGACGAAGTGATTGCCGGTGTGCTGCCCGATGGCAAGGAAGCTGTGATCCGCAGCCTGAAAAACAAGAGCCGCGTGGCCATGGTGGGCGATGGCATCAACGATGCACCGGCCCTGACCCGCGCGGATGTCGGTATTGCCATTGGCGCCGGTACGGATGTTGCGATTGACGCCGCTGACGTTGTGCTGATGAAGAGCCGCCTGAGCGATGTGCCCGCCGCCATCCGCCTGAGCCGCGCTACTCTGCACAATATCCACGAAAACCTGTTCTGGGCCTTTGCCTACAATGTGTTGGGCATCCCCCTGGCGGCAGGTGTCTTTATCCCGCTGCTGCACTGGCAGATGAACCCGATGTACGGCGCTGCGGCCATGAGCCTGTCCAGCTTCTGCGTGGTTTCCAACGCACTGCGGCTGAACCTGTTCGATATTCGCAGCACCAAACATGACCATAAACGCAAAGCACACAAAACAAGCAAAAAGGAGAACACGACCATGAATAAGACCATTAAAATTGAAGGCATGATGTGCGGCCATTGCGAAGCAACCGTGAAAAAGGCACTGGAAGCGCTGGACGGTGTTTCCGCCGCTGAAGTAAGCCACACCGCCGGTACCGCTGTTGTAACGCTGGATAAGCCGGTGGATGACACTGTGCTGAAAAAAGCCGTTGAGGACAAAGATTATACCGTGACCGGCATTGAATAATCCCGGTTCAAAAGCAAAGGAATAAGCATGAAAGCGCCCGCACGCTGCCTTGCAGCAGGCGGGCACTTTTTTGTTGTGGCCCCGCGGTAAAACAGAAAAGCTGAAAAAACATTTTGATAAGCATTCTAATATTGCTTGCGAAAATCATAACAGAAGTATAACAAAACAATATGATTTGGCCAGTTGCACTTGCACTATAGTGGATAATATTATACAATCTACATAAAAGATGGGGGCGCCCGTCTTACCCAGCCAACACGAGGGGACAACACAGATGTATATCAATTTTGGTTCCATCAACAGCCGCCAGGCTGCGGACGGCAGCTGTACTGCACCGCTTACAGTGGATTCCTGCGGAACATGCCGATTGAAAAAGCACGCCAGCCTGCCAACTATTACGCGGTATGATGAAAATGCGTATCAGCTGTTTTATATCGCTGCGGGCAAGGCGCACTTCTGGTTTGATGATGCCGAGCATGTGGTAACAGCGGGTCATATGGTGCTGTACCGCCCGCAGGAAGAGCGCCGCTATATCTACTATCTTGAGGACCACCCGGAGGTGTTCTGGGTCTATTTTTCCGGCAGCGAGGCCGCTGCGGTGCTGCAGGCGCATGAGATTCCGCTGGATGGCCATGTGTTTTACAGCGGCATTATGCCAGAGTACAAAAATACTTTCCGCCGCATGATCCAGGAATTGCAGCTCTGCCAGTACGCCTATCGGGATTATACGGCCGGGTTGTTCCAGATGATGCTGGTGCTGGTCAGCCGCCAGCGGCAGGAACGGCGGTCGATCAACGGCACCACGCGGGAGCAGATCGAAGCCGCAGCCGCCTATTTTAACGAGAATTATACTGCCCGCATCAATGTGGATGAATACGCCGAGTCCCTGCACATGAGCACGGCATGGTTCATCCGCAGCTTCAAACAGTATGTGGGCTTGTCGCCCGCACGGTATATCCAGTCGCTGCGTATCGTCAATGCACAGCGCTTGCTGGAAGGCACCAAATACAGCATCGGTGAAGTTTCCGAGATCGTCGGGTATGATAACCCGCTGTATTTCAGCCGTGTGTTCAAAAAGGAAACCGGGCTTTCCCCCGCGCAGTACCGCAAAGCGGAGCGGGCAGGCGAACAGCCGTCCGACCCGCAGGAAGAGGATGCCTGCACCCCCAATATCGACAAAAACCGCAATTCATAGTATAATACCCCCATACACTTTGGTATGGGGGCTTTTTATGTTTGCAGCAGCAATTTGTGTCAGCATCCTGTTGGGGGTGCTGGTTTGGGCACTGCCGGGGCGGCTGTGCGACCGCAGGGCAACCCATGCGGATGTACTGGCCGGGCCGGGCATTGTGCTGGCAGTGTGGATCATCGCAGCATGTGCGTTTGCCCAGCCGGGGCTGGCGCAGGGGTTTGATCTGTTCCGCCTGCTGGCCATCAATGGGGCGGCACTGTGGGCCTGCGGCACTGTGTTGTTACTCCGCCTGCGCAGCGGGCGGCGGTACCGCACACTTTGGACGGTTGCTGCGCTGCTGATTGCCGCCATCGGCCTGGAAGTATTCGTGGGCAACGCACCCTATTTTGCAACCCACGGCTACCAGCCCGTTGACCTGCGCGCCTATTTGCAGGATGCCCCGGCGGATGGGGAGCCGATTGCTTTGAACGATGAGCACAGTACCCTTACCTTTACCGGCATCCATCAGCCGCTGTATAACGTTGCGCTGGATGGCGTTGTCTACCAGTATGACGGCAACTATCCGCAGGATCAGAACCCGCTGTTTATCCTGTGGGTGTCCGGTACCGACGAAGCCAGCACCGCCCCGCGCCAGAGCTGGCAGTGGCAGGCGGCCCCGCGAGCGGCACGCAGCCTGGTGCGCACGCTGGATTTTTCCGGCGCGGTAGATACCCTGACCCTGCAAGCGGAGGGCTATAGCGGAGAGTACCGCAGTTATGACCTGAACTATACCGTGCAGGCGGTTCTGGCCAATGTACCCCGCCCGATGGATTTCTCGCTGCTGCGGCTGGCAGTGGTGTATCTGGCACTGCTGGCCTTGTGGGGGCTGCGCCCCGGCGCTGCCGCGTGGCACGAAGCCTACTTGACCCACCGCGCCAAATACCGCCCGGCGGTGCTGGTGCTGGGCTGCATGCTCTGCCTGCTGGCCGCAGCGGCCCCCTTTGCTGATGCCCGCAACTCCGGCGTGGCGACCTCGTTTTATAATGTCGAAAACTGGGACGGCGAAAGCCGCATCACCTTCACCCAGCATATCAGCGATTGGCAGAATGATTCCGCTGCGCAGTACGGCGCTCTGGCCCACAGCCTGCTGAATGGCCGCCTGGATCTGCAGCGCGACCCGCCCGCCGCCATGGCGGAGATGCAGAACCCTTACGATACCGCCGCCCGTCAGAGCGCGGCCCCGGATGCTTTGTGGGATGTTGCTTATTATCAGGGGCGGTACTATGTTTACTTTGGCATTGTGCCGTGCCTGCTGTTCCAGCTGCCGTTTGAGCTGCTGACCGGCGTACCGGACCTGCCGCCCAGCTTGGCAATGATCGTGATGGCCTGGCTGCTGATTTTGGCAGTGTTTGGTTTGGTGCGGCAGGCTGCGCAGCGCTGGTTCCCGTCCGCCTCAGCGGCGGCCTGCCTGCTGGCTGCGGCGGGCATTGCGGGCGGTAGCCAGGTGTACTACCTGCTGCTGCGCCCCTCGGTGTATGAATACGCCATCCTGTGCGGCGCGGCATTTGTGCTGCTGGCCCTGTGGCAGTGGCTGTGCGCCGCCAACACCCCAGTGCAGCACCATGGCAAAATCATGCTGCACATGGCGCTTGGCAGCCTGTGCATGGCGCTGGTGGCGGGATGCCGCCCCCAGATGGAGCTGTTTGCCGTGCTCTGCCTGCCGATCTTCTGGCCGCAGTATATCCGGCAAAAACGCTTGCGCAGCAAGCAGGGAATAACCGAAGCCATCGCCTTTGTTCTGCCGGTTATTCTGGTAGCCCTGGGGCTGATGGCCTACAATGCCGCGCGGTTCGGCTCGCCGTTTGATTTTGGCGCCAATTACAACCTGACCAGCAACGATATGACCCACCGCGGCTTCCGCATTGGGCGGCTGGCCCCGGCGTTGTTCACCTATTTCCTGTCCCTGCCGGTGGTGCAGGCGGTGTTCCCCTACCTGGCGGGTACCAAAATGCAGACAAACTTTATGGGGATGACCATTACCGAAGTATTTTACGGCGGTGCCCTGGTCAGCCTGCCGCTGCTGTGGGCCTTTGCTGCCCTGCCTTTGCTGCGCCGCCGTATGGCAAGGCAGAAAGACCTGCGCGCCATGGTGCTGCTGCCCGTGCTGCTGGCTGTTATTCTGGCCGCGTTGGACTGCCAGATGGCCGGTGTGCTCTACCGCTATCTCAGCGACTATTTAACCCCGCTGCTGTTCGCCGCCGCATTGGTCTGGCTGTGGGCCGAAAGCGCCCTTGCCCCGCGCGTGCAGGCCGCCGCATCGGGCAGCATCCTGCATACCGTGCAGCACATGCTGCAGGGGGCGATGCTGGCAGCTGTTGCCGTGGGGATCTGTTACAGCTTCTGTGTCTACTTTGCTGCGGAACCGGGCCTTCTGGGCCAGAATCCTGCGCTGTACCAGAATGTCAGCCGTCTGGTGCAGTTCTGGCTGTAAAATCAGGGCGAAAACAAAATTCAGCAAAATTCAAATTAGATAAAATAAAAGCATATGCCCCATGTCAGCCGGGAAAATCCGGCCAGTCAGGAGAGCATGTGCTTTTTCTTTTTATATGGGCATTCTGTATGGATCGTTTTCGGATGGAATAAATATAAAAAATCCTGCAAACAGGATAGCGGCCCCGTTTGCAGGCCATTCAGCTCAAAATTTAATAGGTGATGATCACGCCCTGGTCCTGTGCGTAAAAGCTGCACAGACCGCTGCAGGGCACAATATCCACCCGTGCATCCGGCCATTTGGCGTGGATGCCGTGTTCCAACAGGTTAGCGGCGTTCTGGTTGTTGCACTCGCTGATCAGCACCGGGCGCACACCATCGTAACCGTCCTCGTCCATCTGTTCCAAAATCTTGGCAAGCACCCGCGCTTCGCCGCGCGTCTTAAAGAAAAAGTCGATTGTGCCATCTTCGGTGCGGCGGCCCAAAACGCGCATGTTCAGCCGCCCGGCAATAAAGCCCACCACGCGGCTGACCCGCCCGGCTTTGGCAAGGTTATCAAAGCTGGCCAGGGCAAACATAATGTGCCCTTTCTGTGCCCAGTTGGCCAGCTCAATGCAGATGGTATCAAAGCTGGTTCCTATCCGGATCAGCTTGTTGGCCAGCTCTGCTGCACCGGCCAGCGCGCCGGAACAGCTCAGGGTATCCAACACAAAAATCTGCTTTTCGGGGTGTTCTTCCAGCACCATCTCCCGCGCGGCCAGCGCGGCGTTGTAGCTGCCCGAAAGATTATGGCTGATGGTCAGCGCAATGCTTTTGTCCGCCATCAAAAACAGCTCGGCCCATTCTTCCGGGCTGGGGCAGGCGGTGGTGCTGGCGCCGTTATAATCCGTCATGGCCTGCAGCATGGCTTTGGTGTTCAGGGTGGGCAAGTCCACAAACTCGCGCTCGCCAACGCGAATCTTGAATGGAACCAATGCAAACTGAACCCCCGGTGCAGTGTCCGGCAGGGTACGGATCTCACAAGAAGAGTCCGATGCGATCATCCATTCCATAAAAAGTCCTCCTGTAACGCAGGCAAAAAGCTGCGCAATCAGCCGGAACAATCCGGCATTTTTTTTGGCGCGCTCGTGGCCGCCGTGCCGCGGCGGGGCCAACCCCCAGGCCGCGGATACTATTTTCTAATTCTATTATACGGGCCGCCCAACAAAGCGTCAAGCAAGAAAAAACAGCAAGTGTAAAAATTAGCGCCTTTTCCCGGTGGGCTATTGCGCCAATGTGTGCAGCGGGGTATAATATCTATGGCAATACCGCATAATTCTAAGTGCCGATACGGCGAGCGAGGTGCGGCAGAT
>OGWZ01002642.1_pt1 | contig 13606 bp, 7 predicted proteins | sample 1576141 | NCBI WGS metagenome assembly OGWZ01 (sample SAMEA3541512, study PRJEB24748) | human gut metagenome | biome: human gut; feature: human-associated habitat; material: faeces | place: China | collected 2012
GGTCGGCGCTGGCCCGGCAGGTCCGGAGGTCCCGAAAAGCTGCCCCCACCCCCACCTGGAGGGCGGGGAAGTAGGCAGACTGGGGCAGGGCCGCCGTCACCGCCTCCAGGCGCTGGGGCAGAGCTGCCGGCCGGCCCGGCGGATCCTCCGCCAGCCAGAGGATGGTCTCCCCGGCCACTGTGAGGTATCCCGGGTCCCCCAGACGGTCCAGCACCTGGCGGAGGTAGGCCGCCCCCTGGGCCAGCCAAGCCTCCTCCGTCTCCTCCTCGTAGAAGGGAGTCACCGGCAGGGGCGTCCCCGGCAGCCCCGGGCGGAAGAGGACCACCCGGAAGGTCCGCCCGCCCCCCAGGCCCACCTCGGCCAGCCGCTGGAGGCGCCTCTCTGACAGGCGCTTGCCGGTGAGCAGGTCCCGCAGGGCCCCCTCCACCTGGCCGGTCTTCTGCCGCTGCTGGAAAATGGCAAAGGCGATGCTCTGGCTCACATCCACCATCCGCACCTCGGCAGGCATCTCAAACAGGGGTAGACCCAGCCGGTCCCCCAGGGCCAGGACGCTGGGGGGAATGGCGGGCAGGAAGGTGCTCAGATTCAGCACCACCCCGGCCACCTCCCGGTCAAAGAGGTCCTGGAGCAGGGACAGCAAAGCCCCCTCCCGGTCCCCGGTGACCACCCCGGACAGGAGGATAAGCTCGCCCCCCTTCAGCCAGGCGGTGTACTTGGGTTCTTCCAGGATGTGGACCCAGCGGATCTCGTTGCCCCCGCCGCTGGCCCCGGCCACCAGGCGGAGCCGGTTGGCATAGGGCAGGGCCAGGATGCCCCGGCAGGTCATGGCCATGGCCACCCCCTCCTTTCCATCTGCGTTGGTTCTAGGATACCCCCGTCTCCCCCTCCAACGCAACGGGGCACGGCGGGGGAATCCATTCCTTTTTCTGCGGGAGTGGATTCCTTTTTTACATGGAATGTGATATACTAATTTTTAAAGAGGGGAGGTGATCCTATGAACATTGATCACTTGCGTTACTTTCTCGTCCTCTCCCAGGAGATGCACTACAGCCGGGCAGCCCAACGGCTGAACATCTCTCAGTCCGGCCTGAGCCACGCCATCGTCACCTTGGAGAAGGAACTGGGAGTGTCCCTGTTCCAAAAAAGCGGACGAGGCATCGCCCTGGGCCGGTTTGGGGAGGCTCTGCTGCCCCAGGCCCAGCAGATCGTGGCCCTGGCGGACAGCTGCCTGCGCAACTTCCAGATGCTCAAGGACGGGGTGGGGACCATCCGTCTGCAGACCATCCCCCTGCTGGTGATCCCCACCGTCACCCGGCTGTGCCGGCAGTTTATGGGGGAGAACCCAGGGTGTGACTTCACCTTCTCCACCGGCATGTCCCGCCAGGTGTGCCAGGCCCTCACCGAGGGGAAGGTGGACATCGGTTTCTGCTCTAAGATTTACTCCGACCCCCAGCTGGAGTACGCCCCCATCCTCCGCCGGTCCATGGTGGCCGCCGTGCCCCTGGACCATCCCCTGGCCCAGCAAAGCAGCGTCACCCTGGAGGACACCCTCCCCTACCCCCATGTGACCTACTCCTGGCTCAGCGGCCAGCGGGACCCGGTGGAGGCCCTTTTCGCCCCGGTGCGGGACCGGTGGCGCATCGCCTACGAGGTGGAGGATGCCAACTTCATCCTGGAGCTGGTGGCCCAGGGCTTCGGCATCACCGTCCTGCTGGACACCCCGCCGGTCCACCGGCCGGACGTGAAGGTCCTTCCCCTCACCCAGCCGGTGCAGATGGGGGACTTCTACATCGTCCGGCGCAAGCCGCCCCATCCCCTGGCCAACGTGGACCGGTTCTTTGACTTCTGCGTGGAGCAGGCCCGTCACCCGGCCCAGGACCTGCCCCCGGTCTCCCTGCCGGCCGCGCCGGCGGAGTGAGGGTTCCAAATCCAAAGAACGCCCCTGATGGGAAGCCAATGCTTCCCATCGGGGGCGTTTTGCGGTTTCCTAGGAACGACGGGGCTTACAGCTTGGCGTAGGCCGCGGCGGTCTGGGCGGCCAGTTTGGCGTTGTTGAACACCAGCTGGATGTTGGCCTCCAAACTGTCTCCCCCGGTGATCTCCTTGACCTTGGCCAGGAGGAAGGGGGTGGTCTCCTTGCCGTGGATGCCCTTCTCCTGGGCCTCGGCGATGGCCTGGTCGATGACGGCGTTGATGGCGTCGGCGTCCATGGAGTACTGCTCGGGGATGGGGTTGGTCACCAGGATGCCCCCGTGGAGGCCCAGGTCGTGCTGGGTCTTCAGGATCTTGGCCAGCATCTCGGGGCTGTCCACCTGGTAGTCCACCTTCAGGCCGGAGGTCCGGGTGTAGAAGGCGGGGAGCTCCTGGGTCTGGTAGCCCAGGACGGGGACCCCCTTGGTCTCCAGGTATTCCAGGGTGAGCTTCAGGTCCAGGATGGCCTTGGCCCCGGCGCAGACCACCATCACGTCGGTCTGGCCCAGCTCCTCCAGGTCGGCGGAGATGTCCATGGTGGTCTCCGCCCCCCGGTGGACCCCTCCAATGCCCCCGGTGGCGAAGAGCTTGATCCCCGCCATGTGGGCGATCATCATGGTGGTGGCCACGGTGGTGGCCCCGTCGGCCCCCTGGGCCACCAGGACGGACAGGTCCCGACGGGAGGCCTTGGTGACCTTCTGCCCCTGCTTGCCCAGGTACTCAATCTCCGCCGGGGAGAGGCCGGCCTTCAGCCGCCCCCCCAGGATGGCGATGGTGGCGGGGACAGCCCCGTTCTGACGGATGATCTCCTCCACCTTCAAAGCGGTCTCCACATTCTGGGGGTAGGGCATGCCGTGGGAGATGATGGTGGACTCCAGGGCCACCACGGGCTTGCCTTCCGCCAAGGCCTGGGCCACGGCGGGGTTCACGTCAAGATAGGGATTCATAGTGCTTCCTCCTGTTCTGTCATCCGCGCCTGGACCGCCTCGGCGGACAGGGCGGGGTTGATGGTCTTTTCTCCTTCTACGGCGATGGCCGCGGCGGCATTGGCTGCCCGGGCGCTGTAGGCCAGGTCCTTCCCCTCCAGGAAGGCCCAGGCCAGGGCGGCGGCAAAGGCGTCCCCCGCCCCGGTGGCGCTGCGCATCTGGGCCGGGCAGCAGGGGTACCATACGTCCTGGGTGTGGTCGGCGGCAAAGACCCCCTGGGTGCCCAGGGAGATGAACACCCGCTGCAGCCCGGTCTCCAGCAGCTTCCCCGCCGCCTGTCGGGCAGAGGGGAGATCTCGGATAGCCACCCCCGACAGGAGCTCTGCCTCCAGCCGGTTGGGCTTGAGGGTGTGGAGCTTACCCAGGATGGGCCGCACCTTCTCCGCCTTTACGGTGGACACCGGGTCCACCAAAAGGGGGGCGGTGCAGTGGTGGGCCAGGTAATCCAGTGCCTCCTGGGGGAGGTTGGCGTCGGCCACCACCAGGGCCGCCCCGTTGAGGAACCCAAGATGGCGGGCAAAGTAGGCCGGGGTGAGGGCCTCGTAAATGCCCATGTCGGACACGGCCAGGGCCATGTCCCCCATCTCGTCGCTGAGGAAGAGGTAGGTGGAGGTGGTGCCCCCGGGGACGTGGAGGGCCCGGCTCAGGTCAATGCCCAGCCGCTCGCAGGAGTCGGCCACCTGGCCGGCGTGGGGATCCTCCCCCAAGGCGGTGAGGAGGGACACCCGCACCCCCAGCAGCCGGATGTTGTGGGCAATGTTCCGACCAACGCCGCCCACGCTCATGGTGACGGTGCCGGGGTTGGAGTCTCGCCCCACCAGGGGGCCGGCGGAGCGGCCGCCGATGTCCACATTCACCGCCCCGGCCACGGCCACATAGCCGCTGTCGGGGAGGAGGTATCCCTTCCCCAGGATGCACCCCTTCTTCATCAGGTTCGAGATGTGCACCCCCACCGAGGAGCGGGTGATCCCCGCCCGCTGGGCTAGGTCCTCCTGGGAGATCATGGGGTCCTGGCGGATCCACTCTAAGATCTGCTGTTCCCGCTGGGTCACGGTCTCACCTCCATAAGCAAACGCTTAGTCTCTAATCGTGCGCTTATTCTACCACAGATTATCCCTTTGTCAAGGGGGAGATTTTTGACCCAGGGGTGGGGGGCCTAGGCGGGCCCTGTGCCGGTGGTTTCCCTCTGCCGACAACCACGCGGCCGCCCTTCTTTTTGCTTTGGGCAGAACGTCTGCCGCCAGTTTCCCCCGCCGGCGGTCATACCGGTTGATCCCATCCTTGCTCTGTGCCTTTCTTCCTCTAACCCGGTCTGCTATCTTCTGCTGTGCTGCTCCGCTCTCCCTGAGCAGGATTGCCGCTGGCCCTGCCATCCCTCTGGGGCATACAATCGCCCCCTGTATCGGTTGTTTTCCTATACAGGGGGCATCTCGTCTATGGACCATTGTTCACTGGACCGGTTCCCTGGTCAGCACCTGGCGGGGCGTTCTGTTGCATCCGCTCATTGGCCGCTGGCACCGTAGTTGGACAACACCCGGGCAGAGGGATCGTCCACCGCGCACCCGGCCCAGGACGGGTTTGGCATCCAGAAGGCAGGGATCATCCCCCCCTGGCCGGGATAGTGCTGTTCAAAGATCTCCCGGTACAGCAGGCTCTCTTTGGTGAAGGGGGTGCCGTGGGGGTACCACAGTCGGCGGCGCTGGAATTCCTCGTCGGTGTAGTGGGCCTCGGCATAGGCCTTCAGGTCGTCCACCATGGAATGGCCCACGGCATCGGAGAAGGCGGCCTTCTCCCGCCACAAAATCCCGTCCGGGAGGAGGCCCTCTCCCTGGAAGGCCTTGCGGAGAAGGTACTTGCCCACCCCGTGGCGGTTGCGTTTCCACTTGGGGTGGATGGACATGACGTAGCGAACCAGGTCGCTGTCCCCAAAGGGCACCCGGCCCTCCATGGAGTTGGCGGCGATACACCGGTCCGCCCGGAGCACGTCGTAGGTGTGGATCTCATCCACCCGCTTTTTGGCCTCCCCCTGGAAGGCCTCGTCGCTGGGGGCGAAGTCGGTGTACTTGTAGCCGAAGAGCTCATCGGAGATCTCCCCGGTCATCAGGACCCGGAGGTCGGTGGCCTCCCGGATCTTCTTGCAGCACAGGTACATCCCCAGGCTGGCCCGGATGGTGGTGATGTCCCAGGTGCCCAACAGGGCCACCACCTCCGGCAGGGCCTCCAGCACCTCCTGCCGGGTCATGGTGAAGGCGGTGTGGTCTGCGCCAAGATACTCTGCCGCCTGCTGGGCGTACTTCAGGTCGATGGGGTCGGTGTCCATGCCAATGGCGAAGGTGCGGATGGGTTTGCCCAGGAGCTTGGCGCTGATGGCGCACACCAGGCTGGAGTCCAACCCTCCAGACAGGAGGAAACCCAAAGGGGCGTCGGCATCCAGCCTGGCCTGGACAGAGCGGACCAGCAGGTCCCGGATCTTCCGGCAGGCGGTCTCCTCATCGTCGGGGCTGAACTGGGTCACCGTGGTCAGGTCGATGTACCGGTGGAAGCGGCCCCCCTCCCAGTAGTGCCCCGGGGGAAAGGGGGCGATGGTCTGGCACAGGCCCACCAGGTCCTTGGGCTCACTGGCGAAAACCGTCTCCCCGAACCGGTCGGTGCCGTAGTAGAGGGGGCGGATGCCCAAGGGGTCCCGGGCGGCCAGCAGGGCATCCGTCCGGTGATCGTACAAAACCAGGGCGAACTCCGACCCCAGCTGGGAGAACATTCCCCGGCCATACTCCCGGTACAGAGGGAGGAGAACCTCGCAGTCGCTGTCGCTGTGGAAGGGGTACTTCCCCTCCAGGGACCGGCGCAGCGCCCGGAAGCCGTAGATCTCCCCGTTGCACACAACGTAGTCCCCCTCCAGGGAGAAGGGCTGCATCCCCCGGGGAGAGAGGTCCATGATGGCCAGCCGCTGGAACCCCAGCCAACAGGAACCCACCTGGACCAGAGCCTGGTCGTCCGGCCCCCGGGTGTGGGTAGCGGCAAAGTGGGCCTCCAGCTCCTGCCGGGTCAGTTGCGCGCCTGTGGCGCCAAGAATGGTACACATAAAAAGAACACCTCCGAATGTATGCGCAGCACGTCCTGGAATTTAGGACGAATTGCTGCCATCCGCGGTGCCACCTAACTTACCGTATGCACGGTCACTCCATGGGCTCAAACAAGCCTGGGTGGGATAACGGCCACCAGCCGCCTCCCCTACTCTCCTCCCACTGGGGAAGATTTCAGTTGGGAGCTCCCGGGGGTTCTTCCCGAGGCCTCTGGTACGGCGTTTCCACTCTTCGCCGCTCACTGGGACTGATCTGCCACGGTACTTTTCCCGCTCATCGCTGCTGGATTTTTTCCTTGCATTCAGTATACGCCGCCGCGGGAAAAAATCAATGGGCGGATTGCACAAAATGAATCAGTTTTTATATTATCTTTCATTTTATTCTTCTGGCATCCCCTTTGACGCAAGGGATCCGTCTCAAAAGATTTCTCGCAATTTGCTTTCTTTTGGAATAATTTCTCCTGAAACTTCCAAATATGTTTCTGTGTTTTTGTTCTATTTCACGAAAAAATTTTGGAATTCTCCTTGGGATTGGCGACTTCTCCCTTGCGCTTTGGGGAAAGTTGCAGTATACTGACTTCGTTGTTATGAAAGTTATATTTAATATTCTTGCAAAATCAACGAAGGGAAGTGCAGCTATGACGTCAAAATTAGCACAGCTCTACGGCTCCATGGTATTCGATGAAGCCACCATGCGGGAGCGCCTGTCCCCAGAGTCTTTCGGCGCCTGGAAGGCCTGCGTCACCGACGGAAAAACCCTGGACGCTCACACCGCCGGAGAGATCGCCGAAGCCATGAAGCAGTGGGCCCTGGAGCTAGGGGCCACCCACTTCACCCACTGGTTCCAGCCCATGACCGGGGCCACCGCGGAAAAGCACGACAGCTTCCTGGACACCGACGGTAGCGGCCAGGTACTGCTGAAGTTCTCGGGCAAGGAGCTCATCCGGGGAGAGCCGGATGCCTCCTCCTTCCCCTCCGGGGGACTGCGGAGCACCTTCGAAGCCCGGGGGTACACCGCCTGGGACCCCACCTCCTTTGCCTTTGTGAAGGAGGGCTCCCTGTACATCCCCACCATCTTCTGTTCCTACTCCGGCCAGGCCTTGGACAAGAAGATGCCCCTGCTGCGCTCCATGGAGGCGGTGAGCCGCCAGGCGGTGCGTATCCTCCGCCTCTTCGGGGACACCGAGACCAAACAGGTCACCGCCCAGGTGGGGCCGGAGCAGGAGTACTTTCTCATCGACAAGGCCCTCTACCAGGCCCGGCGGGATCTGCGCCTGACCGGCCGCACCCTCTTCGGGGCCCACCCGCCCCGGGGGCAGGAGATGGAGGACCACTACTTCGGCATGATCAAGCCCCGGGTGGCCCAGTTCATGCAGGATCTGGACCAGGAGCTGTGGAAGGTAGGGGTCCCCTCCAAAACCAAGCACAACGAGGTGGCCCCCTCCCAGCACGAAATGGCCACCATCTACAGCGACGCCAACACCGCCTGCGACCACAACCAGCTGGCCATGGAGCTGCTGAAAAAGGTGGCCGACCGCCACGGGCTGGTGTGCCTCATCCACGAAAAGCCTTTTGAAGGGGTCAATGGCTCCGGCAAGCACGACAACTGGTCCCTGGCCACGGACACCGGCAAGAACCTCTTCCAGCCCGGTTCCACCCCCAGCCAGAACTTCCAGTTTCTCCTTTTCCTGGCCGCCTTTGTCAAGGGGGTGGACGAATACCAGGGGCTTCTGCGGGCCTCCGTGGCCTCCTCGGGCAACGACCACCGTCTGGGCGCCCAGGAGGCACCCCCTGCGGTGATCTCGATCTTCCTGGGGGACGAGCTCACCCAGGTGGTTCACGCCCTCTTGGAGGGCACGGACCATGTGGATCTGGGCAAGCGGGTGCTGGACATGGGCCTGGCCGCCTTGCCCCACATCCGCCAGGACAACACCGACCGCAACCGCACCTCCCCCATGGCCTTCACCGGCAACAAATTTGAGTTCCGGATGGTAGGCTCCTCTGACTCGGTCTCCGGGGCCAACATCGTCCTCAACGCCATGATGGCCCAGGAACTGGAAGGGTTCGCTGACCGCCTGGAAGGGGCTGAAGACTTCCCCGCCGCCCTGGCCGCCCTGCTCAAGGAGACCTTCCAGGTCCACCAGCGGATCCTCTTTGACGGCAACGGTTACGACGAATCCTGGGTCCAGGAGGCCCAGGCGCGAGGCCTCCTGGACCTCCCCACCACCCCCGACGCCCTGCCGGAACTGGTGACCGAAAAGGCCATCGCCCTCTTCCAGCGCCACGGGATCTATGCCCCGGAGGAGGTGGAGGCCCGGTACCACGTGTATGTGGACAAGTACGTCCAGGAGATCCTCATCGAGGCCCGCACCATGGTGGACATGGTGCAGAGGGACATCCTCCCCGCCTGCTCGGGGTACGTCTCCGATCTCTGCCGCCGGGCCCAGGCGGAGCAGGCCATGGGCCTCTCCGCCATCTATGAGACCACCGCAGCCCGCCAGGCTGGGGAGCATATAGCGGCCCTGCAGACCGCCTACCAGGCCCTCCAGGCGGCCATCCAAGCCACCCCTGCCCAGGGCGAACTGGCCATGGTCTTCTGCCGGGACAGCCTCCTGCCCCAGATGGACAAGGTCCGGGCGGCAGCAGACGCCCTGGAGGGCATTGTGGACCGGGCCCGCTGGCCCTTCCCCACCTACGTGGACCTGCTCTTCAGCGAGGGCTGACCCATGGGCAGTGTCCACGAGGAATGCGGTGTGTTCGGCCTCTATGCCCGGAAAAACTTACCGGCAGCGGACTTGGTGATGGGCGGGCTGCTGGCCCTCCAGCACCGGGGGCAGGAGAGCTGCGGCATCGTGGTCAACGACGACGGGGTTTTCTCCACCCACAAGGGGTTGGGGCTTGCAGGAGACGTCTTTTCCCCCGGAACCCTTTCCTCGCTGGGGGAGGGGTTTGCCGCCCTGGGCCATGTACGCTACGGCACCACCGGCCAAACCCACTGCCGCAATGCCCAGCCCATTGTGGTCAACCACATCAAGGGAGCCATGGCTCTGGCCCACAACGGAAACCTCACCAACGCCTACGCGCTGCGGAAGGAATTGGAGCTCCAAGGGGCCATCTTCCACACCACCAGCGACACGGAAGTGATCTCCTACCTCATCACCCGGGCGCGGCTCACCGCGCCCTCCATCGAGGCAGCGGTGTACCAAGCCATGGAGCGGCTGGAGGGGGCCTACTCCCTGGGGATCCTCTCCCCCTCCAAGCTTCTGGCGGTGCGGGATCCCTGGGGGGTGCGCCCCCTGTGCTACGGCCGGCGGGAGGACGGGACCTATGTCATCGCCTCAGAGAGCTGCGCCCTTCAGGCGACGGGGGCCCGCCTGATCCGGGACGTGGCCCCAGGAGAGATCCTGGTCTTTGACGAATACGGGGTGCGCAGCCTCACCGGCCGCTGCGCCACCCGGCCCCAGGCCACTTGCATCTTTGAATACCTCTACTTTGCCCGGCCGGACTCCGTGATCGACGGGGTCAGTGTCCACGCCGCCCGGACCCGGGCAGGGGCCCTGCTGGCCCAGACCTGCCCCACCCCGGCCGATGTGGTCATTGGCGTACCAGACTCCGGCCTGGACGGGGCGGTGGGCTATGCCCAAGCTGCCGGGCTGCCCTACGCCATCGGCTTTGTGAAAAACCGGTATGTGGGCCGCACCTTTCTCTCCCCTGGCCAGCGGGTCCGGGAGCGGCTGGTGGACGTGAAGCTCAGCGTCATCAGCTCGGCGGTTCGGGGCAAGCGGGTGGTGCTGCTGGACGACTCGGTGGTCCGGGGCACCACTGCCGCGGGGATCGTGGGCAAACTCCGGGCCGCCGGAGCGGCAGAGGTTCACCTCCGTCTCACCGCGCCCCCCTTCCTAGCGCCCTGCTATTATGGCACCGACATTCCCGACGACCGCCAGCTCATCGCCGCCCACCACACCCTGGAGGAGGTCCGAGACATCCTGGGCTGCGACAGTCTGGGATACCTCCCCCGGGCCTGCCTGGGCCGGCTGCTGGGCCCCGGGCACCAGGCGGGCTACTGCGAAGCCTGTTTTGGCGGGGTTTACGCCGCCGGCACACCCCAGATCACAGGAAAAGACCGCTTTGAACGCAAGCGGTCGGAAGGAAAGGGAGAGGATGATTGAGATGGAAACGAAATACGTGTTTATCACCGGCGGGGTGATCTCCGGCCTGGGCAAAGGGATTACCGCCGCCAGCCTCGGCCGTCTGCTGAAAAACCGTGGATATAAAGTGGCCGCCCAAAAGCTGGACCCCTATTTGAACATTGACCCCGGCACCATGAGTCCCTACCAGCACGGGGAGGTCTTTGTCACCGAGGACGGGGCGGAGGCCGACCTGGATCTGGGGCACTACGAACGGTTCATCGACGAAAACCTCAACCGGTTCAGCAATCTCACCACCGGCAAGGTCTACTGGACCCTTTTGAACAAGGAGCGCCGAGGGGACTACTTGGGCAGCACCGTCCAGGTGATCCCCCACGTCACCGACGAGATCAAAACCTTCCTCTACGCCGTGGGCCGGGCCGCCGGGGCCGATGTGGTCATCACCGAGGTGGGAGGCACCGTGGGGGACATCGAAAGCCAGCCCTTTCTGGAGGCCATCCGCCAAGTGGCCGCCGAGGTGGGCCCCCGAAACCGTGTCTTTCTCCATGTGACCCCCCTGTTCTACGTCCCCCGCTCCGGGGAGGTTAAGACCAAGCCCACCCAGCACTCCGTCAAGGAGCTCCAGAGCGCCGGCATCGCCCCGGACCTCATCATCCTTCGCTCCGACGGCCCGGTGGAGGAGGCAGTCCGGGAAAAGATCGCCCTCTTCTGCAACGTAAAGAAGGACTGCGTCATCCCCAACCGCAGCGTGGAGGAACTCTACGAGGCCCCGGTAATGCTGGAAGAGGCCCACCTCAGCCAGATCGTCTGCCGGGAGCTGGACTTGGACCCCCGCATCCTAGATATGGGGGAGTGGGAAGCCATGCTGGCCCGCATCCGTGCCCGGAAGGGGACGGTCACCGTGGCCCTGGTGGGCAAGTATGTCCGCCTCCACGATGCCTACCTCTCTGTAGCAGAGGCTCTGGCCCACGGAGGCTATCACAACGGCGTAGCCGTAAAGATCCGCTGGCTGGAGTCCGAGGACCTGGCCGACGAGGCCGCCGCGGAACAGGCCCTGGCAGGGGCAGACGGCATCCTGGTCCCCGGGGGATTCGGCAGCCGGGGGGTGGAGGGGAAAATCCTGGCCGCCCGGTATGCCCGCACCCACAAGGTACCCTACCTTGGCATCTGCCTGGGGATGCAGACTGCTGTCATCTCCTTTGCCCGGGACGTGCTGGGCCTTGCCGACGCTAACTCCGGGGAATTTGCCCTGGAAAGCCCCCACAAGGTCATCGACTTACTCCCCGACCAGCGGGAGGATCTGCCCAAAGGGGGCACCATGCGCCTGGGGGCCTACCCCTGCCGCCTGGCGCCGGGCACAAAGCTGTCCCAGGTCTACGGCGGCGCCGCTCAGGTGGCCGAGCGCCACCGCCACCGGTACGAGTTTGTCAACACCTACCGCGCCCCCATGGAGGCTGCCGGTCTCCGGGTGGCCGGGACCTCCCCCGACGGCAGCCTGGTGGAGGCCGTAGAGCTCACCGGCCACCCCTTCTACCTGGGGGTGCAGTACCACCCGGAATTCAAGTCCAGGCCGGGCAAGGCCCACCCGCTTTTCGCGGCCTTTGTCCGGGCCTGTCTGGAGGTGAACCACCCATGACCCAACCCATCACCACCCGAGGGGGCTGGAAGGCCCGCCTAGGCCAGATCGCAGACGCCTACCCCCAGGCTGCCGGCCTGCTGCGGAGAGGCACCCTGGCCCGGGACCTGTGGTCCCTCTCCCCCCACAGCCCCACCTTCTGCCGGGATGTGCTGGCCCTGCTCCAGCCTGCCCTGGGGGTGCCGCCCCAGAAGGCCCAGCCCTGGCTGCTGGCCCTCTACCAGCACCTTGCCGACCAGCGCTTCCCCGACGAGGCCCGGGGGCACCCCCGCCGGCCCTTTTCCCCGGAGGAAGCGCTGTACCTAGCCCTGCTGGATCTGGCCCTCCAGCACCGGCCGGACCCCTTCGACCCCCTGATGGACCTGCTCCCCCTTCCTCCGGAGAGCCTGGACCACAGCCCCACGGCGGCAGACTACCAGCGCTTCCTCCAGGCGGCCCAGGAAGAGCATATTCTGGCCCTGTTCACCCTGGGCCGGGAACTTATGCCCTTTGACCCTGCTGCCCACACCATCGGGGTGCACAACGTGGCCCTGCACACCGCCATCCTGGCCCGCCAGGCTGGGCTGCCGGTGGACCTCCCCCTGGTGCGGGCAGCGGCCTTCGGCCACGACCTGGGCAAGTTCGGCTGCCGGGGGGCGGAGGCCCAGCGCATCCCCTACCTCCACTATTACTACACCTGGCAGTGGTTCCGGGAGCACGGCCTGGAGAGCATCGGTCACATCTCCGCCAACCACTCCACCTGGGACCTGGAGTGCGAGAATCTGCCCATGGAGTCCCTGCTGCTGATCTACGCCGACTTCCGGGTCCGGGGTCAGCGGGACGAAAACGGCCGGGAGCACATGGCCATCTACACCCTGGACCAGGCCCGGGACCTGATCTTTTCCAAGCTGGCCGATATGACCCCCGCCAAGCAGCGCCGGTACGAAACGGTCTACCGGAAGCTCCGAGATTTTGAGCATTATCTCCGGGCCCACGGGGTGCCCACCGACCTGGAGGAGGATCAGCTGCGCCCTGTGACCCACACCGACCCCGCCCTCCTCTTCCCCGAGGGGGCCTTAGAGCGGCTGCGGGACCTAACCTTTGCCAACTCCATCCACCTCATGGCAACCGTAGCGGCCAGCGAACCCTTCGCCCAGCTGCTGGAGCGGGCCAAAGGCGCCAAGAACACCCAGAGCATCCGCACCTACCTCCACCTGCTGGAGGAGTACAACACCTACATGACCGCCTCCAACCGGCGCAAGACCCTGGCCCTGCTCTATGAGCTTCTGATGCACCCGGAGGGAGATGTACGCCGGAAAGCGGGGCAGATCATGGGCCAGATCCTGGCCAACAGCGAGATCCAATCCCAGAAAGAGCGCCCCGCCTCCGCCAGCGAGATGCCCCCCGCCATGGTGGAGCTGCTGGAGGAGGCGGTGAGCCTTTGGGAGCACTACATCCTCCAGTGCCTCCACCCCGACCGAAAGGTGGCCGCCAAACACGCCCAGCGGATCGCCAACTCCCTGAAAGTGATCTGCCGCAGCCTCTTCCAGCACTGCACCCGGGAGGAGGCCCAACCCTTCCTGACCCCCCTGCTCCGGCAGCTGTGGCAGGCGGAAGGGGCCCGGGAGCAATTTATCCTGGCCGACGCTCTCTGCCAGGTGCCCCTGGCCTGGCTGCCGGCAGAGGTTCTGCCCCCCACCGCAGCGGCCCTGGGGCGGATGCTCCAGGCTGGCCAAGACTCCCTGGCCCTGGCCGCTCTGCGCTGTCTGGAGCAGCTCCGCCTGCAGCGGCCGGAAGACGGGGC
>OGWZ01002643.1_pt1 | contig 13605 bp, 12 predicted proteins | sample 1576141 | NCBI WGS metagenome assembly OGWZ01 (sample SAMEA3541512, study PRJEB24748) | human gut metagenome | biome: human gut; feature: human-associated habitat; material: faeces | place: China | collected 2012
TCACTTTTTTCATTGGATTTTTTAAGTGACCACAGAGATCCGTTAGAACCTTTTTAGATCTGATCGTTATCAGGTTTTGGGCATTTTTATCTTTAAAGCTATCAGCTACAGCCGTAAATATCAAAAAGCTCCGCTTAGATATAAAAACAAGCTCAGACATTTTATAAAAACTAAAGGCGCCTGTGCCTTAAGATCCTGCTATTGATATTTACTAAAGCTTAAAGATCTAGCTCTTTGTGAAATATTTGTTCATATCCTGCATTTACATTATTGCTGATATTTTGCTGCTAGGTGTGGAGATCTTCTCTAGGCTAAACTCAGCGAGTTTGTCGTGATAACTTTTGATCTTTACTAGAGAAATTGCTGTATCTATCGAGAGAAACTTAAGAATAGTCTGAAGGGCGATTAAAGGGACTTTGTCATCATAACTATTGCCATATGCACTAAAGCTCTTTTAGATACATTCTTTATTGAATTTAGAGTCGTAATCTTTAAAACTATAATTTGAATCATATCTAAATTATCAAAGCCTAAATATAGGGGCCATAACTGTGATCTTAAGTTTCAAGGCTTTTGCGTTGCGATCTCAAAAATGCTCTTTTTTGACAGGGAAAGCTGTAAGTTATTGAGAGGCTCTGTAAAGTTTTTTAGTGCTCAGATGTTTTGTAGCTTTTTTAACTTGTTTTTAAAAGAACAAGTTATCAAATTTATATTTTTATAAAAATATTTAATAATCAATAAGTTAACATTAAAGTTTAAATTATTATTAAAAATTAAAACTTAAAAATTAAAAAAAACTAAATATTTTCTTGCATTTAGTAAAAATATCAGTAAAATAAGCACCGTTCTCAAATGAACGGTGAGATGGCCGAGTGGCTGAAGGCGCACGCCTGGAAAGCGTGTATACGTGAATAGCGTATCTCGGGTTCGAATCCCGATCTCACCGCCACGTCTTCTAAAGAAAATCCTCTAAAATGCTTTTTTAAATCTGATAATTTATCGGATTTTAGGCATATGTATTTACTTGCCGTAAATTTCCTCACTTAAGCTCTTTTACAAAAAGAGGCTGTTTACCGCGATGAGGGTAAACAACCTTAAAAGGCCTTTCTTAGCGCATGAGCCTAAACGAATTATTGAAGACTTTTAAAAGTCCACTGTCGCTTTGGAAATTGACATTGATAACTAAGCTTCCGATAAGATGTGGGATCTTTTTTGAGAGGATGAAGACAAAGATGGTGGTAAACATCAGCGTATTGAAGTCACTGATGCTTAGAGTTTGAATGGCTGCTAAATTTGAGCTTAGATGCTTTAAAACTAAGGCTCCGGTATTGCAGATCATAATCATGGTCATAAGCCTTAGAGCAAAGTAGATAACCTGTCGCAATACCCCTACAGCAATTTCCCGCGTATAGGCAAAAGCGCCAAAGCCTAAACAGAACATACCAAAGATACAGAGCATATAGGCACTGACATAGGTAATGGTATAGTCAATGACGATAAGAAACATCAAGATAAGATAGACATAGGATGAGAGATACATCAAGGTGGTCAAAATGAGTGAGGTCTCACTTTGACTTACGGCATTGATGAGAAGATTGAAAGTATTATAGCTAAGATCAAAAAGCTCTGAAGGTCCGAGATTTTCTGTATTGGTAATCCCAGTTAGAGAATCGACAATGCTTACGCCTATATCATGGCCATTATCTAAGAGAAATAAAAAGATCCCCGCGTTTAGGCAGAGTTTGACAAAGAAGGCCAAAAAAGAGGGGATATCCTCGTTTTTTAAGGCAAAACTCATGCCGGCCATGATCACCGAAAAGCCTAAAAGCGACCAAAAGAGGCTACGGGCAGCATTCTTTAAAGGCTCTATATAGATATAAGCTCCGCTTAGAAAATCCTGACAGAGACTATTGAGTAAATTTTCCCCATCAAGATTTTCTGCATAGACTTCTGGGCTTAGCAAGAGTAGATATGGCAGTAGATACTTAATTGACATGATCGGCTATCTTCAAAGATAAATGCTCAGAGCTGATATTGTTGCTTTTTAAAAAGTTTTCATCAGCTACCGCACTTAAAAGTTCTTTTTCACTGTCCTTTTTGGAATTTAAGGCGCTAAGCTCTAAAAGAGAATGCATCTCTGAGGTCAAGGTGATGATGGAATTTGCCGTCATCGAGCTTACTTTTGAGAGCGTATCGATGCTTGAATTTAAGCCCTCGGCATTTTGGGCCTCAGAGGAGAAAGCATCAAGTTTAGCTAAGGCCTCCTGTAAGTTTTCCCCTAAGAGTGTCCCCTTATCATAGGCATTTTGTGCAAGCTCTAAAGTCTGCCTATCATAGGCTTGCGTGACCTTATAAAAATCACAATTATCCGCCTGTTGACAGACAGTCCAGGCCTGTGAGCGTTCAGAGGCTAAGAGATAATTGCCGATGCTTTTATATTCATCGACAGTATCGGCACAGGCTTCAAGCAAAAGCCGACTTTTTTGATTGAGAGAGTTTACTTTTTCCCAGGTATCTTTATTTGGGGTAATATCATTGCGCTCTGAGCTTTTAGAGGTAAGTTCTAAAAGCTCAGCATTTTGCTCTTGATTGCGCTCTGACCATTTTTGTAAAAGCTCAGTATGCTCACGCAAAAGTGCGAGCATGTGCCTAAGCTCAGCATCGTTAGAGCTTGAGGCATAGACATTATTGATAGCAAGATATAGAGCTAAGATTAAGGCTTTAGTCTTCATAATCATCCTTAAATATGTTGACGCTTATAGGGAGAGGGAAAATAGAGATCGTCAGTTACGGCAATACTCAATAAAAAGCCCGGTTTTACCTTTAAAGTCGGGGAGATATTGAGATTGCGCTCGATAACCTGTGAAAGCGTGGAGCTTAAATTGTCCGCAAGTGAAAGGCTCATAGCGTTTTTGACTGAATAGTCATTATCGTCATCGTTATAATCTTGAATATAACTTGCAGTAGAGATAGTCGACATGAGAATACAGCCTGAAATGAGCTCTAGGTAATGATTGTCGACATCTGCCTCTAAACCAGCATAACCGTCGGTACTTTGACCGGGCATGGCATTGAGCTTAAGGGAACGGCCATCTGGAAAGAGTAGACGGTTAAAGCCTAAAAAGACACGCTTTTGGGCATAGCGGGCATTAGAGCCGTATTGTCCGATAAGACGACTGCCTTTAGGAATAAGCACATAGCGCCCGGTGGGAGTATCTAAAATATCTTCGGTGATCTGCGCGGTGATTTGCCCGGGAAGTTCGGAGTTAATGCCACTTAGCAATACCGCCTGTAAAATACTACCTTGTAAAAGGCAATATGGACTTTCAGGCTTTTCAACCTGATGGCGATAGGGACTAGCTTTAGTTCTAAGACTTGCATAGGCCTCTAAGGTATTAGAGGAAAGTTCTCGTCCTGAAGATATAGTACTGGTATTTTGCGCTTTGGTCTCTAAATTATCATTTTTATGAATTTCAACTTTAGAGCCTGAGGTTAAAGCGCGCTGATAATCCTCATAACGGCGCGTATTATATTGAGCTTTAGTTGGGGCTTGTACCTTAGGGCGCTCTGGTATTTCGCTAAGCTCCTCATTGGTCTTACCTTGACGTAAGCGCTCTTTAGGCAAGAGTTCTTGATAGCGACGATAATCATCCTCATAGCTACTTTCAGCTCTCTCAAAAGCTAAAACTTCAGCGCGAGCGCGTTCTTCTTCTGCACTTAATTGCTCTTTAGCTACTTGATTTGATGAGGCCTTAGCTTTATAGAAGTTTTTTTGACTTTCAATTTGCAGATCGTAACTTCTATCATGGGCCTTTTGCACCTGTGCTTCTAAGTCATAGGGTACAGTAGGAATAGGGCTACGCTCTTGCTGTTTATGATGCGAGAGTATAAAGACTACTATTAGGCTTAAAGCCGCTAAGCCTAAGGCGATAAAGAGCGGTAATTTATTGACATGCCCTTGTTTTAAAGTGTGATTTTGTCCGGCCATCATTAACTCCTGATAATAATGTCACAGCTCTTACCCTCACCGTCAGCGCCTAAAAGTAAGCGCGCATGGGTGATGATGCCATCGACAATATAGGTGCGCCCAGAGAGGCGGTAATTGACGTTATGCAGGCGCTCTTCTGAAAAGAGCATGCCATCTTCTTCAACGAGGACTAAGGCCGGTAGCTTAGTTGATGGCATATCTTCAGGCATTTGAATATAGGTACGGCGCCCATCATGCCAGACACGCTGTGGGGTAATCTCAAAATCACCTGAGAACTCATAGAGATTTTGGGTAACGCGGTTTGCTGAGGTGGCATTTTCTGCAATAAAGACACTGTAATTGTTATTATCACTAGGGCCTTGCACCTCAGAGTAAGTATCGACAATGGCATCGCTATCAAAGCTTTGACGTTTAAAGCGTGAGAGACTGTCCTTAGGATAGATAAAGCGTACCGCCGGCATAAATTCATTTTTAGTAGATTTAAGGCGGATATGATAGGTACGCCTATCGGTGGTAATGACCATCGAGGTGGCTAAATTGCTAGCAAGAGGCTTTATGATCAAGTGCTCAGTGCGACTGGCATTGATGCCTGAAATGGCGCTTTCAATATTCCAGCGGGCGCTATCACCTAAGGTGATCTCACGGATCTGCTCTCCCACCTCTAAAGCGAGATCGGAGATCTCTAAAATCGAGCAGATAATGGTGGGATGTCCTGAGCCAAAGCTAAAGACGACCTCGCCAGGTGAGGTCGCCATACCGCCGAGGCTTTGATGATCCATACGCCTAAGATCGCTGAGGGTCTGGCGATCTCGCTCATTAAAATAGGCCTTAGCATTGTCCTCTGCCTCATACTCAGCCATCGAGTCGGCATAGGCTAAGGGAATGAGGGCGATGAGAGCTAAAGTTATAAGCTGTTTGTGCATAATGTCTCCTTAAGGTTGATTTTCAAAGCGCTCACTGATACGGATATCCTTGACGAAAATGCCTAAAGGATTGAGCTTTAGCGTATTTATAGAGCGATGGCGGATATGGACGAGCTCATAGATAAGCTGGGCGCGCATTTTTTTGCGGCTATGATTTTTATTGAAATCCTCAGTTTCAATCCAATCGATCTGAAAGGTCTTCGCGCCTACGCGGATGAGATTTTGTAATTCAAGTTTGGCCACATGATTAGGCAAAAAGGGATCTTGCGCTTTAAAGAAATCATCGACACAGCGTGAAGCGGGGCTTTTAGGCTTTAAATGCGCGTAGATAAATTCAATATCGCGACGTTTTAGATCAGGATCATCACCAAAGCTACGTAGCTTTTCTAAAAAGTCGCAGAGAGTGGTGGCGATGATCTCCTCAGGAATACCGTCGGCAGCTTTGATAGCGCCTGAGCCTAAGATCGCCCCTTGACGATCGATTGTGACAATATAGGGAATGACTTCCTGCTTATAGATCTGATAGTAAAGAAGGCCAGCTAGGCTCATAAAGCCTAGGGCTCCTGATATAAGTACGGTTGAAAGCGGGAGTAAATCATGCCTTAAATTTTCTTTAAGGTAATTGATATCCTCAAGCCCCTGATAGTTTTTCTTCATAATCTACAGCGCTTCAGTTTTAAAAGCGCCTCCTCTTTAATTAAGTATCTAAGCGTAAAAGTTACAATTTCTGATAAAAGTCGTGGCCATATTGTTGATAGAGCCTCTCAATGCGTTTTTTATCCTCAGCTTGATTGAGGGATAGAAGCTTAAGTTCAGTTGCGGCAAGTTGCGGTATAAAGGCGGTAAAGCTCTCGCCTTTATGCATAAAGACCTCGGACTTTTTAAGGCCATGGCTTATAGAATCAATGTGAGAGGGCAAGAGACCTAGTTTTTCATAATCATCAAGTGCAGGCTTTTGTTTAGCGTCAGGATTAGGTAAGAAAAATCTTGTTTTAATGCAATCGATGAGGTTTTCATAGATAGGTGATTTTCTTAAATCGCTAAGACTTTGGGTGGCTAAAATCACCACTACATTGTTTTTGCGCAAGGTTTTTATCCACTTTAAAACCTCCTGCGCGCAGAGTTGATGCTTAAGTAAGAGCCAGGCCTCATCGATAATGATGGCACCGGGGTGGCTACCATCAAATTTGCGGGCAATTAAGCTAAAGATGAGCTTTAAAATAGGGATCTGCTCACTGAGGGCATAATCAAAGAGGGCTGCACATTCAAAGAGGGTAAAGTCGCTATTTAAATCTGGATTATGCTCACCATCTAAGATCCCGCCTAAGATAGTCTTGTCGGTATATTCTAAAAGCTCGTCTTTAATATGGCGGGAGGCAATAAGGAGTTTGAGCGCACTGATCCCACGGCCAAATTCAGGCTTGCGGGCAATGATCTTTAGCGCCTCTAAGATTTCATTATGCTCATAACCATCGACACTGACGCCTTTAAGCTCTAATAAGCCCTCAATAAAATCTAAAGCGCGATTTAAATCCTCTGGCGTCTCTAAATATTCAAAAGGACAGAGCTTAGTTTTTGCATTGAGATTGATAATCTCTCCGCCTAAAGCTAAGGCTTGGGCATAAAAGGATAAGCCCTTATCAAAGCAGAAGATCTGCATTTTAGGATAGCGCAATAAATTGAACATTAGATGGCCTAAAAATACCGATTTACCGGTACCGGGCGGGCCTATGACAATGGCATTGCCGAGATCTTTATCGTGAATATTGATAAGGATATTGTCATATTGTGGAGAGAGCGCCTGAAGAAGTGAGCTTGCCTTCAGGCCATAGAGAGGATTAGGGCTATGACTTTCACCTAAAGTATTAAAGCTTAAAGGGAGCAAGTCGCAAAGCACGGAAGAGGAGATTAAATTGCGGCGCACATTGTATTTAAGATGACCTGGAAGTGAGCCTAAAAAAGCCTCAATGGCATTGAGAGTCTCAACGCGAGCGCCAAAGCCTAAACTCTCGATAGCTTTAACCGAGATTGCAGTTTTCTCCTTTAAAGTCTCTAGATCTCTATCCATAAGGACGATAAGAGAGGTGTATTTACCGAAAATCTCCTGCCCTGCGTCTAATAATTGCTGTGCACAATTGAGATCTTCTAATTGCGACTGCGCATCAGCATTGAGATTATCTCCCTGTATATTGAAGATCTGCGCCACAATACCACGGCGCTTTTGCTTCCATAAACGGCGATAGCGTAAGAGACTTAAAGAGGACTCTAATTTATCCTGACAGATAAAGCGCGTATGAAAGCGACATTCAAGCTTTAAACTTGCAAGTGAGCTTAAGACTAAAAATAAAGATTCAGAGGGTAAGCCTTCAATTGCGACTGTGGCTATATATTTCTCGCCTAATTTCGGGCACATTCCGCCTTGAAAGTCCTGACAAGATAAGATGGCATCTAAATAGGCATGATGGCGAGGAAAAGCCTGCGGAAGCTTATCCATATAGAGGCATTGGCGGATAAAGCTTAAGGCCTTGTGCGATCTTAAAATAGTGCTGTCATCAAAGCCTAAGAGCTCTAAAGAACCTAGGGCTTTAAGCGTTTGGGTGAGGGCGTCGCACTTTGAGATGAAGTTTGAAATGATCTTTAAAGTCTCAGCTTTAGGATCTTTAACCTTATGGGGACGTGAGGTAAAGAGACTGAGTAAGGCTCTAGAGGTATGGCTATCACCTTTATAGCTTAAAGTTAAATAGAAGCTTGTTTTAAAGGCCGGATGCGCTTTAAGTTTTAAACGTCTTTCTTTATCTAAATATAAAGCGCAGGGATTGTCGCCATGAAATTTCACCATATAGTCGCTATGGTGAGAGCGGAGCGCATCCATTTGTAAAGCCCAACCGCCTTCAAGCTTCATAAGTGCCTGTCCACAGCGCTCACGGGTAATTTCAGCTTCTTTATCTTTAAGATAGTTATCAAGCTTTGGCTTAAACTCATAGATACGACAGAGCGTGCCATTTTTTAAAACAATGATCTCGCCTTTAACTAAGGTGGCATATTCAAGCAGATCGCAAAAAGCCGGGGCCTTTGGGTGTTTAGAGGAGAGATTAGGCTGCTTTAGATAAGCGCTAAAGAGCATAATGAGACACATAAGGCTTAGGCTTAAGCAGATACTGAGCACAAAGATATCGATCATATTTAGCCTCGGTAATGGGAATTATCGCTATAAGCTTGGGCGCTATAAAAGTGCTGATAGCGCAGATAACGCAGATATACCTGTCGCAGTAAAATGTCGCTTTTAGCCATCTTATGTAAAAGAAAAAAGCCACAGATAAAAAATAAAGTAGCTAAGGTAATACTCTCAGCGCTTAAATTACTGATAGCTATGGTGATAGCAACCATGAGCATGAGCATGCAAAGCTCGCGATCACAGCCTAAAAAAGTCTGTAGGCGCAAGAGCGATTTATGAATGGTGCGTTTTTGCATTAGCAATACTCCTCTCTCTCAATCTCAAAAGAGCCTTGATATTTATCTTTAAGATCGATTAGGGGCGCTTTTTTAAAAATAACTTCTTCTTTAAGCGTGGTATTAGCTAAAACCGCACCATTGAAGAAATTACTCATTAGGGAATTTGCGCCTATAAGCATGGTCATAACTAAGATGATGTAGATAAAGGAGCGCATAAAGCGGCCGATTTCCCCGCCTGTAAAAATTAAAGTAGCGCCACAGGAGAAAATTCCAATGAGGGCTACTGAAAAAGCGGCCGGGCCTGAGAGCGACTCTTGCAATGTTTTAAGCCAGCTTTCATAGGGTAAGGATGAGCCTTGGGTTTGTGAGGCCTTAGCTATAGTGCTAAATAGCATTAAAAAAAATAAAGTTTTTTTCATTTACTTTCTTCCTAGGTGTTCAAAGACAAAATTCTGACCGTCAAAGTCGCAAAGCCTGACTATGTCTTGTATATGGCGAGAAGGCTCAGAGGCTAAGAGCACAATAAGATCGATAGCCTCAGCAATAAGCGGTTCAATCTTTTTGGGGGCTTGGGGATGACGGGTAACTAAGAGCGTGAGGCGCTTTAGGCATTGATGAATGCTGCCAGCGTGTAAAGAGGCAATACCGCCTTGATGTCCTGAGCACAGCGCATCGAGCAGATCTAAAGCCTCGGCGCCTCGGACCTCACCGATAATGATGCGATCTGGTCGCAATCGCAGGGTGGATCTGAGGAGTGTACTTATCGATACCTGCTCGTTTGCTAAAAGCGAGAGGGTATTTTTAAGCTTAAGCTGTAATTCACGGGTATCTTCAATGCAGATAATGCGTTCATAAGGCGCAAGTGTGCCGATTTCATCTAAGAGGGCATTGATAAGGGTAGTCTTACCACAACCTGTACCCCCACAGATAAGCAGATTTTGATGTGTAGCTAAAGCCTCATCTAAAAGCTCGCGTTCATAGGTTTTCATCATGCCCGTGAGGGTAAGCTCATCTAAGCTTAGGCTGAGGGCATTATGCTTTCTAATACAAAAACAAGGTGCTTTGACTAAAGGCGGTAATAGTCCTTCAAAGCGCGAGCGATCATAGGGGATCTCTGTGGAGATAATGGGACTGTGGCGCTTAATTTCATAATCAACTAGACCGGCAATGGTCATAATGAGCGTCTGTGCGGTGGCAGCATCCATAAAGCCGGCTTCACACATACCCTCAATGTGAATATCAAAAAATAATCGGCCATCGGGATTGAGCATAATCTCGGTGACATGTGGATCAACTAGAGCTTCGCTGATGCTAGGCCCTAAGGCTAAATACAGCCGCTTTTCATCTTGATTTTTATAAGTCTTATTTGGCATAAACGCTCCTTTAAAAAAATTTTAAAAAAGCGCTGTAGCTACACTTAGGGAATTTCCGCACTAAGTGCGCAGTTTAGACGGGTACTTTAAATTAAAGTATTGAAAAGAAAGGAAATTAAAATTTAGAGAAAAGATAAAAAAGCTCTGCCTTTACGGCAGAGCTTGAAATGAAGATTAGTTACGCTCAGCGCGAGCTTTTTCTATACGCTCAGCACGCATGCAAGCTGCGGCAGTGAAGAGCACGTCAGTGGAGCTATTGAGGGCAGTTTCAGTGGAGTCCTGAATCACGCCGATGATAAAGCCAATACCGACAATCTGCATGGCGATGTCATTACCGATACCAAAGATAGAGCAGGCTAAAGGAATGAGCATTAAAGAGCCACCAGCAACGCCTGAGCTTCCGGCGGCGCATAAGACGGAGGCAATACACATTAAGAGGGCAGAGGCAAAGTCGACGTTGACGCCTAGGGTGTGGACGGCGGCCATGGTCATAATGACGATAGTAATACCGGCACCTTCCATATTGATAGTGCAGCCTAAAGGTACAGAGAGGGCATAGGTCTGCTTGGGCAGTTTAAGCTCTTCACATAAGGCTAAGTTAACCGGGAGGTTAGCTGCGGAGGATCTTGTGAAGAAGGCGGTAACACCTGATTTTAAGATGCACTTAAATACTAAAGGATACGGGTTTTTGCGGATATAGAAATAGACTAAGAGCGGATTTACTACTAAGGTGACGATGAGCATGGTAGCTACGAGTACGACTACTACGTGGACGTAGTTTAAGAGGTTAGCAAAGCCACCCTCTTGGGTGCAAGAAGAATATACCAAGCCAAAAACACCTAAAGGAGCAAAGCGGATGACCATGCGGATCACACCTGAGATACTCTGAGCTAAATCCTCTAAAACACGCTTGGTTTCATCGTGAGCGACGCGGAACATAAGACCTAAGGCGATGGACCACATGAGAATAGCCACATAGTTACCATTGATGAGGGCACTGACCGGGTTTTCCACGGCCTGATTTAAGAAGTTGATGAAAACTTCCTTAATGCCCTGCGGGGTATTGAGGCCTTCAGCTTGGGCAGCTAAAGCGCTAAAGGTGCTCGGGAAGACTTGACTCATGGTAAGTGCTAGAAGGGCTGAGAAGGCCATACCTAACATATAAAGGACCATGATCGGACGCATATTAGTCTGGGTGCCTGACTGATGCTTAGCAATGGCAGCGGAGACGAGGACGAAGACTAAGAGCGGGGCTACAGCCTTAAGGGCCTGCACGAAGAGCTTACCTAAAGTCGGGATAATGCTTTTATCATCAGGGTAGATAAAGGCGGCGAAGATACCTAATAAAAGACCGATGATGATTTGCAAGATAAACGGTATTTTATTGAGGGTTTGAGCAAAAGGTGCTTTGGGATTGATATTTTCTAACATTGTATAAACTCTTTTTAAAGGAATTTGGCAAAGAAGACTTGATTATAAAAATAGTTATTTTTTCTTTGCGGCGTAATTTTAGCTTATTTACGGGGAAATTTCTGATTTTTGCCCTTTTTTTGTACTTTTTATGACGGGCAATTGGCAAAATTTGCAAAATATATGCAAATTTTAGGTAAAGCAAATGCCACTTAATTCATAAAAGTAAATTTTTTTCGCTAAAGCACACGTGTCAATATTGTATAAAAACGCAATTTGAGCGAAAATTTAAAAGTACTGAACACATGTACGGTTCCTCATGCGAGGAATCAAATTAAATTAAAACAAGGTACCACTAATGATATATTCAAAAGAAGTAGAACAGATGTGTCCTGTTACTAAGGGTGCATATCATGGTCCTGCTCCCATCCCTGAGGAGGGCAAGTGGGTTCAGGCTAAAGAGATCACTGACATCAGCGGTTTAACTCACGGTATTGGTTGGTGTGCTCCGCAGCAGGGCACCTGCAAGCTTACTTTGAACGTTAAAGACGGCATCATTGAAGAAGCTTTGGTGGAGACCATTGGTTGCACCGGTATGACTCACTCTGCCGCTATGGCTTCCGAGATCCTCCCGGGCAAGACCTTATTAGAGGCCTTAAACACCGACTTAGTCTGTGACGCTATCAACACCGCCATGCGCGAGCTCTTCTTACAGATCGTTTATGGCCGTACTCAGACTGCCTTCTCCGAGGGTGGCTTACCTATCGGTGCTTCCTTAGAGGACTTAGGCAAGAACCTCCGTAGCCAGGTTGGTACCATGTTCGGCACCAAGGCCAAGGGTTCCCGTTACTTAGAGATGACCGAAGGTTATGTAACTCGCTTAGCTTTAAATGCTGACAATGAGATTGTTGGTTACGAGTTCGTAAACTTAGGCAAGCTCATTGACCTCTTAAAGAAAGAGCCTCAGCTCACTGGTGAACAGGCCATTGCTAAGGTTCGTGGTCACTATGGTCAGTTCGATGGCGCTGCCAAGTACATCGACCCGAGAAAGGAATAAGAGGAGACGTACTGAAAATGGCATTATTTGAAAGTTATGAGCGTCGTATTGAGAAAGTCACCAAGGCTTTAAACGACAACGGTATCGCTTCTGTTGAAGAGGCAATGGAGATCTGCAAGTCCTACGGTTTAAACCCGTACGAGACTGTTAAGTCCATTCAGCCTATCGCCTTCGAGAACGCCGGTTGGGCCTATGTCTGCGGTGCTGCCATTGCTTTAAAGAAGCAGGTTAAGTCTGCCGCTGAGGCTGCTGAGGCTATCGGTATTGGTTTACAGGCTTTCTGTATCCCAGGTTCCGTTGCTGAGGATCGTAAGGTTGGTTTAGGCCACGGTAACTTAGGCGCTATGTTATTACGCGACGAGACCAAGTGCTTCGCTTTCTTAGCCGGTCACGAGTCCTTCGCTGCCGCTGAGGGTGCTATCGGTATCGTTCGTAATGCTAACAAGGCTCGTAAGACCCCGTTACGCGTTATCTTAAACGGTTTAGGCAAGGATGCAGCCCAGATCATTTCCCGTATCAATGGCTTCACCTATGTTCAGACCAAGTTTGACTATGCTACCTCCAAGCTCGAGGTTGTCATGGAGAAGGCTTACTCTAACGGTGAGCGTGCTGCTGTTCGTTGCTACGGTGCTGACGATGTTCGTGAAGGCGTAGCCATCATGCACAGCGAGGGTGTTGACGTTTCCATTACCGGTAACTCCACCAACCCGACCCGCTTCCAGCACCCGGTTGCCGGCACTTACAAGAAAGAGTGCATCGAGCAGGGTAAGAAGTACTTCTCTGTAGCCTCTGGTGGTGGTACTGGTCGTACCTTACACCCGGACAACATGGCCGCTGGTCCTGCCTCCTATGGTATGACCGACACTATGGGCCGTATGCACTCTGACGCCCAGTTCGCAGGTTCTTCCTCCGTACCGGCTCACGTAGAGATGATGGGCTTCATGGGTATGGGTAACAACCCGATGGTAGGTGCTACCGTTGCTGTTGCCGTAGCCGTCAATGCCGCTTTAAACAAGTAATCTTAGATTAGTTGTTAAAGTTTCAAGCCTCGAAGTTCGCTTCGGGGCTTTTAAGTGCCTAAAATCCGCAAATTCTTGCAAATTCTCTAAAAATGCCAGCCCTCCTTTGAAGCTTTACGCTAAATCTTTAAATAAAGTTTTCATCTTCAGTTAAACTTATAAAATCTTCTTTTAAGTTAAGGTTATCAGGAAGATACTGATGCTTTAATTCTCCGTGGTGGTATGCGTGCAGGCTTCTACTTACCTGAAAATATGGACTTAGTTTTATATATAACTAATTGTTATATATAAATAATTATTTAAGAATTTTGTAAGCACACGTCTATGTCTGTAGGTTAAAAATATAAGTTTTACGTTACTGCCAAAATTTTGACAGTCAAAA
>OGWZ01002660.1_pt1 | contig 13545 bp, 6 predicted proteins | sample 1576141 | NCBI WGS metagenome assembly OGWZ01 (sample SAMEA3541512, study PRJEB24748) | human gut metagenome | biome: human gut; feature: human-associated habitat; material: faeces | place: China | collected 2012
GCCGTATGACAAGCCCTAAGACTGACGGTACTATGCATCTGCTCGATCCTGCTCCATTCGGACGTATCCTTCCGGCCATGGTCACCCCCATGAAGGCTGACGGAGCCGTTGATTTCGAGGCCGCGCAGCGTCTGGCCAAGCAGCTCGTGGCGGATGGTGCCGACGGTCTTGTGGTCAACGGCACCACCGGCGAATCTCCGACCACCCACATGGAGGAGAAGGTCGAGCTGGTTCAGGCCGTCAAGGAAGTCGTGGACGTGCCGGTCATTTCCGGCGCCGGTTCCAACGACACCGCGCACACCGTGCGCATGGTGGAGCAGACCCAGGAGGCGGGCGCCGACGCGGTGCTCGTGGTCGCCCCGTATTACTCCCGTCCGTCGCAGGAAGGCGTGTTCCGCCACTACAAGGCGGTCAACGATTCCGCGGACAAGCCGATCATCGTCTACGATGTGCCGGGCCGTACCGGACTGCACATCCAGCTGGAAACCTACCGCCGTATGGCCGAACTCGACCACGTCAAGGCCGTCAAGGACGCCACCGGCGACATCGCAGGCGCGGTGCGCAAGCGCATGGAGACCGGTCTGACCTGGTATTCGGGCGATGACGGCCTGTTCCTGCCGTTCCTGTCCGTCGGCGCCGTCGGCATCATCTCTGTGATCGCACACGCGGCCGCCGGTCCGATGCGTGACCTCGCCAACGCGTTCGATTGTGGCGATATCCACGAAGCGCAGCGCATCTCCGTGCAGCTGGCGCCGCTCGTCGAAGCGATGAACGGCAATGGCTTCCAGGCCGTGATGGCCAAGGCCTCGCTGAAGGTGCGTGGAATCCTCGACTCCACCGAAATGCGCCTGCCGAACGTCGGTCCGGGCGAAGCGGAACTCGTGCGCGCGGAAAAGGGCATGCGCGCCGCGGGACTGCTGTGAACCGAATCGCATGATGCGACTGGCCTGTCGCGCATGAACGCCGGCAGGCACCCAAATTCCTCGTTTCCGCATAGGCGGAGACAATTAGTAATAGAAATCCAACTAGGAAATGGCTACAGAAGAAACCACAAAGACAACAACACACAAGCGCGGCAGCAAGGCTGCCAAGCGCACTGAAACCGCAGTCAAGGCATCCAAGACCACCAAGGCCGCGAAGTCCGAGAAGACCGCCATCAAGAAGGCCAAGTCCTCCACCCGCAGCCGTGGCAACGGTGGCTCGCGCAACGGAGGCTCCCGTGGATCCCGTGGCGGCAACGGTTCGAACCGTCGCCCGTCGCATTCCGCGCCGCAATCCACCGCGCCGCAGCAGGACGAAGTGCTGATCGCCCCGCCGAAGTACCGCAAGGGCTCCATGCGCATCGTGCCGCTCGGCGGTCTGGGTGAGATCGGCCGCAACATGAACGTGGTCGAATACAACGGGCATATCCTGCTCATCGACTGCGGCGTGCTCTTCCCGGAAGAGGAGCAGCCGGGCGTGGACCTCATCCTGCCTGACTTCCACTACATCAAGGACCGTCTCGACAAGGTCGAGGCGCTCGTGCTCACCCACGGCCACGAAGACCACATCGGTGGCGTGCCGTACCTGCTCAAGCTCCGCCCGGACATTCCGCTGATCGGTTCCAAGCTCACCCTCGCCTTCGTTGAGGCCAAGTGCAAGGAACACCGCATCAACCCGACGCTCGTCGAGGTCAAGGGACGCGACAAGCTCAAGGTCGGCCCGTTCAACCTGGAATTCGTGAACGTCACGCACTCCATTCCGGACGCGCTCGCCGTGTTCGTGCAGACCCCCGCCGGCTCGCTCATCGACACCGGCGACATCAAGCTCGACCAGCTGCCGCTCGACCACCGCATCACCGATCTGGTGGAATTCGGCAAGCTCGGCGAAAAGGGCGTGGACCTCCTGATGATGGACTCCACCAACGCCGAGGTCCCGGGCTTCGTCAAGCCGGAGACCTCCATCGGTCCGGCGCTCGACCAGGCGTTCGCACAGGCCACGCGCAAGATCATCGTGGCCAGCTTCTCCAGCCACGTGCACCGCGTGCAGCAGGTCGTCGACGCGGCCCACAAGTACGGCCGCAAGGTCGTGTTCGTCGGACGTTCCATGGTCCGCAACATGTCCATCGCAGCAGATCTGGGCTACCTGCGTCTGCCCGAGGACACCGTCATCGACCTGAAGCAGGCCCATGACGTGCAGGACGACAAGCTCGTCTACATGTGCACCGGCTCCCAGGGCGAGCCGATGGCCGCGCTCGGCCGCATCGCCGACGGCAACCACCGCGACATCACCATCAACGAGTTCGACACGGTGATCCTCGCCAGCTCCCTGATCCCAGGTAACGAGCATGGCGTCTACAAGGTCATCAACAAGCTCGTGCAGCTCGGAGCCCGCGTGGTCAACCGAGACAACGCCGCCGTGCACGTCTCCGGCCACTGCAACGAAGGCGAGCTGCTGTACATGTACAACATCGTCAAGCCGAAGTGCGCCATGCCTATCCACGGCGAAAACCGCCACTTGGTGGCCAACGGCATGATCGCCGTCAAGACCGGCGTCGATCCGCAGAACGTCGTGCTGGCCGAAGACGGCGACGTCGTCGACCTGTACCACGGCCAGGCCGCGGTCGTTGGCTCCGTGCCGTGCGGCTACGTCTACGTCGATGGCGATTCCGTCGGCGAACTGACCGACGAAGAACTCGAGAAGCGCCGCATCCTCGGCACCGAAGGCTTCGTGTCCAGCTTCGTGGTCGTCGACACCGAAACCGCGGATGTTATCACCGGCCCGAAGATCTACCTCAACGCGGTCGCGGAAGACGAAAGCGAGTTCGACAAGGTCCGTCACCAGATCGTCGAGCAGCTGCAGGACGCGATGATGCAGGGCACGCGCGACACCTACAAGCTGCAGCAGATCATGCGACGCACGCTCGGCGGCTGGGTGGCACGACAGCTGCACCGCAAGCCGATGATCGTCCCCGTCGTCGCCGACATCGCGCAGGACGTGGACGACGCGATGGGACTGAACGCCGCGAAATAAGCCGTAAATTTACCATAAATTGAATCAAGGCGACGTGATCGGCACAACTGATCGCGCCGCCTTCTGTTACCAGAAAGAAGGAGCGACATGCCAGGAGCAAACCTCACCCGAATCGAAGCGGAAGAACGCAAAAGCATCATCGCCGCGCCAATCCATTACACGGTCAAGCTTGACCTGACCCGCGGAGCCAAGGATTTCGGCTCCGAAACCACCATCACCTTCGACGCGAAGCCGGGGGAGTCAAGCTTCCTTGACCTCATCGCCAACGAAGTCAGCGAGATCACCCTCAACGGCGAAACCCTCGACCCGGCTGAAGCGTACGTCGACAGCCGCATCGAACTGAAGAACCTCAAGGGGCACAACGAGGTCACCGTCAAGGCGATGTGCCAGTACTCCAACACCGGCGAAGGCCTGCACCGCAGCGTCGACCCGTCCGACGGCAACGTCTACCTGTACACCCAGTTCGAAGTGCCGGACGCCCGCCGCGTCTACGCCGTGTTCGACCAGCCCGACCTGAAGGCCGTGTTCGACTTCTCCGTGCTCGCAGCCAAATCCTGGATCGTCACGTCCAACATGCCCACCGCCTCCGTGACCGACAACGAAACCGTCACCGAGGAAGGCACGCTCGGCGATCACGCCGCCGAAACCACCAAGCTGTGGGTGTTCGAACCGACCCCGACCATGAGCTCCTACCTCACCGCCATCTGCGCCGGACCGTACGCCGAATGGCACACCGAATACGCCAATGAGGACGGCCGCACCGTGCCGATGGCCATGTACTGCCGCCAGGCGCTCGCCAAGGCCTTCAGCAAGGACGTCGACTACCTGTTCGACATCACCAAGAAGGGCTTCGCCTTCTACGCCAAGACCTGGGGCGTGCCGTACCCGTACGCCAAGTTCGACCAGATCTACGTGCCGGAATACAACGCCGGCGCCATGGAGAACATCGGCATGGTCACCATCCGCGACCAGTACGTGTTCGAATCCAAGGTCACCGACGCCTACGCGGAACGCCGTGTGGTCACCGTGCTGCACGAGCTCGCCCACATGTGGTTCGGCGACTACGTGACCATGAAGTGGTGGAACGACCTGTGGCTCAACGAATCCTTCGCCGAGTTCACGTCCACCCTCGCCACCGCCGAAGCCACCGAATGGAAGGACGCCTGGGCAACCTTCAGCTCTGGCGAAAAGAGCTGGGCGCTGCGTCAGGACCAGCTGAGCACCACCCACCCGATCGTCGCCCCGATCAACGACCTCAACGACACCTACGTCAACTTCGACGGCATCACCTACGCCAAGGGCGCCTCCGTGCTGAAGCAGCTCGTGTACTACGTGGGCCGTGAGAAGTTCTTCAAGGGCATCAACAACTACCTCAACAAGCACGCCTACTCCAACGCCACCCTCGCCGACCTGCTCGCCGAACTGGAACTCACTTCCGGCCGCGACCTGAAGGCGTGGAGCGCCCAGTGGCTTGAGGAATCCGGCATCAACACCATCGCCACCGAAGTCGAAGAGAACGAGGACGGCACCATCAAGCGTCTCGCCCTGCGCCAGACCGCTCCGGCCGAGCATCCCGTGCTGCGCGCCCACCGTCTCGCCGTCGGCTTCTACAACGAGGATCCGGAAACCGGCAAGATCGTGCGCACCGACCGTTTCGAACTGGACGTCGACGGCGAACTGACGGTCGTCGACGCTGCCGCCGGCAAGGCACGTCCGTCGCTGATTCTGGTGAACGACGACGACCTGACCTACACGAAGCTGCGTTTCGACGACAAGAGCCTCGCATTCGCGACAAGCAACCTGTACCGCTTCGACGACGCGCTCGCCCGTTCCGTGATCTGGCTCGCCCTGTGGGACATGACCCGCGACGGCGAACTGCCGGCACGCCAGTTCATCGACACCTCGCTGGCCGCGCTCGCCACCGAACACGAGTCCACCACCTTCCGTTACGCGCTGGCACAGGTCAGCACCACCGCATGGCATTACACCGCTCCGGCAGAGCGTGCCGAGATCGTGAAGCATGTGGCCGCCGAACTGTTCAAGCTGGCGGGTCAGGCCAAGGCCGGCTCCGACGAACAGTTCCAGCTCGTCACCGCCTACCTGGGCTACGGCGAGCCGGGCGACGAGGCGTTCGTCGCCAACGCGAAGGGCCTGCTCGACGGTTCCGTGGCATTCGACGGTCTGGAAATCGACAACAACTTCCGCTGGACCATCATCAACGCGCTGAGCACCGTCAACGCGATCGACCAGGCGGGAATCGACGCCGAACTGGCCAAGCGCGAAACCACCGAGAACCGTGAGTTCGCCTATGGCGCACGCGCCGTGGCCGGTACCGCCGAAGCGAAGGCATGGGCTTGGAACGAGGCCCTGCACAACGACGAGCTGACCAACATGCAGCTTGAGGCTGTGGCCGGTGGCTTCGCGGCCACCCCGCGCGCCGACTTGGCCGAACCGTACGCCGAGAAGTATTTCGAGGTCGCCGACTGGATTTGGGAGCACAAGACCTTCCACATGGCTGAAGCGCTGCTCGAAGGCCTGTATCCGGGCTATGCCGATCCGGCGAAGCTCGTGGAGCTGGGCGACGCCTGGCTCGCCTCCCATAAGGGCGCGGACAACGCCTTGCAGCGCATTGTGCGTGGCAACGTCGAGGCTTCTCACCGCACGCTGAAAGTGCGCGACTTCAACGCCGCGCTCTGATAGCAGGGGCGACAGGAACGTTCCCGCTTAAGAGCCGTCATGTCGTCGCACGACTTTGATTTTGGAGGCATTTTTCAAAGTTGTGCGACAAGCGTGCTGGCTTTCATACCCTCTAACTCTTATTTTTTGCTGGTTTTCAACGGAAAATGATAGTTAGGGGGTATTTCTTTATCAAGTGTTGTCGCACGACTTGATTTTCCGCCTTGCAATCAAAGTCGTGCGACACGAAAAGGGCATTGCGCGCCGTGAAATGCTTTGAATTGTGAAGTGTTATGCGATTGCGTCGTCACCTGCTGGTTTCGGCGGCACGGTTGAGTACGATAGGTCACGGAAATATCGTTTGCAGATAGCGAGGATTTGAGACTCATGCCACGTATGTTCGGAACCGACGGCGTTCGAGGATTGGCGAATAGGGATTTGACGGCACAGCTGGCGCTCGATTTGGGTGACGCCGCGGTGCGTGTGCTGGGCGATGACGAGCGGAGCGAATTCGAAAGCCGTCGCCGTGCGCTGGTCGGTCGTGATACACGAGTTTCCGGCGATTTCCTTGCCGCCGCATTGTCCGCTGGCATGTCCGCCGGCGGCTTCGACGTGATCGACGCCGGCATCATCCCGACGCCGGGCGTCGCATACCTGACGTCCGTGCTCAACGTGGAAATGGGTGCGGTGATCTCCGCATCCCACAATCCGATGCCCGACAACGGCATCAAGTTCTTCGCGCGCGGCGGCTTCAAGCTGCCCGACACCAAGGAAGACGAGATCGAAGCGGTGCTCGGCCAGGATTGGGATCGTCCTACCGGCGCCGGTGTGGGTCGTGTCAGCCATGACACCGCCACCGCAACCAACCTGTACATCGACCATCTGGTTTCCGCCATCGCGCCGGTCGGTCCGGACAAGTCGCAGCCGACGCCGCTGAAGGGCCTGAAGATCGTGGCCGACTGCGCGAACGGCGCCACGTCCGTGGTCGCTCCGGAAGCCTTGCGCCGCGCCGGCGCCGACGTGACCGTCATCAACGCGTCGCCGGACGGCTACAACATCAACAAGAACGCCGGCTCCACCCATCCTGAGCAGCTGCAGGCCATGGTCAAGGCCTCCGGCGCCGTCATGGGCGTTGCCTTCGATGGCGATGCCGACCGTTGCCTTGCCGTGGATGAGGACGGCAACATGGTCAACGGCGATCAGATCATGGGCATTCTGGCACGCGCCAAGAAGAACGCGGGCAAGCTCAACCATGACACCCTCGTCGTGACGGTGATGAGCAACCTCGGTCTGAAGTTGGCCCTGCGTTCCATGGGCATCAAGACCGTGCAGACCAACGTGGGCGACCGTTACGTGCTTGAAGAGATGCTGCGAGGCGATTATTCGCTCGGCGGCGAGCAGTCCGGCCACGTGATCAACCGTGAATTCGCCACCACCGGCGACGGCACCCTGACCGCGCTCACCCTGTGCAACGAGGTCGTCAAATCCGGTAAGAGCCTGAAGGAACTGGCCGCCGACTTCCCGCAGCTGCCGCAGACGCTCATCAACGTGCCGAACGTGGACAAGATGGCCGCCAAGACCAACGCCAAGGTGCAGGCCGCGGTGGAACGCGAAGAGAAGCTGCTGGGCGACACCGGCCGCGTGCTGCTGCGTCCGTCCGGCACCGAGCCGCTCGTGCGCGTCATGGCCGAAGCCGAAACCCAGCAGCAGGCAGACGAAGTGTGCGATCGCCTCGCCAAGGTCGTCGCCGACGAACTCACCCTGTAAGAGCCCGCAAGGAGATATGCCCCATGTTCGGACACAACTCGAAAGTGGACCTCGAACTCAACCGCGAGGTCGAAAAGCTCATCAAAACCGGCGGCAAAGAGAAAATCATGCCGATCGTGCAGGCCGGCGAACCGGTATTACGCCAGCAGACCATCGCCTACGACGGCCAGTTGAGCCGCAAAACGCTTGACAAGCTCATCGACACCATGCGCACCACCATGCTGGAAGCGCCGGGCGTGGGCCTCGCAGCCACCCAGATCGGTCTCGGTCTGGCTTTGGCCGTCGTCGAAGACCACGTATGCGAAGGCGACGATGGCGATCCGCGCGAAGCTGCGGAATTCCCCTTCCACGCCATCATCAACCCCAGCTACGAGCCGATCGGCACCGAAACCCGCAGCTTCTACGAAGGCTGCCTGAGCTTCGACGGTTACCAGGCCGTACGCAAGCGTTGGCTTGACATCACCGCCCGTTGGCAGGATGAGGACGGCAACAAGCATGAGGAACATCTGCACGGCTGGCCGGCCCGCATCTTCCAGCATGAAACCGACCATTTGAGCGGTGAACTGTACATCGACCAGGCCGAAATCCGAAGCCTGACCACCAATGAGAACCTTGAGGATTTCTGGTGCGAGGATCCGGTACCGACCGAAGCGGCGGCCGAACTCGGCTTCGAACTGTAATCGCGTAAACGAACGAGACAAGAACGATGAATGCCTCCCAGGCGAACACTTGGGAGGCATTCATCATATTCGGGATTATTGGAATGTTCGAAACATGAGTATTCCAAATATTCCAATATTTCAGTATTCCGGATTCACTAGCACATCGTACGTATCCGTGTTCCGCTCGGCATCCGAACGCAGATCCCAGCCAGGCTTGCGCATTCCATACAACACCAGCGGCGGTAAACCGAGCACAAGCACGACTACAGCCACAAGAATCGCATATGAAACGCTATCCAAACCGGTGAAACCAGCCGGTCTCACGAAAGTCAACACGAATGCCGCGGCGGAAGCGACGAAACCGACGCCCGCGACCAACCGAATCGCAGGAACTCGATACGTGCGGCGGACTTCTGGATGGGTGTTGCGCAGACGAATCGCGGCGGCAAACATCAACATGTACATCACCAGATACAGCGCGGTCGCCATATCCACCAGCGTCGCGAAAGCCGTGTTGCCATTGGGGATCAACACGAACAGCAACGCCAGCACGGTCACGATAATGCCTTGCGGAATCAGAATGCCTTCCTGCACGTCGTGGGCATTGCGCTTCTGCAGCGCGGGAGGCATCAGTCCCGTGCGGGCGGCCGCTAGCAAACCGCGAGAAGGACCAGCTATCCAAGCCACCACGGAAGCGAACGCGCCTAGCGCGATGAGCAGCGAAATCACCGGAGTGCCCCAACCCATGCCAAAATGGTCGAAGAACTCCCTGAACGCCAGATTGATGCCGTCGATGAGCCCCAGCTCACGATGCGGCACAGCAAAGGCGATTGCCAAAGTCGGCAGCACAAGTACCAGCAGAATCAGCGCGGTCGCTAGTGCAATGGCGCGTGGGAATTGACGTCCCGGATGCTCCAAGTCGTTGGCATGCACGGCATTGACCTCCATACCCGCGTAGGCGAGCACATTGGATACGATTAGCACAATCGACGCGATGCCCGTCCACGGCGGAAGCAGCGCGGATGCGTGCAGGGAGGTCTGCACTGGCTTACCGATCGCCAGCCAGATAATGCCGAAGACGATAAGCAGCAACGCAGGAAACAGCGTGCCGATAAGTCCCGAAATCGACCCGACCTTGGCGAACAGATTGCCGCCGCGCAACGCCACCATCGTGCTTGCCCAATACAAGACGATGATCACCGCGGCCACATATACGCCATTATTGCCCAAGCCACCCATGCCGAACACATACGACAGGCTGACGGCGATGAACGCAATCTGTATCGGATACCACACCACATTCTGAATCCACTGCAGCCAAATGGCGAGAAATCCGATGCGATTGCCGAACGCCTCACGCACCCACACGTACACGCCACCTTTCCAGCCGGTGGCCAGTTCGGCAGCCACCAGCGCGGTCGGCACCAGGAAAACGACCGCCGGAATGAGATACAGCAGAATGGAAGCGAGACCATAATCGGCCATGGCCGGCAGAGAGCGTAGCGAGGCCACCGCCACCACGGTCAACATCGCCAGTTGGCTGACTGTCATCATGGTTTTGCCGGTTTTATTGGCAACGGTTGCCGTGCTTGCGATTGCGCCGTGCCCGTCAGCGCCGTTCCCTCTATTCGCCCCGGCATGCGCAGGTATGCCCGTACGATTGCGGTTTCCTGCGACGGCAGACGGATTGCGTGGCGTTGTTGTCGGTGCCGTCGCAGCGTTCGTCGTGGAACGTGCGGACCCGGGATGTGCAGCTGCGCTTGCATCGTGCGCTACCACAGCAAGCGGCTTTTTCATATGAACTGTCATTGCAGCCAGCTTTCGTAAACATAATCGTTGTGGGAATGAACATGAATTTCCTTAATGCGGGAAACGATGGAATTCGTGGAATGACCGCGAAATATCAGTGGTGGAATCCGGATGCACGAGCCTCGCTTGGCATTGGTGAGCGCAGTCCGTCCAGATACTTCACACACGACTTCAAATCCTTGATGAACGCTTCGGCCATATCGTGGCTGAAACCGTTACGCACCACAATGCGCTGCACGGTCACCTGCGTCAGATCCACCGGCATCGGATAAGCCGGCACCAGCCATCCCTTCATGCGCAGCCGATCCTGCAGATCGTACAGATTCCACTTGCGATCCGGCTTGTCGTTGAGCATCCATGCGAACACCGGAATGTCGGAACCGTCGTTCCACAGCGTAAAATCATCCATCTGCTCGATCTCGCCCGACAGATATTTCGCCACATCATGCGAAGTCTGCTGCACCCTTCGATACCCGTCGAATCCCAAACGCAGGAACATGTAGTACTGCAGCAGTACCTGTGCGCCCGGACGGGAGAAGTTCAGTGCGAAAGTCGGCATTTCGCCGCCGAGATAACTCACCTTGAAAATAAGGCTTTCCGGCAGGTCAGCGGTTTCGCGCCATACGACCCATCCCAAACCGGGGTAGACCAGACCGTACTTGTGACCGGAGGTGCTGATGGAGTAAACGCGCTTGACGCGGAAGTCCCATGCGAGGTCCGGCTGGATGAATGGTGCGATCATACCTCCCGAAGCGCCGTCCACATGGATGCGCACATCAAGTCCGGTGCGCTCCTCGATGCGGTCCAGTGCTTCGCTGATCTGTTCGACCGGCTCATACATACCCGTATAGGTCACGCCCATGATGGCCACCACGCCGATGGTGTTCTCATCGACATACTTGTCGAGATCATGGCCGTCGAGCACTTTGTGGTCCTCGGAAATCGGCACATAGCGTGGTTCCACGTCGAAATAGTTGCAGAACTTCTCCCAGCACACCTGCACGGCGCTGCTCATCACCAGATTCGGATGATCGGTCGGCAGGTCGGCCTTTTCGCGGGCTTCCTTCCAACGGCGCTTCAACGCGAGTCCGCCCAGCATGCAAGCTTCCGACGAGCCGATGGTGGAGGTTCCGATGGCATTCATTGGATCGGGCGCATGCCATAGATCGGCGAGCATGTGCCAGCAGCGCGATTCGACTTCGGCGGTTTTCGGGTACTCGTCTTTGTCGATCATGTTCTTGTCGGCCGCCTCCATGTACAGGCGGTTCGCATGATCGTCCATCCACGTGCTCACAAAAGTTGCAAGATTGAGTCGCGCGTTGCCATCCAGCATGGCCTCGTCATGCACCACTTGGTAGGCGGTTTCCGGCAGACTACTCTTCTGTGGAATGGTAAATTTCGAGAACGCCTGGGCTTCCTTCGGACGGGCGAACAGCGGATTGATTTCCACGCTGTCAGGAACAACGCGGTCGTCGGCATTGCCGCAGGTGTTGTCGCAGCAATGCGAATTGTTGTTTTCAGTGGTGGAATGTGTTTCTGACATTGCAGTTCCTTTCGTTGATTTGGAACGTTTATTGCGTTCCGGGATTCAAAAATGAAAGTCGATTCTGGATTTTTGCTGGGAAATGGTCACATTTGCGCTATGTGAAAATTCGTATGGCAACCGCTTCGCACGGAGGTATCCGCGCGCGGTTTCGTAATGAACACCGTCATTCGAACTCGCATGGTTGTGTTCTCACAAAGAGGAATGCGCACGTTGGTTTGTTGCACATTCTTACACGCTGAAGGTGGGTATCGGCTACGATGGGCAGGTATGAACGAATCGACGATGAATCTTTCCTGGCTGGATGACGCGAAGCAGGACATCGAACAATGGTCGGCATCGATGCCGAATGACGCCGACAACCAGCCGATCGACTGGCGATGGGTGTCTTCCCTTGACCTGCGTAACGGCATTGGTGCCGCCACAAGACAGCACGTTGATTTGTTGGCAATGCTGCGGTCCTCGTCGCCGCAACTTTCCGCCCCGCAGCTGCACGCCCTGTTGAAAGATGATCTTGCGATTCGAGATCGGCTCGAACCGACCATCGCGCAGTGCAACAGCACGTTCATGATGGATTACGACCGACTTATCGCTTCCTATCGGCTGCCGCGCGCGCTTGCTTACGCGAACCGTCGGTTGTGCGACGAAATCGCTGTTCTGCGACAGATTGGCGTGGCGATGGGATTGTGGACGGTCACCGAGGAACGACGTGAGCGCGTGACGGTTCCGGTGCTGCTGCCCGGTTCGGCTTTGGCTTCCGAGGGAGTGGCGTTGGATGATATTCAGGATCGAACCGCTGACATCGTTAACGGCCGCGCCGCCCGTCGTGCCGCAGAGAAAAGTCAGAAGCGAGCCAGTGACTATGCCATGTCGCGTGCGAACCTGAGTGGAGTAACCAGTCCGGGCGGCTCCACGTTGTTTGATTACGGTTCGGAAACGAAATCCGCTGAAGCGGCGCAGTTGCGTCGGATGGCTGAATACCGCAAATCGGATTGGCGTGACGCTTATCTTCCTGGACGCGATGTGGACAATGTCATGGGAATCGACATCGAAACCACCGGTACTGACCCGGCGCGTGTGTACATCATCGACGTCGGCTTTGAATATATGAACATGATTTCCCCTCGCCCTGCTGCCGCACCTACTGGATACCAATACGAGCAGAGTTATTACGAAACGGGCGATGCGTATGGTCAGTCGCGTCTGTCGTTCGGCGTTCCTGCCGAGAACGCGACGCTCGGTAATCCGCTGATTCTCGATTTGACCGGTATCGATGTACGTGATCGTGCGTCCGGCTTCCGCCTGTTCGATGAGTGGCCGGAGGCTCAAATCGGTTTGCTGCAGCGATTGGAGCAGCAACCGTACGTAGCGCACAACGCTCGTTTCGAACATAGCTTCTTCATGTTGAATGTGGCTGGATATGCGGAAAGCTACCGTGCGGGCAAGATTACGATTATCGACACGTTGCCGATGAGCCGCCGTTGGGATGAAGGGTCAATTCCGGACGACGAGCATCCGTACGGCAATAACACGTTGGACGCGTACGCCAAACGCCAGGGTGCGCTTGACGAGAGCAAGTCGGAACGTCACCTCGGTTTGGAAGATACGCATATCATGCTGGTTGCCATGAAACATCACTTGGGTGTATTGCATGGCGAAGGCCGCGGTCCGTGGGGTGCGAATGGCAAGTCTGGCATCGGTGGCAAGCATTGCGGGCGCCGCTGGTAGCATTTGCGATTCGTGTCGCAGTTTCCTGGTTCTTCTTCCCGTGACCGTCCCGTTTTGGCTTTCCCTTCCGGCTTTTGTTACCCGTAACGCCGTTTTGCGGTTACAAAATGCGGATGCGATTGCGGATTTGCGGGGATGGAATGGGCGATTGCGGGGATGGTTTCGGTGGTTGCGGGGTTGGTCGGGCCTGGTTTGTCAAGTTTCGACACGCCGATGGAACGTTGGATTTCCAACGGTTCGCGCGTTGTTCATGCGGCCCGGGTTGCGCGGATCGCGATCGTGCTGTAAGTTTGTCTCTTGCTGCCGCTCAGCGAGTGGTCCGGATGGTTCCGGTCCGCGAGGTGGGTG
>OGWZ01002667.1_pt1 | contig 13531 bp, 10 predicted proteins | sample 1576141 | NCBI WGS metagenome assembly OGWZ01 (sample SAMEA3541512, study PRJEB24748) | human gut metagenome | biome: human gut; feature: human-associated habitat; material: faeces | place: China | collected 2012
CCGGCAGCTGCCGGGGACGTTGGCCGGCCCCCGGCAGCTGACCCTTTGTACCCTGGGGTTTGGCCTGTGCCTGCTGGGGCTGTTCCAGGTGGTGAATGCCTTGGTGGTGTGTGCCATCCTTGCCCTGTTTTTGCTGCTCACCGACCGGGCCTTGCTGGCTTCGGTGGACTACTCCCTGCTGGGGGTGTTTGCAGCGTTTTTCATTTTCATTGGGAATCTCTCCGGGGTGGAGGGGTTCCAGTCCATCCTCTCCGGCGCTTTGACCGGGCATGTGGAGCTGGTGGCGGTTCTGGCCAGCCAGGTGACCAGCAACGTCCCCGCGGCCCTGCTGCTCTCCGGCTTTACCAACCAGTGGGCCCCGCTGATTGTGGGGTGCAACCTGGGCGGGTTGGGGACGCTGATCGCCTCCATGGCCAGCCTCATCTCCTATAAGGAGATCAGCCGGGCCTATCCCGACCAGCGGGGGCGGTATTTTATGGTGTTCACCCTCTGCAACGTGGGTATGCTGGCGTTGCTGCTGGGGCTCAGCGCCCTGCTGGGTGGGGGCTGAACGCTGGGTGCCATCCGTTGTTTGCGTGGCCGCTGCCTTTGGGCAGCGGCCACCGTTGGTTTCGCACCCTTTCTTCTCCGCTGGCATAGGATGCACCGGAGGGAAGGAGGCAATTCCAATGGACTGGATGGATCGAGAACGGAATTTCTGGATCGTGGGCGGTGATCTGCGCCAGCGGGCGCTGGCAAGGCTGCTCCGGGAGGACGGACACACCGTCCACATTGCCGCGCTGGAAGGCGAGGGCCTGGTGGCGGAGCCCCTGGGCCCTGGGCTGGCGCTGGCCCACTGCGTGATCCTCCCCCTGCCGGTGACCCGGCGCGGGGAGATTCTGCACACCCCTCTGAGCCGGGAGGAGGTGACCCTGCCCCAGCTGCTGGATTGGCTGGAGCCCGGCCAGGTCCTCTGCGGCGGCATGGTGGACCCCCAGGCAGCGGCGGCTGCCCAGGCCCGAGGCCTGCGGCTGCTGGACTACTATGCCAGGGAGGAGTGCATGGTGGCCAATGCGGTGCCCACAAAGGAAGCGGTGGGACCGAAACCATACAGGGAAAGGATGGCGACATCCCGTTGAGGATCCGTCCTTTCCTGGAGAGGGTACCGTATCCACCAATGCAGCCGCAGACGAAAAACAGCGTCGAAGCCTTTAAGCTTCGACGCTGTTTTTCAATGGTATGAGAAAGGAGCACTCCTTTTACGGACATCCGCAGGGAGCCTCCTGTGGGGGAGCGGGCACAGGCGTACAGGATGCGACAAAGGCCTGGTACCCCCGCCCAAATCCCCGGCTGTCGATGCGGACCTGGAAGCAGAAGGGGGCATCTTGGAGATAGACCAGGAAATCCTCCTCCCGGACGAGAATGGTCTCGATGACTTCGTCCAGGACCCAGGGGCCGCCGTCCAGCTCTGCCTCCAGCCGGGCCCGGAGGTCTTGCGCCTCCAAGGGGGAAGGATCTGCTGGGGCTGCCTGGGTTTCTGCCAGGGCTTTTTGGTCTTCCAGTTGCTGTAAGATTTGCTGACAGCGGGCATCCTGGCGCTGCCATTCCTCCTTGGGGAGGGTGCCGTCCAGATAGGCGTCCAAGGCACGGGCCCGCCGGTTGGTTTGCCGCTGGATGGCGTGGTGGAGTTTCTCGGCCCGCTCTCCTTGGGCGGGGTTGCTCAGGACGGGATGGGCCTGGAGCTGGGCCAGCGTCTCTGCGAGGATGGCTTCCCGGTCCAGGGAAAGCTGGGCCAGGACGTGCCTGGCGCACAACTCGATCCACTGCCCATTGACACTGCGCATAGTGCACCGGCCGGTCGGCCCTTTGCTGGCGTAGGCGCCCCGGCAGACAAACCGCCGGTAGACTTTGCCGTTACGGCCCTTGGTGGTCTTTACCGTGAAGTTTTTTCCGCAGCAGCCGCAGCGTACCTTGCCAGAGTACCAATGGCGGGCGGAGAAGCGCTTGCCCTCCTGGGCCAACCCATGCCGGCGGGCCAGCTCCTCCTGGACGGCCAGGAAGGTCTCCCGGGGCACGATGGCCTCGTGGTGGTCTTGCAGGAGCACCTGAGGGAGGTGCCCCTCGTTGGGCACTTTCCGGTGGCTGAGGTAATCGAGGGTACAGTACTTCTGCTGCAAAAGGTCCCCGGCGTACTTCTCATTGCGCAGGATACGCAGCACGGCGGTGGAGGACCAGGGGTGCCCTGGGTGTAACGGGGGATCGATCCCAGCCTCGGTCAGTTCTCGGGCGATGACATAGGTCCCTTTGCGTTCCTCCAGGAACTTATGGTAGATCCCTCGGACAATGGCCGCCTGCTCGGGAATCACCGTTAAACGGCCGCCGGAGAGGAGATAGCCAAAGAGGGAGTCGTTGCCAAAGACCACCCCCCGTTTCATGGCCTGGGCCTGCCCCCAACGGGTCCGCTGGGAGATCTTCCGGCTCTCCTCCTGGGCCACGCTGGCCATGATGGTCAGGCGGAACTCCCCGTCGTTGTCTCGGGTGTCGATGTTGTCGTTGAGAAAGAGCACCCCCACCCCTCGTGCTTTCAGGTCCCGGGTGATGCGCAGGGTGTCCACGGTGTTTCTGGCGAAACGGGAGACCTCTTTGGTCAGGATCAGGTCAATCTGGCCGGCTTCCGCCTGCTGAAGCATCCGATGGAACTGGGGCCGGTGGGAGACGGAAGTCCCAGAGAGACCTTCATCGGCAAAGATACCGGCGGCAACCCACCCCGGCTGGGCCTGGATGTATTGGGTAAAGTAAGTACGCTGGGCCGCCAAAGAATGCAGTTGGTCTTCCTTGTCCGTGGAGACCCGGCAGTAGGCGGCCACCCGAAGGCGGTCACGGAGGGGAGGGGACATGGGATGCCTCCTTGCAGAGAGACGCTATGGAAAGCGGTCGATGGATGGATTCCTTCTGTCACTCTATGCAGCGGCAGGAGGATTCACCACCAGCAACCGATTGTCGCCTGGGAGACGGTCCCTGTATTTCAACCTGCGCTCTCCTTGTGGAAAGCGACGGCGGCGGCCGTAAAACGTGGAGATACATCATGGAATTTCAATCCACGCTCTCCTTGCGGAGAGCGACGGTAAACACATGGATATGACGAAAGTGCTCTCAATTTCAATCCACGCTCTCCTCACGGAGAGCGACTGGTTGTTGGGTACGGAATTTCAAACCTTGCCACTAATTTCAATCCACGCTCTCCTCACGGAGAGCGACGCGCCGCTTGCACATCACCCCAGAGACAGCCAGATTTCAATCCACGCTCTCCTCACGGAGAGCGACGTGAAGAAAAAGACCTATCGGTCCTCGGTGTTCGTATTTCAATCCACGCTCTCCTTGCGGAGAGCGACAAAAGCCGGCGGAACCGGTCTTGCCGATCTCGGTATTTCAATCCACGCTCTCCTTGCGGAGAGCGACCAGGATTTGCCATTTCATGTATCTTTGGGTCCGTATTTCAATCCACGCTCTCCTTGCGGAGAGCGACGCTCCACAAACAACACAGACGCGGGTGGCTAGAATTTCAATCCACGCTCTCCTTGCGGAGAGCGACACCGATCATGCTTTCCCCTTTGCAGGTTAGGGCATTTCAATCCACGCTCTCCTTGCGGAGAGCGACCAGGAGGGGGCCATCAATGCAGAGATCGAGCAGTTTATTTCAATCCACGCTCTCCTTGCGGAGAGCGACTACGATCACGTCTTCGGGGAGCTCGTCCTGGATATTTCAATCCACGCTCTCCTTGCGGAGAGCGACGCCAGGAGATCGGCGTGGTGGAGGCAGACGCTGCATTTCAATCCACGCTCTCCTTGCGGAGAGCGACCGCAATCCTCCGGCATGGACATCAGCAAGAGCCCGATTTCAATCCACGCTCTCCTTGCGGAGAGCGACCGTGATGCGCACAATTAACGTGAATTTTAGAGGATTTCAATCCACGCTCTCCTTGCGGAGAGCGACCCGACTATGGGGAAACCAAACTCCGGACCATTGGATTTCAATCCACGCTCTCCTTGCGGAGAGCGACCAAGGCGTTGCTGAGGGGATTACCAGTCAGTCCGATTTCAATCCACGCTCTCCTTGCGGAGAGCGACCAGCTATTCGGAGCAGTTTGCGAACCGAATTCAGATTTCAATCCACGCTCTCCTTGCGGAGAGCGACGGGTTAAAGCCACGACCCAGAAAACAGCGGGGCAAAATTTCAATCCACGCTCTCCTTGCGGAGAGCGACACGCCGCGTACCTAGTTCGGAAACGGGCAACCACGATTTCAATCCACGCTCTCCTTGCGGAGAGCGACGCTGTACTCTCCATCCTGCTCCTGCGGATATGGGATTTCAATCCACGCTCTCCTTGCGGAGAGCGACTCTCTCTGGTCGGGAATTATATCCCGGTGGGGCAATTTCAATCCACGCTCTCCTTGCGGAGAGCGACCATCATCATCCGGATCGCGCCCCGGGTGTTGGTATTTCAATCCACGCTCTCCTTGCGGAGAGCGACCCGGTTACGCCGCCTGTGGCGGGGAGATCGCAACATTTCAATCCACGCTCTCCTTGCGGAGAGCGACATGGCGCGGAAAGGAGGTGATTTTGTGGATCGTATTTCAATCCACGCTCTCCTTGCGGAGAGCGACGAAGCCGGCACGGATTCCCATGCGTTTGGTAATATTTCAATCCACGCTCTCCTTGCGGAGAGCGACGACAGCAATAACTTCTACGCCGACAACGCTGTTGCAATTTCAATCCACGCTCTCCTTGCGGAGAGCGACACCCGGATGAGTACGGAATCACCCCCGTATTCGAATTTCAATCCACGCTCTCCTTGCGGAGAGCGACGAGACCTGAGCTGGACGAACGATGGCGGACTCCAATTTCAATCCACGCTCTCCTTGCGGAGAGCGACGTAATGGCCCCCGTGAGATTCAGGCGGTCCGCGTATTTCAATCCACGCTCTCCTTGCGGAGAGCGACGGCCTGCTCACCGACGCACACCCGGACGAAAACCATTTCAATCCACGCTCTCCTTGCGGAGAGCGACCGTACCACGTGGAGATTCCGCTGACAATCAACGGATTTCAATCCACGCTCTCCTTGCGGAGAGCGACAGCAAATACCACCAAATTGGCCCTATCGTTTCTGTCTAAAGTGCCAATTTAAGGATGGGGAAAAGAGCAAAAAGGCAAAAGGAAGCGCAAGTGCCCAGGCATCCTCTCCTGCTTATGAGAAAAACAAGGTGCGAATCCCCTGGGGCGATTTTGAGTGCTTCCGTTTCGCACCTATAAAATGAGGGGATCTTCCGGGAAGTAAGTGGGCTTGCATCCAAAGTGTTCGATTTTGTTCTGGTATCGATTGCCCAGATAGTAGAACCGAAGGCTATCTTTCTCCTCATCCATGATTGCCCGCAGCTTCGCCTGTAAGAGGCGGCTCTGCGCGGTGTCTAACAGGCACTCAAAGACGGAGTTTTGCACACGCTGTCCATAGTTGACGCATTGCCGGGCAATCTGCCGCAGCCGTTTCCGTCCTGCGGCATCTTCGGTATTCACATCGTACGTAATCAAAACCAACATCTACGAACACCTCCTATTTCCAGAGGAAGGGGGGATAGGCATCCAGATCCTCCCGGAGATACCGTGCCAGCAACAGGGCTTGCACATAGGGAACCAAACCCCAGGGAATTTTTTCCTGGAGATACGGGTGGGTGATGATCCCCCGTTTCCGCTCCTGCCAATGTTTCAGCACCGTTCGCCGGCCATTGTCGGAGAGAAGGACGACGCCGTTCTCCCGGATGTCGAAGGACTGCTTGGTAAGGGTGCGGTGATTGATCAGGGTCAACACGAACCGGTCTGCCAGGCACGGGCGGAGTTCCTCCATCAGATCCAGTGCCAGGGAGGTGCGCCCAGGGCGGTCCCGGTGCAGGAACCCTACATAGGCATCCAGCCCCACGCTTTCCAAGGCGGAAGCGCAGTCGTTGGCCAGGATGCTGTAGAGGAACGAGAGGACCGCGTTGACCGGGTCCATGGGTGGGCGCCGGCTGCGGGTCTGGAAGGAAAACAGAGGCTTTTCCCCCAGGATCATCTGGTCGAACACGCCGAAATAAACCGTGGCCCCGGCGCCTTCCAGGCCTCGGAGGCTGTCTAAGGACGTTTCCTCCGCAATTTGCGGGAGGAGACCTTTCAAATGTGCGGATGCCTCGGAGAGTTGCGCGGCGTCCACCCGGAGGCTGTGGTCCCGGCGGGTGCGTTCGATGCTCCAGCGTGCGTTGTAGACTTTCCCAAACACCATGTTTCGGGCGATGCGGCAGGCCGGGCCTGGGTCATCTGCCACCCGGTACTGGGTCCGCCGGAGAAGGACATTCCCGGTGCTTTTCCCAGTGGTTCTGGCCAGGAAGCGCCCCCGTGGCGTGCAGAAGGCCAGGGAAACGTTTCGTTCCGCGCAGGCCCCCATCAGGGCAGGGGAGGCACCGGAATAGGAGAAGGAGACGATTCCCTCCAACGTGTGGAGTGGATAGCGGGCCAGTTCTTTCCGGTCCTGGTTGGCCACAACGTTTTCTCCGTCCAAGGAGAGGTAGATGTCCTCGGTGGTGACGAAAAGGGTGTTCAGCAGGTGCTTCATAACGGATCCTCCATGGCTTTGGCCAAGTACGCAGAGACAGAGCCTTGGCGGGCCAGCCGCGGCAGGCAGAGGTCTTTCAGGGAACAGCTGCGGCAGGCTTTGGTGGGCCGCACTTTGGGGGTGTGATGCCGCTGGGCAAGCTGGTGCATTTCCGCGGCGCATTGACGGACCAATTCCCGCAGCGCCGGAGAGAAGGTGACTGGGGTGCGCCGCCGGGGTTCCCCGTAATACAGGGCACCCTCTGCCACTTCGCAGCAGAGCATCTCTTCCAAACACATGGCCTGTGCACACAGCTGCACTTCGTCGGCCTGATGTTCCTTGGGCCGGCCGCGTTTATACTCCACGGGGAAGACGCGCCACCGTCCGGTTTCCCCGTGGAGGGGAATGCCCTCGTCCGCTTGCTGGAATACCACCACATCGCATTGCCCCGACAGGCCCAGGGTATGGGAGACCACGGCCAAGCTCCGCACCACCAAGGTGTCCCCTCGGCGTTCCCGCAGGGTGGCGTCATGGGCCCGCTGGTGGAGGAGGGCGCCTTCCACGGTGAGAAGGTTTTCTTGCCATTGCTGCTCTAGATGGATCAGTGCCCACTGGCGCCGGCAGAACACGAAGTGCTGCAGGCCGGAAAGGGGGAGAAGAAGGTCGTCTGCTTCCATGGCATTCATCCCATCTGGAGGCAGGTGATCCCGCTGGGCAGGGAGGCTTCGTCCACGGTGACCACATAGTCCTGGAAGGACCGGGCCGGGCCGGCATCCTGGGGATCCTTTCGCTGGACGTTTACGGCCTGAAAGAGTTTCCAGGCAGGGGCACACCCCAGTTCACTGTCGTGTCGAAACACGATCAGCGACCGCACGGCCATGTTTCCCCGGGCAGCAGAGCGGTCGTGCTCAAACATGTTTAGGATGGCTTCCCACAACAGGGACAGGTCCTCTTCCGAAAAACCTGTGGTTTTTCGGGCCAGGTTGGCGGAGACATACCCCTCGCAGCGGTAAAGGCCATAGGGGACGATGTACTTGCGCCCCATTTCGGTGCCTTTCCGTTCTGCATCGCTCTCGGTGGTAATGGCCACCCGGGTGATGGTGACTTCCTGGGGCACGATGGGCTCCACACTGCGGGCAAAGCCCAGCTGCACGGGGCCGCGGATTTGTCCGCAGTTCAGGGCGGCTTTGACGAAGGTGGTCATCACAGCGCCAAAGGTGCGGATGTCGTAGAAGTTGGCGCACATCCAGTCCCGGATGGTTTGGTCAATGTCGGGCTGCTTCTTCTTTTTCTCCTTGATGGTCTTTTCGTCTGCGTTCACTGAGACATAGGCCTCTGCGTCGTTGCGGTTGAGGGGGACGCCCTCTTTGACGTAGATTCGAAACCCGGGAGCATCCTCTTTGACGGTTTCCACATAGTTGCGGATCTTGCGTTTCAGGCAGACGTCGGTGACAAGGCCCAGGCCGGTCTCCGGGTCAACCCGGGGCATGTTCCCGGCGTCCGGATCTCCGTTGGGGTTCCCGTTTTCCACGTCGAAGAGAATGACAAACTCGTACCGGTTTTGAATGGGGTTAGACATGTTCTGGTTCCTCCTTTTTTTGATAGCGGGCCTGGGTCTGGTGGTAGTATCCCAATTGGAAGGCGCCTTGCTCCGGCAAACTCATGCGGGCAGGGAAGGTAGTAATGGGGAGCAGGGAGAGCAGCGCAGTCAATTGACGGTTGAGGGAGATGGCCAGGCCGGGCCTGTCCCCGGTCAGCTTTTTCAGGTGCTTTTGTGCCAGTGCAATCAAGGTGGGAAAGATGATGGCGGGGGTGGCTGCGGCAGAGTTAAAGTACCGGTCTTTGATGGTGGTGTTGATCCCGGGATTAGCGGCTTCTTGGATGGTCTCCAGGAGGGAGAAGATCCGCCCCAGCAGATAGGGGACGTGGGTGGCATCAGGGTTGAGAGACACTTGTAAAACCTCCTCTGGAACGTCTGAATGGGGACAGCGCAGATAGTATGCTTTCAAAATGGCGGCCCGGCGCCAGGAGATCGAATGTTCTGCCCGGATCCGGAGGGTCACCCCGTGGAGCAGCGTGGCTGGATAGGGGGTGTCGGTTAACACCGAGCGCAGGACGGCACCGGCCAGGCCTGGGGTGGGGGAACGGTCCCGGCTGTTTTGGTTCACGGTTTCGTTCAGCAGGTGCCAGGGGGTGAGGTCCCCCTGCCAGGCATCGTAGGAGGGGCGGCGGATTTCCAGCCGTCGGTGGTGGGCCTGTACATGGCGTAAGAAATCACCGAAGGTGTTGCGCAGGAAAAACCGGACCGACAACCGGGCTGCGTTGGGGGAGAGTCCCAAAACGTAGAACTCCATGTTGGGGTCCAACTGCTGCGCTTGGAACACCACCGTCTGGCCAGCGCACAGGGCCTGGACCATGCCCCGCAAATCCCCGGCGCTGTATGGGGTGGGCCTGCCGAGCAGGGCGCTGCCAAACAGGATCTGGTAGTCAGGCTGCCCCCCTTTGGCCCAGCAGACGACGGAGGTGTCCCCCACATGGTAGACATGGTCCCGGTCGGCCAGGAGATGGTTGAGCGCTGCGGTGTATGCAAAGGCGGCAAACCGGCTGGTGGGTGCATTCCCATTCTGCACCTTTCCGTAGGAGCAGAAGGCCGGGGCATTGAAGGAGACCAGTGCCGCGCCGCTGGACTGGGCGCCGGCTACATGTTTGATAGACGGGTGAATGCTTTCGATGGGCCCCCATTCTCCGGTGACCAGGCAGATTCCCTGGGGCCCCTCGCCCGCGGTGTGGTAGTGGGTTTCCCAGGCTTGGCGAATGGCAGGGTCCTGGTGGACAAACCTGCCCTCGTACCGAAACAGCAGGTTGCCGCCGGCGAGGATGTCTTCCAGTTGGTCCTGTAAGGCGGGGTGATGCTGCCCTTGCGTGGGATCCCAGGTGCGGAAAAAGGCCAAAAGGGCCCGGGCAGCCGGGGAGTCCACCCCCTGCAGCAGGGTTTCGTGGAGCTCCTTTGCTGCGGAAAAGCAGGCTAAGGACCGTTGGGGCTTTCCTTTGCTGTCCATCCCCAGGAGATAGCTGGCATTGTCCCAAAGGAAATTCGCAGACACGCCGCTGGAACGCTTGACCGGGGCGGGCAGGGAAGGCACCAGTTGGGGCGCCACCACCAGTTTCTTTCCCCGGGGCTGCTCGGTTTGTAGGGAGATGACCTGTTCCAGCGTGCCGTCTGCTGAGAGGCACAGGGCAAAGGAGATCTTTGCGCTGCTCCATCCGGGGGTGTCCAGCACACCGCGGTCTGCCAGTACGCGGTAATACTCTGTCAGCGCCTGTAGAATCATCCTCTCACCTCCCCGCTGTCCCGGGTGGGCACCGTTAACACACCGTCTTGGAGCACTGCCCGGAAGAACATCGGGCGGATTTCCTGGGGGTCACTGTAGTCCATGTCCCAGAGCATCCAGCCCAAGTCCCGCTGCCCTTGCAGCTCCGGGGGGCAGGGGGGAAGCTCCTGGCACCACTGGAAGTGGGCGGGGAATTCCCGGCAGCCGAAATAGGGGGCATGGTAACACTGCCCCCTGTGAATGCGGCGCTTCACGATGTCTTGGAATTTCCCTGGGTTGTCTGTGGGTGCAGCCCGGTCGGTGAGGACAAAGTGGGCCTCAATGACATAGTGGACATCCTGCAGCAGCAGGGCGGCCCGCTGCTGAATCTCCTCGGAAGTGGCCAGATAGAGGGAACCGCTCCCCCGCTCCATCACCGTTTTGGCGGTTCTGGCGGAGACCGTGGCCTTGACTTCGTTGCGGCGGAGATTGGTAAACTGCAGGGGCTTGCAGACGTGGATGCGGTCGATGATCCAAGATAGCCCAGGATGCCAGAAAATAGATTCCACCAACCCTCGGGCGGCAGAGGGGGGCATCATGTCGTATGAGACTCGTTCAGCTTTCATCTCTGGTCGGGTGAACAGGGCATAGTCCCCCCATACTTCCAAACAAATACCCATCTTTTTCACTCCTTTCTCTGTGTTTAGATTGTATAATATAGAAATACCATATTTCGTTTTATTTGTCAATAGTTACATTCACATCCCTATCTATGAAAAGATAAATGAAAGCGCTTGAAAACACAAAAAGGCGTGGGTATAATAGCTTCGTCACTGGATGCAGTGTGGATTGAAATATAGAGAGGGATGTGAATCCTAAAAAAGGAGCGGAGGACGTATTCTCTCCGCTCCTTCTATGTTATGCATAAAGAAAGTTATAGAAAGAGTCCTTTGCCGAAGTCTGCCTGCAAAGACAGTCCGGTTTTGGAATCGTATGCGTCCAGGTTTCGCAGCAAAAAGACCCCCTCGCCCCACGGCGCTAAGTCTCCGCTTGCGGTCAGGGCGGCGGCATGCTGGGGATAGATGGAGACGCCATATTGCCCCAGCTTTCGAAACAGGGCGCGGCTGCATTCCCCGGCCTGCAGGCGCTCCACCAGGGCTGCCCCCTTACCCTGTGGGATATAGACGGTGACGGTGTGGTCCTCGATCAGGTGAAACCGTTCCGCCACGGTACGGAAAGGAAACAGATTGTCCGCCATGGTGGGAAGGATGTTTTGGACATCCTGGGCCTGGGTCCCTTCCAGGTCCAGGAGTTCCCGAAAGTAGTCGTGTATCGCCTCTGGGGAAGCCAGGTCTGTGTGGCGTGCCATCACGTGACGGCCGGCGCCGATGGCCGGGGCAAACAGGGGAGGGGCGTTGCCTTCCCCTTGAAACAACGTGACCACACTCTCCTGGGCCGGCCGATGTCCCTCCCGGTTGCACCGGCCCGCAGCCTGCAGGAGAGAATCCAGGCCGGCTTCCTCACGGTAGACGGCGGGAAAATCCACATCCACCCCCGCTTCGATGAGCGAGGTGGAAACCACCCGACAGGGGAGCCCCAGGGTGAGACGCCGGCGGATCTCGGCCAGCTGCCTACGGCGGTGGGCGGGGTACATTAGCGTGGAGAGGTGGAAACTGTCCTCCCCTTGCAGGCGCTGGAACACGGCTTGGGCACCGGCACGGGTGTTGACCACGCACAGCACCTGGGTCTTCGCCTGAAGGCGGCAGGCCAACGCGTCCCAGGTGAGCTTGCCTGCGTTTTGGAAGGTCACCCGCTGAAAGACCTCCCAATGGTAGGTGTCCGGTGGGCACAGCTCCACTGGGGTCAGCTGGGGGGCAAACTCCTGAAACAGGGGCTGCAAGGCAGGCTGGGTGGCGGTGCACAGGACGGCGGATACGTGGTAATGGGCCACCAATTGGGCCATGGCCCAGACGCAGGGACGGAGATAGGACACAGGGAGCATTTGCGCTTCGTCAAAGACAATGACGCTCCCAGCTAGGTTATGGAGTTTTCGGCAGGAGGCGGGCCGTGCAGAAAAGAGGGATTCGAAGAACTGCACGGCGGTGGTAACTACCACAGGCAGGTCCCAAGTTTCTGTGGCCTGGGCCAGGGGGAGGGCCTCTGGTGTGGCTTCGTCCTGGAGGTCATAGGAGACGCCGGAGTGGTGTTCCAGAACGGCCTCTTCCCCCAGAATGTCTCGGAAGGTCTGGGCGGTCTGCTCGATGATGGAGGTGTAGGGGATCACATAGATCACCCGGCGCAGCCCCTTACTTTGGGCCTGGGCCAGGGCGAAGGCCAGGGAGGCCACGGTCTTGCCTCCGCCAGTGGGGACGGTCAAAGTGAAAAGGCCTGGGTCCCGCTGCAATCCCTCCTGGATACAGCGGTCCAAAATGGTACAGCGCTGGGTGTTGAGGGGGCCTTTTGGAGGGAACCAGCCGGCGATGTAGTTCCGCAGCCGTTCCCACAAGGCCTCGATGGTGGGGACAGGGGCTGTGGGGGAGGAAGATTCCGCCATAAAGTCCGCCGTATCCGTATAGTCTGCATCCACCAGACAGGAGTACAGCATGCGGGTGAAGAACATGCCATCCAAGGCGGAAAGGTTGGGCAGCGGCGGGGAAGGCAGCGTAAGTTCCTGGGTCCAAGGAGAGAAAGAGGGCAACTTTCCCTGGAGGGCGCGGTTGATCCGCCCCAAGAAGGAGCCGGTGGTGGGGGCGTCGCCTTGGCTTCCTCCGTCGGGAAGTCCACTGTGGTGCCCTGCGATGGCAAAGGCGGCAAAGGGCTGGCCCTGTTGCAGGCAGACAAAGGCCCCTGCGGTGGCGTGGTCCACCCTGGGGCCGCCCCGGAGACGCTGCTGAAACAGATGGGAGTACTTTCCAAGGTCATGGGCCAGTCCAGCCAAGCGGCCCTGTTCCTCTGCGTCAAAGGCGGCGGCGAACTGGGCTGCGCGGCGGGCTGTGCCCTCCAAATGGTCCAATAGGGGCTGTTCACGGCCGTCGGAGGCCAGGTGGGCTAAGTAAGGTTCCATAGGACGCCTCCTTATGAAAAATGTGATATAGGAACTGCTTCTTGGAGAAAAGTATACCATATCAACCAGTTGCATGGGAAGGTGTAAGCGTATCCTGTCGAAAAAATGGGATTCCTTTGTCGGTGTCCTGAAGGGGCAGAAAGGAGGCAGCATCCGTGGTTGTCATTCCCACCGCTACTGCGCTCCCCACTGCCGAGGGGGCGGTGCAGGTGGCCATGGAGGAGCTCCCCCTTACCTTACACAGCGCCCGGGTGCTCATCCTAGGGTTTGGCCGGGTGGGGAAGCTCACCGCCCACCGGATGGGGGCCCTGGGGGCCAAGGTGACGGTCTGCGCCCAGGGATACGCCGACTTGGCCTGGGCAGCGGCCTACGGCCACGAGACCATGTGGCTGGAAAAGCTGGGCGGGGAACTGGGGGGCTATGACCTCATCGTCAACACCATCCCCGCCCAGGTGCTGGACCGGCGGCGGTTGGCGTGGGTGCACCCCGGGGCCTTTCTGCTGGACCTGGCCTCTGCCCCCGGCGGGGTGGACCAGGCGGCGGCCAAGGAGCTGGG
>OGWZ01002668.1_pt1 | contig 13531 bp, 14 predicted proteins | sample 1576141 | NCBI WGS metagenome assembly OGWZ01 (sample SAMEA3541512, study PRJEB24748) | human gut metagenome | biome: human gut; feature: human-associated habitat; material: faeces | place: China | collected 2012
CCGACCTGATCACGGTACGCGGCGCACGTCTGCTGAGCGAGGCAGATGTGATCGTTTACGCCGGTTCGCTGGTCAATCCGGCGCTTTTGGACTATAAAAAGGACGGATGCGAGGTGTACAACAGCGCGAAGATGACGCTCGAGGAGGTCATCGCCGTGATGGCGCCTGCCGCGAAAGCGGGCAAAACGGTCGTGCGTCTGCACACCGGCGATCCGTGCGTGTACGGTGCGCATAGAGAGCAGATGGACGAGCTGGACAGGCTCGGTCTGGCGTATGAGGTCTGTCCGGGCGTGTCCTCGTTCTGCGGCGCGGCAGCGGCACTCAAAGCCGAGTACACACTGCCGAATGTCAGCCAGTCGGTCATCCTGACGCGCATGGAGGGCCGCACGCCCGTGCCCGAAAAGGAGCAGATCGAGGCGTTCGCGGCACACGGAGCCACCATGGTCATCTTCCTGTCGGCAGGTCAGCTGCCGCGCCTGTCCGAGCGGCTGATCGCGGGCGGCTACGCACCGGACACGCCTGCGGCTATCGTGTACAAGGCCACCTGGCCGGACGAAAAGGTCGTGCGGACAACGGTCGGTGAACTCGCCGAAGCCGGTGCGCGGGAGGGCATTACCAAGACCGCGCTCATCACGGTGGGCGGGTTTCTCGGCACCGAGTACGAGCGCTCCAAGCTGTACGACCCGACCTTTACGACCGAATTTCGTGAGGCAAGCCGATGAAGCACGCAAAATTTGTATCCTTTACCCTGTGCGGCGCACAGACTGTGCAAAAGGCGGTAAAACTCCTGCCGGATTTCCGGTGTGAGCGATACGCGAGGACGGCGGATGCGTCGCTCTCGGGCACGAGCCTGAAACGCTTTGCGCAGCAGGCAATGGTCGATTGCGACCTGATCGTGCTCGTGGGCGCGACCGGAATCGCGGTACGCGCAGTGGCGCCGTATTTGATGGGAAAAGCCTATGATCCGGCGGTGATCGTCATTGACGAGCAGGGAAAGTTCGTGATTCCGCTCCTGTCCGGACATCTGGGCGGCGCCAACGAGATTGCAAAAACACTTGCGGAAGGTCTGCAGGCTGTGCCGGTGCTCACCACCGCGACCGACGGACGGCAGGTGTTCGCCGTGGATACCTGGGCAAAAGCACACAGCTGTGCAGTCCTGGAGCCGCACTATATTAAATATGTATCCGGTGCGCTGCTCAGAGGGGAAACCGTGGGCGTTCGCTCGGATTTTCCGATAGACGGGCTGCTGCCCGCACGTATTGACCTCAAAAAAGACGCGGAAAGCGGGTTTACGATTGGATTTCGCACAGACGCACAGCCGTTTGCACACACGCTGCATCTCGTGCCGCGGATTGCATATCTCGGCATTGGCTGCCGCAAGAGCACGGGCGCGGATGCCATCGAGCAGACAGTTCAGGCGGCGCTTGCATCGGCAAAACTGCCTTGGCAGGCGATCTGCGGCGCGGCGAGCATTGATATCAAGCAGAATGAGCCGGGTTTGCTGCTGTTTTGCGAAAAACACGGACTGCCGTTCCGTACCTTTACGGCCGAGCAGCTGCAGGACGCACAAGGCGAATTCAGCCGGTCGGCGTTCGTGCAGCAGACCGTCGGCGTCGATAATGTGTGCGAACGCGCGGCTGTGTGCGCGGCACAGAACGGCACACTTATCTTGCACAAATTCGCGCAGAACGGCGTAACGGCGGCTGTCGCCGTGCCGGACTGGCGCGTGACGTTTGAAGAACGGGAGGGTGAAGCATGAAGCTGTATTGCATCGGCATCGGGCCGGGCGGCGAGGAGCAGATGACACTGCGCGCAGTGCGTGCTCTGGAAAAATGTGACTGTGTGGCAGGCTACGGCCTGTACCTTGATTTGATCGAGAACCTCATTTCGGGCAAGGAGCGCATCGAATCCGGCATGACACGCGAGGTTTTGCGCTGCAAAGCGGCGGTTGAGGCGGCAAAACAGGGCAAAACGGTCGCTGTTGTATCCTCGGGAGATGCGGGTGTGTACGGCATGGCGAGCCTGCTGCTCGAGCTTTGCGAGCAGGCATCTACGGTATGGCAGGGCTTGTCTACGAGGTGCTCAGTGAATACCCGGACACCCAGGTGGAAGTGAAGGTGATTCCGGGCATCACGGCGGCCTGCTCGGGCGGCGCCGTGCTCGGCTCGCCGCTGACATGCGACTTTGCGTGCATCAGTCTGTCCGACCTGCTCACGCCGTGGGACAAGATCGAGCAGCGTCTGCGCGGCGCAGCGGCTGGCGATTTCTGCATCGTGCTGTACAATCCGTCAAGCAAAAAGCGCACCGACCATCTGCGCCGAGCCTGCGATATTCTGCTGGAGATCGTACCACCGGAAACCGTCTGCGGTCTGGTGCGCAGCATTGGCCGAGAAGGCGAAAGCTGCACGCTTACAACGCTCGGTGAGCTGCGTGATACACGGGTCGATATGCTGACCACTGTGTTTGTCGGCAACAGCCGCACGCGCGTGATGGACGGCCGCATGGTCACGCCGAGGGGGTATCGCGGCGTATGAAGCTGATGATTTTCTCCGGTACGACAGAAGGACATGATTTGTGCCGGTTTTTGTCGAAAAATAACGTGCAGGCGGAGGTTTTTGTTGCAACAGAGTATGGCGCTGCGGTGATGGAGCCGATGGCGGGAATCACGGTTCACGAGGGCCGCTTGGATGAGCGGGAGATGGAAAAGCGATTGACCTCGGATACGCTGCTCATCGACGCAACGCATCCGTATGCAGCGGCTGTGACCGACAATCTGCGGGCGGCCTGCGCGAAATCGGGCGCACGCTACGAGCGGCTGCTGCGGCCTGCTCTGCCTTATCAGAACTGCGAAATCGTGCTGAACACAGCCGCTGCTGTTGACTGGCTGAACGCGCATCCGGGCAAGGTTTTGCTCACCACAGGCAGTAAAGAACTGGAAGCGTACACGGCGGTGCAGGATTTCCAAACGCGCCTGTTCCCGCGCGTGCTGCCGACCGCGTCGGTGCTCGAAAAGTGCGCCGCACTCGGCTTCCCGGGCGCGCACATCATCGCCATGCAGGGCCCGTTTTCGCAGGCGATGAACGCGGCGCTGCTGCGCGAGACCGGCGCAAAAATCCTCGTGACCAAGGACACCGGCGTGTCCGGCGGCTTTGCGGAGAAGGTCGCGGCAGCCGAGGAGGTCGGTGCAAAGGTACTGGTCATTGCGCGTCCGCGTGTGGAAAACGGCAAAAATCAGGCGGAAATGCAGAGATTTATCACGGATTTGCTCGGCTTACAGCCGGAAAAAGTGCAGCGCATATTCACCATCATCGGCGCAGGCATGGGCACGGCGGACACGCTGACCGGCGAAGCCGTCCGCACGCTTGCAGCCGCAGAGGAAGTATTTGCCACAAAACGGCTCGCATCGCTGTCGCCCAAGGCGGAGGTCTGCGCGTTCTCCGAGCTGGCTGAGCGGGCAATACAGTGCACAGAAAAGAACATATCTCTGCTCGTTTCCGGCGACGTGGGATTCTTCAGCGCGGCCGGAAAGCTGCGCGAGCGGCTCCTGCCGTACGGCGGGGTAACACTCGTGCCGGGATTGTCCAGTATGCAGTATATGTGCGCGAAATGCGGTATTTCCTACGAAAAGCTGTGTTTTAAGAGTCTGCACGGTCGCATAGGAAATATTCTCGGTGCCGTAAGTTACCATGCGGCAACATTTGCGCTGACTGGCGGCGAGAACAACGCGCAGGCGGTTTGCAACAGCCTTATGGACGCGGGATTGGGCGCGCTGCCCGTTCATCTCGGGGAAAATCTCGGCGCGGAAAATGAGCGGATTGTGCACGGCACAGCCGCGGAGATCGCGCAGCTTTCGTGCCCGGATTTAGCGGTTCTGCTGATCGAAAACCCGCGTGCGGCGAACAAAAACGAACCGATTCGAGATGAAATGCTCACGCGCGGAAAGGTGCCGATGACCAAGGAAGAGGTCCGGTGGGTGTCGGTGAACCGCCTGACTGTCCGACCGACCGACACGGTCTGGGACGTGGGTGCGGGCACCGGCGCGGTCACGCTCGAACTGGCGCGCAAGGCCAGCGACGGCACGGTTTACGCCGTCGAGCGAAAGCCGGAAGCGGTCGCGCTCTTGCACGAAAACCGCATAAAACTCGGCGGATACAATGTGAAAATCATTGAAGGACCTGCGCCAGAGGCACTGGAGAACCTTCCGGCACCGGACTGCGTGTTCGTCGGCGGGAGCGGCGGCAGAATGCGGGAGATTCTGGAACTTGCCAGGGAGAAAAATCCGGAAGTCCGCGTGGTCGTGAACGCGGTTGCGCTAGAGACCTTGTTTGCGGCGCCGACGGCCTTGAAAGAATTGGGGTTTTCTGACATCGAGGTCACACAGCTGGCAGCCACGCGCGGCAAGCCGGTCGGCGCGTACACCATGCTGACTGCGAACAATCCGGTGTTTATTCTGTCCGGGAGGGCCGCAAATGACACGAAATAATGCACCAAGACTGCTGCTTGCGGGCACCGGCAGCGGCTGCGGCAAGACGACGGTCACGACCGCGATTCTGCGGGCGCTGCAGCGCCGCGGCGTAACACTCAGCGCGTTCAAGTGCGGTCCGGACTACATCGATCCGATGTTCCACACGGCGGTTTTGGGCGTTCCGAGCCGCAATTTAGACCTTTTTTTCGAGGACGAGGCCGGTATTCGCAGTCAGCTTGCGCGGCATATCCAGCCGGACGGTCTCGGCGTGATCGAGGGCGTCATGGGCTTTTACGACGGCGTTTCCGGTACAACGGATACAGCTTCGGCGGCGCATCTGGCCCGCGCAACCGGTACGCCTGCGGTGCTAATCGTGCGGCCTAAGGGTCAGTCGCTGTCGCTTGCGGCACAGATTCACGGGTTCCGCACATTTGCGGAAAATACGCTTGCAGGAGTGATTTTAAACGACGTTTCCGCAGGAATGTACTCGTTTTACAAACAAATTGCAGAGAAAGCGGGGATGCCTGTGCTCGGCTTTTTGCCGCCGGTTCCGGAGGCCGAAATACCTGACCGCCACCTTGGTCTGGTGACGGCGGACGAGCTGTCCGACCTGCGTGAGAAAATTGATCGGCTCGCGGATGCTGCAGAGGAAGGCATTGATCTCCACGCATTGTGTGCATTAGCACAGACGGCGAAACCGCTGACCGATACGCACATGCCGCTCGCTCGTGTGACCGATTTTCCGGTGCGGATCGCGGTAGCAAAGGACCGCGCATTCTGCTTCTATTATGAGGATAACTTCGATGTGCTGCGCGAGCTGGGGGCAGAGCTTGTGCCGTTTTCGCCGCTCACAGACGAGCGGCTGCCGGAGAATATCGACGGTCTGTACCTTGGCGGCGGATATCCGGAATTGTACGAAAAACAGCTTTCAGAGAATGAAATAATGCGAAATTCTATCAAAACAGCGATTCAAAACGGTTTGCCGACAGTTGCAGAATGCGGCGGATTTCTCTATCTGTTGCAGTCGCTCGACGGCGCGGCAATGGCAGGTGTGCTGCCAACTTCGGCGCACATGACGCGCAGGCTGCAGCCGTTCGGCTATGTCACGCTCACGGCAAACAGTGATAACCTGCTGTGCGAAGCCGGTGGACAATTTCCTGTGCACGAGTTCCATTATGCACAGGCTGTGGATAATGGCACAGATTTTCGCGCGGTCAAGCCAAACGGGCGCGCGTGGGACTGCGGCTTTGCATCGGATACGCTCTATGCAGGATTTCCGCATTTGTATTTCCGTGCGAAAACTGAAATTGCAGCGAATTTTGTCCGAAAATGTGCAGAAAGGAGCGGAAAATGACACTCGAACAGACTATTTCTGCCATCCGGACGCTGGATGAGAAAAGTATGACGGCGGCGCAAAACCGCTTTGCAAATATTGCTATGCCGCTCGGCGGACTGGGGCTTCTGCAGGACGCGATCGTGCAGCTTGCAGGTATTCTCGGTCAGTCGGTGCCGGATATTTCCAGACGCGCGGCGGTTGTTTTCTGCGCGGACAACGGCGTGGTCGCTGAGGGCGTGACGCAGTGCGGGCAGGAGGTGACAGCCACGGTCGCGGAAAATATGGGCCGCGGCGAGTCCACCGTTTGTCTGATGGCAAAACAGCTCGGAATGGACGTATTTCCGGTCGATATTGGTGTTGTGCGGCCGATAAAGAGCGAAAAAGTGCTGCAATTTTCCGTTCGGCGCGGAACTGCAAACTTTGCGCATGAGCCTGCCATGACGCGGAAAGAGGCGCTCGAAGCGGTCGAAATCGGCATTAAAATGGCGGAAATGTGTGCCGAAAAGGGATATTCGCTGCTCATTGGCGGCGAAATGGGCATCGGCAACACGACTACGAGCGCGGCAGTCACGGCGGCGCTCACCGGCGTGGAGGCTGCGGCGGTCACAGGACGCGGAGCGGGTCTGTCAACGGTCGGTCTGGAGCGAAAAATCGCAGTGATCGAGGCGGCGCTGGCGCTTCACAAAACCGACCCGAATGACTCGATCGACGTGCTGCACAAGGTCGGCGGTTTGGATATCGCGGGCTTGTGCGGTCTGTATCTGGGTGCGGCGGCGCAGCGCATTCCAGTCGTGCTGGACGGCGTGATTTCGTGCGCGGCGGCGCTTCTCGCGGTGCGATTGTGCCCGCAGTCTGTGCATTTTATGGTCGCAGCGCACAGATCGGATGAACCGGCGAGCATTTTGCTGCTCAATGCACTCGGTAAGCGGCCGTTTCTGACGGCGGGCATGCACCTCGGGGAGGGGACAGGCGCGGCGGCAGGCGTGGCACTTTTGGACCTGGCACTGGCGCCATATCGGGAAATGGTGAGCTTCGCGGACATTGGAATAGAGGCATATCAGCCGCAAAAGTAGTTGTTTGTCTGACAGATAGCACAAATTTTTATGTAAATATTGTGTGTAACGCCGATAAATGCGATTTGCCTGCATTCTTTACAGGAATACTGCATGCAGCAAAAAGCACCGAGCGTTAACTCGGTGCTTACGGTTCAAATTCTTAGCATTTCAGCGCTTCATCCGCGATATTTGCGGTGATTTTGTTGTAGAACTCCTGCTTCTGCGCATCGTTTTCAAACGCTGAGAACGGCACGATGACCGCGGAGAATTCATCAACAAAAATATAATAATGCTTGTCATCGGTTGCGGTGCGCTGAACGGCCGAATACTGGTAAACGGTATCTTCGTTCTCGCCAGTCAGCTCGAATTCGCTTTCACGCAGCGTGAGCGTTTTCGGTCCGCAAAGCTGCTTGTTCTTTGCGTTTCTGAGAATTTTCTCGATATTTTTGATCATTTTATGACGCATATAGCGCGGTGTACCCCAGAAGCAGACGGCAGCGAGCGCAACGTAAACCGCGATGGAAACCGGCGTGAGCGTGTGCAGCCAGTACATGAGCGCACTGCCGCCGAGAATGACAATAGCCGCAGTGGCAATTCTCATGGTGCGAATACTGCGTTGAACAATCGCATTATTGTTGTAATAATTCAAATTAAAATCAATGAAATCCTGTTTGGTGATATCGTAATGCAGCTCCATTTTTTCTTACCTCAACTTACTCGGATAAAATTATTGTATCGAAAATCAGAGCGGATTGCAAGCCTAATTCAGAAAGGGGAGCGAAAATGCTGATTTTAGTGACCGGCGGAGCGGCTTCGGGCAAGTCGGCGCACGCGGAACGGCTGGTGTGTGAAAAAGCACAGAGCCGATTATATCTGGCGACCATGCAGCCGTTCGGCAAGTCCGCAGAGGCGCGGATTGCGCGGCATCGGGCGCTTCGTGCGGGAAAGGGGTTCGCTACGGTAGAGAGAACACTTGACTTAGCGAATCTCAGGCTCTCTCGGCAATACGACGGAATTTTGCTCGAGGATTTGGGCAATCTGCTGGCAAACGAGCTGTTTGCGCCGGAAGGCGCAGGCGCAGGATCGGCGTTCGACAGCATTGTTGCAGGCGTGGATAATCTGCAAAAATACTGTGAAACGCTGGTTATCGTTTCCAACGAAATCTTTGCGGACGGCGTGCCGTACCCGCCGGAGACCATGCAGTATATTCGGATTTTGGGAGAACTGCACCAGAAATTAACTGGGAAAGCAGACGCGGTATATGAATCGGTGTGCGGGATTTTACTGTCGGTAAAGGAGGGAAAACAGCCGTGAAAAGTGTAATCAGCGGACTTTTTGTCGCGTTTTCAATGTACTCTGCGATACCTGTTCCGCAGGTGAACTGGGAAAAACAGACCATGCGGTGGGCACTTGGCTTCCTGCCGCTGATCGGTGTGCTGATCGGTGCGATAGAGTGGTTCTGGTTCGCATTTTGCATGCATTTCGGCGCGGCAGGCGTGTTTTACGCTGTGATCGCAGCGCTGATTCCTCTGGCGGTGTCCGGCGGCATTCATCTGGACGGCCTGTGCGACACCTGCGACGCGCTGTGCTCGTTCGGTGACCGGGAAAAGCGGCTGGACATTCTCAAGGACCCGCACGTTGGCGCGTTTGGGCCGCTCTGGCTGATGGCATTCCTGCTGGCCGAGGTCGGGTGTTTTGCCCAGATTTACGACCGGCCTGTGCTTCTTCCACTGGCATGCACAGGATTTGCTTTTGCACGGACAATGGGCGGCCGTAAGGTGGTTGCAGCACCGTGCGCAAAAGACAGCGGACTTGCACATATTTTTGCAGAAAACAGCGATAAACGCGCAGTATCGCGCATGTTACTTGCTGAATTTGTTCTGTTTGCGGTACTGCTTGGCCTGTGGGCGTGCCGCGTGCCGCACGCGCTTGCAGCGGCGAAAGTGCTCGTTATCGTGCTCGTTGTGTGGTATGCTGTGCATGAGCACATAAGCCGCCGTGTGTTCGGCGGTGTCACCGGAGACTTGGCGGGATTCTGTATCTCGCTGTCGGAACTGATCACGCTTGCGGCAGCAGCGATTGGAGGACTGATTTTATGACCGTGCTCATCATTGGCGGGGCATATCAGGGGAAACGGAAAGTTGCCGAAAACCTGTATGCTGACCTGCCGAGGATTGAAAATCTGCACGAAATCGTGCGGAAAATGCTAAAGGAAGACAAAGACCCGCTGTCGCTCGCAGATACGCTGTGTGGACACGTTATCACCTGCGATGAGATCGGCTGCGGCATCGTTCCCATCGACCGTGCGGACGAAAACTGGCGTGAAGCGGTTGGTCGTCTGTGCTGTGCTTTGGCACAGAAAGCAGACGCAGTCGTGCGCGTGATCGCAGGCGTGCCGCAATTCATCAAAGGAGAAAAACCATGACGATAACCTTTGCCGTGCTGCTCGGCTTCGCGCTCGACTGGCTGCTCGGAGACCCGAAAAAATTGCCGCATCCGGTATGTGCGATCGGAAAACTCATCTCAGGAATCGAAAAAGTTCTGCGCCGCATCTTTCCCGCAACGCCTGCGTCACTGACATTCGCTGGAATTGTACTCTGGCTCATCACCTGCGGCGTGAGCTTTGCCGTGCCGTTTTTCCTTTTGCGCTGGCTGTATCATGTGAACTTCTGGCTCGGTTTTGCCGCCGAAACGCTGCTCTGCTGGATGATTTTCGCACGAAAAAGCCTTGCGGACGCCGGTTATCATGTCTACGGCGCGGTCAAGCAGTCGCTCGAGGAGGGGCGCAAGGCTATCGCGTGGTACGTCGGCCGCGACACCGCAGAGCTGTCCGAGGAGGGTGTTATCAAGGCCGCTGTCGAGACCGTGGCTGAAAACCTGACGGACGGTGTGGTCTCGCCGCTCGTGTTCATGCTCATCGGCGGAGCGCCGCTCGGCATGCTGTACAAGGCGGTCAACACGCTGGATTCCATGGTCGGCTATCATAACGATAAATACGAGTATTTCGGCAAGTTTTCGGCAAAAATGGACGATTTATTCAACTTTATCCCTGCCAGACTGTCCGCACTGTGCATGATCGCCGGTGCCGGCATGCTGCATCTCGATAACCGAAATGCGCTCCGGATTTACCGTCGTGACCGCAGCAAACACAAGAGTCCGAACGCCGGTCAGACCGAGTCTGTGTGCGCGGGCGCGCTGCACATCCAGCTCGGCGGCGATGCCAGCTACTTCGGCAAAATCGTTAAAAAAGCCGCCTTCGGTGATCCGATGCGCCGTGTAGACCGCACGGATATTCTCGCAGCGGTCGATCTGATGACGGCGGCAAGCGTGTTTGCGCTGGTGCTGTGCTGTGTAATCCGCCTGATCGTAAAAAGTTAGGATGCTATGCGGGAGAGAAAACTCGCATTTGAAAGGATGAAAAAATGCTTAATTATGTCCACGGCGGCGACATCCAAACCTACATCGACCGCCACGGCTTCGCGCCGCTTGACCTGTCCGCGAACATCAATCCGTTCGGCATACCGGACGCGGTACGCGCGGCCATGCACAGGGCTGTGGATAACTGCACGCAGTATCCCGACCCGTTTTGCCGCGCCGCGCGGCAGGCGATTGGTGCGAGAGAAGGCGTCAATCCGGATTTTCTGTACTGCGGCAACGGTGCGGCGGATGTACTCGACCGATTGGCGGCGGTGCTGAAACCGCGCAAGGTACTTCTCACCGCACCGACTTTTGCGGAGTACGAGCGCACGCTCTCAGGTGCGGAGATTCGGGTGCATAATCTGCGGGAAACGGACGGTTTTGCGCTCACAGAGCGCATTTTGGACGAGATTTCACCGGATTTGGATGCGGTGTATCTCTGTAATCCGAACAACCCGACCGGGCGAACCGCCCAACCGGAGCTCCTGCGGGAAATCGTCCGAAAATGCACAGAAAACGGCGTAAAACTGGTCGTGGATGAGTGCTTCAACGACTTCCTGACAGACGCAGAGCGGCACACACGGAAAGACCTGCTGGAATCCAATCCCGGCCTGATCATCCTGCGCGCGTACACGAAAATGTACGCCGTGCCCGGTGTGCGCTTCGGCTGGTGCATGACGGCGGACGCGGCGCTGATTGAGAAATTATACCATGCCGGACAGCCGTGGAACGTGTCGGTCATCGCGCAGGCGTGCGCCGTCGCGGCGGCAAACGAGCCGGACTGGGCCACGGAAACCGCCAAACGCATTGCCGAGGAACGCAGGTTCTTATCCGACGGACTTGCAGCCCACGGACTGACCGTCTTTCCGGGCGAGGCCAACTTCCTGCTGTTCCGTTCAAACGATACCGGATTGCACGAGAAACTCGCGGAGCACGGCATAATGATACGAAACTGCGATAATTATCGCGGACTTTCGGCAGGATACTATCGCGTTGCGGTAAAAACGAGAGAAGCAAGCAAGTGCTTGCTAAACGCAATCAAATTGATAATGGAAAATGGATAATGGAGAACGAAGGTATGCGCTTTGCGCGGATTTGACAGCGCCGCGGGCGCAAGGGCAGTGACATTTTCCATTATGCGGGAGGTTTGCAAATGGCAAAAATTATCATGATACAGGGCACCTGCTCAAATGCCGGCAAAAGCCTGCTTTGCGCGGCCCTGTGCCGGATTTTCCGGCAGGACGGCTACCGCGTTGCGCCGTTCAAGTCACAGAATATGGCGCTCAACTCGTTCATCACGGCGGACGGCAGGGAGATGGGCCGCGCACAGGTCGTGCAGGCCGAGGCGGCGGGCATCGCGCCCGATGTGCGCATGAACCCGATCCTGCTCAAGCCGACAAGCGACGTTGGCTCGCAGGTCATCATCATGGGCGAGGCGCAGGGAAACCGCACCGCGCGGGAGTATTGGGGCCGCAAAAAGGCGCTTTTGCCCATTATCAAGGACGCATTTGACAGCCTTGCCGCCGAGAACGACATTATCGTGATCGAGGGTGCGGGCAGTCCGGCGGAGATTAATCTCAAGCAGGATGATATTGTAAATATGGGTCTGGCGAAGCTGGTGGATGCACCCGTTCTGCTGGTCGGCGACATCGACCGCGGCGGCGTGTTCGCGTCGCTGTACGGCACGGTCAAGCTGCTCGAGGAGGACGAGCAGGCGCGGATTCGCGGTCTCATCATCAACAAATTCCGCGGCGACGTGGAGATTCTGCGGCCGGGTCTGACGCAGCTCGAGGATTTGACCGGCAAGCCGGTCATCGGCGTGGTGCCGTACGGGCATTTTGACATCGACGATGAGGACAGCCTGTCCGAGCGTCTGGACGCAAAGGCTGCTCCCGCACTGGTAAACATTGCGGTGGTAAAGCTGCCGCGACTGTCCAATTTCACCGATTTTTCCGCACTTTCGCGCGTATCCGGCGTGAGTGTCGCGTACGCGGACAAACCGGCGCAGCTTGCCGGAGCCGACCTGATTATCCTGCCGGGCACCAAGTCCACGCTGGCAGACCTGCGGTGGCTGCGCGAGAGCGGCATGGAGGCGCAGATTCTCAAGGCGCACGCGGCAGGCACGCCGGTTTTCGGCATCTGCGGCGGCTACCAGATGATGGGACGCACGGTCTCCGACCCGGACAATACCGAGGGCGGCGGCAGTCTGCGCGGCATGAGTCTGCTGCCGATCGACACGGTGTTCCGCCCGAGCAAGACCACGACGCAGACGCGCGGCACGCTGCTGGAGATTGACGGCGTGCTGTCCGATTTGAGCGGTCTGGCGGTCGAGGGCTACGAGATTCACATGGGCGAAACCGTGCGCGACGCGAGTGCAAAGCCGCTCGTTCGATTGCTTCGCAGGGAAGGCGAAATCGAGGACGGCTGTCAAACGGAAAACGCCTTCGGCACTTATCTGCACGGCGTGTTCGATGCGCCGGAGGCGGCGCTGCGGACGGCGCAGGCACTGGCGAAAAAGAAGGGCGTGACGCTGACCGATGAAGCGCTCGATACGCACGCCTACAAGGAGCAGCAGTACGACAAACTGGCGGATTCGGTGCGAAAATCGCTCGATATGGAACGAATTTACCGCATTATGGAGGGAAAAGCATGACAGGACTCATTCATATTTACTGCGGCGACGGCAAGGGCAAGACTACGGCGTCAGTTGGTCTGGCGGTGCGCTGCGCCGGACGCGGGAACAAGGTCGTGTTCGCGCAGTTTCTCAAGGATGGGACTTCGGGCGAGTGCCGTGTGCTGGCGAAATTGCCCGACGTGACCGTTATGGCGGCAAATCCGGTCGGCAAGTTCTCGTTCCGCATGACGGAGGCGGAAAAGCGGGAGACAGCGGACGCGCTCACCCGCACCTTCGATGCGGCAACCGGCTTTGCCGTGCGGGAGCACGCGCGGCTGCTCGTGCTGGATGAGGTCTGCGCGGCAATCTCGTGCGGCTTTCTGGATGAGAAAACGGTCGTAAAATTTCTTGAGACCAAGCCGGAAACGCTCGAGGTCGTACTGACCGGACGGGGTCCGTCCGAAGCGCTGCAGGCACACGCGGACTACATTACAGAAATGAAAATGCAGCGGCACCCGTTTGAGAAGGGCATCGCTGCGCGGGAGGGAATCGAATTTTGAACGGATACATGAAGCCGCAGGACATTGAAAAGCGGTCGTTTGAAATCATCACCGCCGAGCTGGGCGAGCGCACGTTTCCGGCGG
>OGWZ01002672.1_pt1 | contig 13518 bp, 9 predicted proteins | sample 1576141 | NCBI WGS metagenome assembly OGWZ01 (sample SAMEA3541512, study PRJEB24748) | human gut metagenome | biome: human gut; feature: human-associated habitat; material: faeces | place: China | collected 2012
ATTTCCCGATGTCCAAGAAATGGGAGGCAGTTCACAGGCACCTTTGTGGTGGTTTCCCCTTGTGGTGGTTCCAAGTGTATAGCCTTTACAGCCTGCGGTCGTTAGACAAACAGCACGTGCGCGAGCAGGGCGCACACGCACACCGCTCCAAATACCAATGCCACGATCGAAATCACGCGATCGACCATGTCCATGTTGGCCCGATTCGTAAAGAACCGATCTTCGGCGGCGTCGACGCGCGCCTCACGGACGTCAAGTGTCCTTGCATCCATGTTTACCTCCCCGGCTTTAGTTTTGCTCATCGATAACCAACTCCGTGTAGTCTCCGTCGGCTACGGGCGCTCGTTGGGGGCAAGGCGCTGCATCTTGCTCACGGCCTTAAACTTGGTGAACAGCGGCACGTACTCAAAGCTCACGTTGGAGTTCTCCAGGCCGTACCAGCGCGCGGGCGTGCCGGCGGCGCGGCGGATGATGTACTTGAGCGTGATGGCCGTGCGCTCGCTCGGCTCCACGTCGCTTTCGGGCGCCAGCAGCTTGCGGATCATGACGAACTTGAACGTGCCAATGTTGCCCGGATCCTTATAGACCGAGTAGTCGTGCGTCTGCGACGGCAGCTCGCCGGTGGCAGCCAGGTCCTGAACAACTTGGCGCAGGTAGGCGTTGACGCGTTGGTTAATCTTGTAGCCCAGGTACAGATGCACGCGGAAAACATAGTCGGTGCCGAACGTCTCGACCGAATAGGCAAAGGTATGCGGCTCGTCCATGGTCTCGACGTTCACGAACCACCAGGCGCGAGCGCGCTTGGGATGCTTGTCCAAGATCGAGTAGACGATATCACGGTCGATGTAGTCGGTATGGGTGTCCTTGGTCAGGTACACGATGTTGTCGCTCATGCGCTCGTAACGGTCGTCGTCGCGCAGGCGCTTGAGCTGCGGCAGATAGCTGCGCAGCGGCAGCAGCGTAAACTGGCGCTGTTCGACCGCCGTGCCGTTGTACCAGCACACCATAATGCCCATGATGAGTGCAGCCATGAGGATGGTGAAGTAGCCGCCGTGGAAGAACTTGGTGAGTGAGCTCACGAAGAAGAAGCCTTCGAGCAAAAGGAAGAAGGCCGCGAAGATCCACGGAGCAACCTTGAGCTTGCGCTCCTCGTGCAGGTAGAAGAAGAGCAGCAGCGTGGTGCACATCATAGTCAGCGTAATGGCAAGGCCGTAGGCGGCTTCCATATGAGCCGAGTTCTGGAACAGCAGCACCACGATGACGCAGCCGACAAGCATGACGTTGTTGACCATGGGGATGTAGAGCTGGCCTTTGGTCTCGGCCGGATAGAAGACCTGCATGTGCGGCATGAGGTCCAGGCGACTGGCCTCGGACACCAGCGAGAACGCGCCGGTAATGAGCGCCTGCGAGGCAATGATGGCCGCGATGGTTGAAAGGCCGACGGCAAACGGACGCAGGCCCGGGGCGAGCATCTGGTAGAACGGGTTAAGGTCGGCAATGCCCATGAGCTCGGGGTTGGCAGCGTTGTTCATAAGCCAAGCGCCCTGGCCCATATAGGACAGCAGCAAGCAGCACTTAACGAACGGCCAGGTGGCGTAAATGTTGCCGCGACCCACATGGCCCATGTCGGAGTAGAGCGCCTCGGCACCGGTGGTGGCGAGGAAGCAGCTGCCCAGAATCATGATGCCCGCGTGGTTGTTGGGGCTCAGCAAAAAGGCGATGCCGCGCACCGGGTTGAGGCACAGCAGCACGGCGGGGTGCTGGAAGACAAAGAACAGACCCGTGCCGCCCAGGAACAGGAACCACAGCGTCATGATGGGGCCAAAGGCGTGACCGATCTTGGCCGTGCCGATGCGCTGCACCAAGAAGAGCGCAATGATGATGGCGAGCGTGATGGCGACAACGCGGCCCTGGTCATCCCCGAGCACGGCGTGAACCGCAGGGATGGTGCGCAGGCCCTCGATGGCCGTGGTAACGGTAACAGCCGGCGTCAGGATGCCGTCGGCGAGCAGCGCGGCGCCACCCAGCATGGCGGGGATGATAAGCCACTTGCCGCAACGCTTGACCAGGCTGTACAGGGCAAAGATACCGCCCTCGCCGTGGTTGTCGGCGCGCAGCGAGATCAGCACGTACTTGACGGTCGTCAGCAGCGTGACCGTCCACACGACAAGAGAGAGCGCGCCGAGCACGAACTCCTCCGTCACGCTTCCGATGCCGCCGTTGCCGGCAACGAGCGCCTTGGTTACATACATAGGGCTGGTGCCGATGTCGCCGTACACCACGCCCAGCGTGACGAGCATCGCCGAGATGCTCACAGGAATCGCAGCGTGCGAGGCTGCCTCCTTGGCCTTTTGTTCCATAAGCCGGTTTCCTCCCAACTTTAATGTTCGAAGGGATTATAGGCAATCGGCCCATGTTTTAATGCACTGTTTTCCCAGCTAGATAAACATTTATACGGCCTTTATGCCATCGCGCGATATGGAATGTGGCAAAGGGACTGTCCCTTTGCCACATTCGTCATTTTCCGAGCCAGTTTTTGAACCACCACTCCATGGAGCGACTCATCTCGGCCATAAAGGGACTGGTGTGTTTGCGGGCGTAGATATCCACCACGCGCTCCCCCACCTCGCGGGCATGCGGGCGAAACATCGCGTCCATCTCGGCCACCTGCGCGTCCATGGTCGCGGCATCCGCGCGGCAGTAGCGCTCCTCGTGCACCAGGTTCACCACGGGGTGCGCGATTGCCGGGCGCTCCTTACGGGGCGTGCCGATGATGAGCATCGACAGCGGCATGGTATAGGGCGGCAGATCGAGCAGCTCGGCAACTTCCTCGGCATTCTCGACGATATCACCGATGTAGCAGCTCCCCAGCCCCAGGGCCTCGGCGGCAACCACGGCGTTTTGTGCAGCGATCACGGCGTCCTGGGCCGCGATGGCAAAGTCGCCCAAACCCGGCGCGCGGCGGGGCGCCTTGCCCGTGCGCACGGCAAGCTCGGGCTCAAAGCAGCCCACGTGCTCAAACAGATCGATCCACTTGGCATAATCGACCACAAATATAAGTGCCCAGGGCGCCTTGGCGATCATGGGCTGGTGATCGCACAGGTCGGCCAGACGGTCCAGCGTAGCCTGCTCGCGAATGCTCACGATGGAATACATCATCATGGCGCCTGCCGATGGCGCGCGACTCGCCGCATGCAAAATCGCCGCCCGCTGCTCGTCGGTCACCGCTACGGGACGGTCACTGTCATCGCGCGCGAAGGCGCGCGTAGACGAACGGTGCTCCAAAATGTCCAGCACCGCGTTGCCCGTAGTCTCGACCGGATAGCCGCCCGCGTCCATGCCGGCACCCACGTCGCCCGCACTCGTCATACAAACCCGCTCGTTCATCGCCTCATCCTCGCCATTTCTTTAAGAAGCCTTTACGTTTCCGTGTAATTCCCGTCCATTATCGCGCAGGTCGCCACTACATTGCGCCACACCGCCACACGTGCGCGTTAATATGGCTGGTTGTTGTGCGCAGCCACCAATTGCAGCGCATATCTTGGTAACAATCGGGTAAACCCCCGCTTTCGTAGGTTTTAAGTTTGTGAGGAGTCTCAGCATGTTCGCTGCCGCCATCTCGCTCGTCGGTCTTGCGGCGACCGCCTACCTTGTCTTGCGCGAGGCCAAGGCCATTCGCGCACAGTCGGGCACCGTCGCCAAAGGCGCCATCGCCTGGAGTGTCGCCTTCGGCCTGTTCCAGCTCTTTTTGACCATTTGGGGCGCCATTGGCCTCGTCGCCCAAAACGAGCCGCTCGCCTTTGTGATGCTCATCCTGACCAACGCCATCCTTACCGGATGCGCCTGGGCCAGCATTGCCCGCGACCGCATCGCCCCGCGCGTCTTTGCGTTCGCCGGGTCCGATGCCCCCGTCCCCACCGGCAAGCTCGCCCGCCTGCGCGGAGCCTTTGTGGGCAAACCGCTCGTCGCCGCCGTCTTGTGCCTGCTGCTCGCCGGCGTCTTTGCGCTACTGGGCATGGAGGTCTCGTCCAACCACGACTTTACCTGGGTCTACCCCCTGTGCATTCTGCTCGAATGGGCCATCATCACCGTGCTCATGGTCGGCTTGTTCTTCCTATTCCAGCGCCACGGCGCAGCTCCCGCGGTCCTGGCCTTTGCCCTCTTTGTCCTGGGCATTGCCGAGTTCTTCGTCATCACGTTTAAATCCATGCCCATCCAGCCGGGCGACCTTTCGGCCATCTCCACCGCCGCCGCGGTCGCCGGCAACGGCTACACCTTCTCGATCTCGCTGTTCTGCGTGCTGTCCATGGGCTTTACCGCCATCGCCATGCTGCTGTGCGAGTACGCCGGCCTGGTGGCACCGCACCGTCAGAAGGGCGCCGCTAACGCCAAGCGCATGCTGCTCACCAACCTGCTCGTGGCGGCGCTGTGCCTGGGCGGCGTGACCGCGCATGTCACGCTCATCGACTACTACAACACCCTCGGCATCACCGTCTACACCTGGCGCCCGCTCGAGAGCTACTGGCGCGAGGGCTACCTGCCTGCCTTTATTAGTGCGGCACAGTCCATCAAGCCGCCCAAACCCGCCGACTACTCCGTCGACGATGCCAAGGCCACGCTCAAAAAGTACGCCAAGGCCTACGACAAGTCCGACGCGGCCAAGAGCGACGAGCGCGCCGCCGCAAAGGAGCAGTTCGACAGCGAGAAGCCCACGGTCATCGCCATCATGAACGAGACGTTCTCGGATCTGTCGATCTACCAGAACATGCGCGCCGGCTACGAAGGTCCGCAGTACTTTAAGAACCTGTCCAACTGCCTCAGCCGCGGAAAGCTCTACGTGAGCGCCTACGGCGGCGGCACGGCCAATACCGAGTTTGAGTTTATGACCGGCAACTCCATGGCCAACCTGGGCTCGGGCGTGTACCCCTACACCATCTACAACATGGAAACGACCGGGAACCTGGTAGAGCAGTTCAAATCGCTCGGCTATTCCACCACGGCCATGCACCCCAACCACGCGACCAACTGGAACCGCGAGAACGTCTATAAGGACTTTGGCTTTGACCAGTTCCTGTCCATCAACGATTTCCAGGGCGCCGATACCCTGCGCGGCATGGTGACCGACCAGGCAACCTACGACAAGATTCTTGAGTTGCTCGACCAGAACGCCGACCCGCAGTTCATCTTCGACGTGACCATGCAGAACCACTCGGGCTACGACACGGGCCTGCTGCCGGTCGACAAGCAGATGCACCTGAACATCGACACAACCGACCTGGACGCCAAGACCGTCGAGGATGGCACGCTGTCCGATGTCGACGAGTACGTCTCGTGCATCGAGCAGTCCGACCAGGCGCTGCGCTACTTCCTCAACGCCCTGAGCAAGCTCGACCGCAAGGTGGTCGTGGTGTTCTGGGGCGACCATCAGCCGTTTTTCCCGTCCAAGTTCAATGACAAGTGGTTTACCGGCGAGGACGACGCTACGCATCAGGAGCGTCTGTGGCAGACCGACTACATCATCTGGGCCAACTACGACGTTGCCGGCTGCGACCAGACGAGCGAGGTTGACGACTTGTCTACCAACTACCTGTCCACCCAGCTTATGCAGCTGATCGGCGCACCGCTGACCGACTACCAGAAGGCGCACATGACGCTGCGCGAGTCGCTACCCGCCATCAACTCCGTGGGCTACGAGGACGCCAGCCTGCGCTGGGCGCTCTCCTCCAACGTCACCGGTGACGACGCCGCTGCCGCAGCCGCCACCAAGGCGCGCGAGGATTACGCCAAGATGCAGTACTACGAGATGTTCCGCGATGGCAAGAACGTCTACACCGAGCACTTCCAGACCGAGGCCAACGAGACCGACCCCAACTTGGCGCCGGGTACGACCAAGATCAAGTAGCGGGTCTATCGACCTGGTTCGTCCGCCCGGGCGGCGCGGAACGTAAGGTTCCCTGCTCGGACAGTCCTGCTCGCACGGAGAGCGCATTAAGTGCTCTCCGGCTCGTGCGGAACTCGCGATGAACCTTACGTTCCGCGCCACCGAGCAGACGCCTCGGTGTTGAGGCGCGGCTTGTCATGAGAGCATCCGCAACATATGTAAGTTGAAGGCCACATTAAGTGGCCTTCTTTGTATTCGGAAAGCCCGTCCCGCTCTGAATACATCCGGGCATGGAATATCCGCTTATTAGGCCTTCCATCAATAAAGGGGCGCCCTCCCGGGCGGCGGGCACGAAGTTCATCGCGAGTTCCGCACGCAAAGAAGGCCACTTAATGTGGCCTTCGTCTTGCGCAGGACTGTAGAGCAGGGAACTTCGTGCTCGCCGCCCGGGAGGGCGTTGCGTCTAGAAGATGGGTCCGATGTGCTCTCCGTGCGAGCAGGACTGTAGAGCAGGGAACCTTATATTCCGCCGTCGGGCAGGCGTCACAAGCACACCGAACGCCGGGCATTATCTCCTTAACATGAACGCTGTTCATTTTCTTGCCGTAAAAATCCCCGCCTTGCGCGGGGACCGTTAGTAGAGGGTTCGGCGCGTAATCTCGAGCACGGCACTCGGATCAAAGTCTTGCCGGATCACGGCAGAGAGCATGAGCGAGAACAGGACCTCGGCAAATTGCTCGACAGAAAACTGATCGGTAAAGGCATCCGGGCGCACCCGAGGGTCACGCCTGAGCACCATACAAAGCTGATCGAGGATATGCTGCCAGGCATGATGCGTGCGGCGCTTGCCATCCGCAGTGTCTTGCTGCATAAAACTCAGCGAGTGATGCGTAAAGAAGCCCGGATACGTTTGGCAGCCGTACTCCATCTGGCGATACATCCAGCGAATGCACTCGAGTGCATCGTCCAAGACGGCCTCGTCATCGGGGTGATGGAAAATGTCGCCCCACACGCTTGCCACGGTCGCGCCCACGAGCGCTGTCTTAGAATCAAAGTAGTTGTAGATGCATCCGACCGACACGCCGCATGCCGCGGCAACCGAGCGAATGTTGACGCCGGTCCAACCGTTTTCCTGGATGAGCTTACGGCTCGTCTTCAGGATTTCCTCCTTAGACGTCGCTGTGTTATTCATGCCCTCACCTCCAATATGAACAATGTTCATTTTGCCACGACGCAACCTTGTGCCAAGAAAAAGCCTCGAGAATTTCGAGGCTTTCACACTTGTACTATGGAGCGCTCGACACCACGAGCAGCAAGCTACTCTCCCAGCACGGCCTTCTTGGCCGCCGCCGCCATGTTATCCATATCTTCCTTGGTGGGATGGTCCTTCGCGGCAACCCAGTTGTCGAGCAGCATCTTAAATCGGGCGTTGTCGGGATCTTGTTCGAGCATTGCCTCATAGCGCTGCTTAACCGCGGGACCCATCTTGCCCTGGCACATCGCCCAGCCCGCAAGCTCGGCATCCTCGGCCAGATTGGAAGTTACGCGGTCGACAATCTGCTGGTAATAGCTCTGGTCGGCCCCAAAGCCGCAGGTGCCAAACAGGAACACGCGCTTGCCGTGCAAGGCAGAGAGCAACGCCGCGACCGAAGGCGTGCACGCGCCCTTGTCGCACCAAAAACCGACGAGCACCGTGTCGGCCGCGCAGGCGCCCTGCGCCTCGAGCGCAACCTGATCTGCATCCGCATCGTCGCTCAACGCCGCGGCATGGACAAACTCAACGCCCGCAGCCTGCAGAGCGCGCTTGATCGCGCCCGAAACCATCCTGGTATTACCGCTCTTGCTGTTAACCACCAAAGAGCACGTCATAGTCACGTTGCCTCGTTTCCCCCAAAATTAAAGCCACTAATGCAATTTATTAGATGAATATCTTAGTACTAACGTGACAGATGTAAACCACCGTCTGTCGATTGATTAATTTGCCCCACGGGCTTCCTCACTGGGCGAATTGGCTGCGGTAGAGCTCGGCGTAGAAGCCGCCTGCCGCGAGCAGTTCATCGTGCGTGCCGCGCTCGATAATCTCGCCATCGCGCATTACCAGGATGCAATCGGCGTTGCAAATCGTCGACAGGCGGTGTGCCACGACAAAGCTCGTGCGGCCGGCCATGAGCTCGTCGAATGCCGCCTGCACCTGCAGCTCGGTACGCGTATCGATGCTCGACGTTGCCTCGTCCAGCAGCAGAATCGCCGGATCGGTGAGCATGACGCGCGCGATGCACAGCAACTGTTTTTGACCCTGGCTAAACGTGCCGCCGTCCTCGCCGATCACCGTATCGTAGCCGCCTGGCAGCTGCACGATAAACTTGTGCGCATGAGCGCGCTTGGCGGCCTCGACAATCTGCTCGCGCGTGGCATCGGGGCAACCGTAGGCAATGTTTTCGGCCACCGTGCCCTCGAACAGCCAGGTGTCCTGCAGCACCATGCCAAAGGCGCGGCGCAGGCTCGCACGCGTGTAGTCACGCGAGGAGCGACCATCGACCGCGATGCGCCCAGCATCGATATCGTAAAAGCGCAGCAGCAGGTTGATGAGCGTCGTCTTGCCACAGCCCGTGGGTCCGACGAGGGCAAAGCGCGTACCGGGCTTGGCATCGATGCAGATATCCTGCAGCAGTTTGCGGTCGGGCACATAGCTAAAGTACACGTGTTCAAAGGTCACCTCGCCCTGCGGGGCGGCAAGCTCCACGGCATCCGCCGCGTCGGGCTCCTGCTCGCGCGCATCGAGCAACGCGAACATGCGGCGCGCCGAGGCGTACGCGGTCTGGATTTGCGTGATGACGTTCGTGACCTCGTTGAACGGCTTAGTGTACTGGTTAGCGTAGGACAGGAAGATCTGCACGCCGCCCACCGTGAGCGCCGCAGGCACGCCCGTGATCACGCCCGCGCAGCCGATCACGGCGACCACGGCGTAGATGATGTTATTGATAAAGCGCGTGCCGGGGTTAGAAAGCGAACCCATAAACTGCGCGCGCTCGCCCGCCGTATAGAGCTCGGCGTTGAGGACATCGAAGCGCTGTTGAGCGTGCGGGCCGTAGGCGAAGGCGTCCACGAGCTTTTGCTCGCCCACGTACTCCTCAATATGACCGCCAAGCTGGCCTTGGATGCGCTGCTGTGCCGTAAAGCTCTTGTTGGAAAGCTTGACGATGGCGCCGGCTGCAAAGATGGAAAGCGGCGTGACGAGCACCACCACGAGCGTCATGGCCAGGTTAATGGAGAGCATAAACGCGAGCGTGCCCACGATGGTGATGACGCCGGTAAAGAGCTGCGTAAAGCCCTGCAGCAGGCCGTCGCCCACTTGGTCGACATCGTTGACCACGCGGCTCATGAGGTCACCGTGGGCATGGCTGTCGATAAAGCTGAGCGGCATGCGGCTGAGCTTGTCGCTTGCCTCCACGCGCATGTCGCGCACCGTCTCGTAGGACAGGCGGTTGACGCAGTAGCCCTGCAGCCACTGGAAGGCCGCCGCGCCCACCACGACAATCGCGAGCTTGGTAACGAGCGGCAGCAGCGCGTCAAAGTCCACCTGCCCGGCGGCAACGATGAGGTCGATGCCCTCGCCGATAAGGATGGGCGTATAGAGTTGCAAGATCACCGAGATGGCGGCGCTCACAAACGACGCCGTAAACGAAATGCGATGCGGACGGACGTAGCCCAGCAGGCGGCGAGTTACCGCGCCCACGGGGTAGCGCTCGGGGTCGCCGGGCTGGCGCGGGCCGTCACCCAAGTCGTTGAGGCTATCGTTGCCGGACACGTTGGCCGTCATCGTGGCGACCGAGCCGGAAGAAGTATACGGGTTCATTTAGCAGCCCTCCTTTGCGCAAGTGGATGCGGGGGCAGTCGCGGCGGACGCGGGCGTCGTGCTCCCCTGCTGGCCCTCGAGCTCCTCACGACGAAGCTGCGACTGACAGATCTCGCGGTAGAGCTGGCAGGTCGCGTACAGCTCATCGTGCGTGCCCAGGCCCGCGACCGAACCGTGGTCGAGCACGCAGATCATGTCGGCATCGCGCACGGTCGAGACGCGCTGGCTCACGATGACGGTCGTCAGCGGCAGCCCGCCCTCGGCGGCACCGCGCACGCTGCGCTCGCGAATGGCATGACGAAGCGCCGCGTCGGTCTTAAAGTCGAGCGCCGAGGCGGAGTCGTCCATGATCAATATCTGAGGCGAACCCACCAAGGCACGTGCGATAGTCAGGCGCTGGCGCTGGCCACCGCTAAAGTTCTTGCCGCCCGCCTCGACCGGGGCATCCAGGCCTTGGGGCTTGTTGCGCACGAATTCGCTGGCCTGCGCCATATCGAGCGCCGCCCAGAGCTCATCGTCGGTCGCCGCCTCGTCGCGCCAGGTCAGGTTGCTGCGGATAGTACCGCTCACGAGCGACGCGCGTTGCGGAACGGTCGCAACCACATGGCGCAGCTGGTCGAGCCGCCAGGCGCGCACATCGGCGCCCATCACGCACACGCTGCCAGCGCTCGCATCGTACAGGCGCGGGATGAGCGAGACGAGCGTGGACTTGCCGCTGCCCGTACCGCCGATAATGCCGAGCGTTTTGCCCAGCGGCAGCTCCAGCGTCACATCGCTCACGGCATTTGCCGCGCCCACGCCAAACGAAAAGCTCGCATGGTCAAAGCTCAACGCAGGGACCGGAACAGCGCCACCCGCCAGTTCGCCCGGCTCGGGCAGTGCGACCGGCTGGTTGCCCTCATCGGTAATGCTCGGCACGCAATTGAGCACCTCGTTGATACGCGACGCACTGGCGCTCGCCTTGGTAAAGACCACGACCAGGTTGGCAACGTACACGATGGAGGTCAGGGTCTGCGTCATGTAGTTCACAAACGCCATGACCTGACCCTGCGTGAGCTCGCCCACGTTGACCTGGATGCCGCCCACCCACAGGATGGCACACACGCCCAGGTTCATCACAAGAAACGTGACGGGGTTGAGAATCGACGAGAGCTTGCCCACCGCGATGGCAGTATTGGCCTGGTCATCGGCGGCTTGGGCAAAACGCTCGCGCTCGTGGTCTTCGCGCACAAACGCACGGACCACGCGAGCGCCCGAAAGGCCTTCGCGGCAGATAAGCGCGATGCGGTCGAGCTTTGCCTGCAGCTGCTTGTAGTACGGAATGCAGCGTGCCATGACAAACCAAAACACCAGGCCGATGGCGGGCGTGCAAATCAAGAAAATCACGCCAAGCTTAAGGTCGATGGCAAGGGCCGCGACCATGGAGCCCACCGCCAGGAAAGGCCAGCGGATGAGCATGCGCACGCCCAGCGCCACGGCGAGCTGAACCTGGTTGACGTCGTTGGTAATGCGCGTGATGAGTGACGGCGTGCCGAAGCGGTCGAGTTCGGCATAGCTCAGCTTGTTGATGTGCTGGTAGAGCGCACCACGGATATCGGTACCCATGCCCTGCGAGGTGAGCGCGGCCATCTTTTGGCAGACAAGCGTAAACGAGATGCCGATCACGGCCATGGCGCCAAGCACCATACCGTAGTGGACGACGGCGTTCACGTCGTGTGCGCCGATACCCTTATCAATCATCTGGGCAATCACCAGCGGCGTCAGCAGGTCAAAGATCACTTCGATCAGCTTGCACGCAGGACCAATCACCATATAGCGGCGAAACTTACCGCCAAAACGCCTGAGCAGCTCAATCATGTATAGGCGCTCCCTATCATCATCCACATTCAATTCGAACCATGATAGTACGGTGAGCCCAAAAGAAGCGTAAACAACTCGTCATTTCTAATGGGATTCGGTTTCCAGAGAAGCGGAGAGGTGCGCATGCCCGGTCAGCGGCGCGCCAATCGCTTGGTATACTTACAGTAGTGCTACCAGCCGAGCCGCCGACCCTTGAAATGAGGTGCCGAGATGAACGACATTCTCGCAAGAAGAGCAAGACGAGCAACTGTGGGCATCGCCCTTTCCGCGGCACTTGTCGCGGGAATCGCCCCCCGCAACGGCGATCGCGGCAGAAACCAGCTCCCCCACCGGTGCAGTTGCCTTGCAGACGGAAGATGCGGCCACCGCAAAAGAAAGAGCGTATGCAGCCATGCAGGAAGCGCTCAAAAACCTCGAGGCCGCAAAAGACGCCGCAAGTCTTGAGAAACTTGCGGTAATCGATGATGACATTGCCGCTTTTCAAGAGATCTACGACATGGTGGTGACGGAAGCCGCCAAACGGAGGGAGCGCCTTCCCGCCATGCAAGCGAACGTCGATGCAGCCCAAGCCAAATACAATGAGGCCCACAACCGGACAAGCGGCCTTCAGGCAGAATTAAATAAGGCAATCGACGACGGAGCTTCTAACGAAACTATTAAGCAGTTGCGAAGTGAGATCATGTCGGCAGAAAGGCGAGAAAAATCTTGTGAAGATGATCTTCACCACTGCCAACGCCGGCTCGAAAGCCAGAAAAAACAGGTTCAGTATTTCGAAAGTGAGGCAGAGGAAGCCAAAGCCCACATCGATGAGGACATAGCCAAGCGAAATGCACTCCTCGGCGATTTGGAAAAGGCGCAAGCGGCCTATGACGATGCCTGCAAGGCATACGAAGAGGCGAAAGCCGCGGCAGATAAGGCCACCTCGCCCGAGATAACGAAACCCGCCGAGACGACAAAACCCTCCAGCTCAGCGCAACCGGCCGAGACGGCGCAGCCCGCCAGCTCGCCCGCGACCGGCAAAGACGCTCCATCGAGCTCCACCAAGCAAGCAGATACGACCACCGGCAAGCTCGCAAACACAGGCGACACAGCGCCGAGCGCAATCACACTCGCAGGAATCGCCGCCGCAGGACTCGGAATAACCGCCACAGCCACACGCCGCATCAAGAACTCAAAATAGCCGCCAGCGGTTATTGTCTTCGCCAATCCATAAGCCCATAGACAAAGAGGCCCGTTTCCCCAACCAAAACCAGGGAAACGGGCCTCTTTACTTGTAAAAACAAATGGTAATGCCACCATCTCTTGAAGCACATCGCCACCGCGCTCCAAACAACGCCAACGAGCAGCATTCCTTAAGGGATAGATTTAATTTAGGCTAACGCGCCTTTACGGGTGATTTTTGGACGAAGTGGTCCCGGTGCCGGCGGGCTGTTTGGTAGTCGAGCGATCCCGCAGGCAAAGCCGAGGACCAGCGAGACACCAAACAGCCCGCCGGCACCGGGACCGCATCGCGGCACCAAAAAAGCGCCCGTGCGCTCGATGGATTCGGATGCCCGACAGAGGCTCCTTATGGCTGCTTCCTTCCGGACCTGACCAGATTCGGAACATGTCGTCATCCGAACCCATCGAACGCGCTAGGCGCTCGGTATATCTTACCCGCTCCCGCCCGATGGGGCAAGACAGCTAATTTGGGACGGGGCTTTTTTGACTACTTTTTGACTGGTGGGGCATCAGGGTGGCGAAAGTAGTCAAGGAGGCCCCGTCCTAAATAGACTGATCTGGTGCTGTGCCACGAAAAGGGCCCATCTACTACGTTTAGGTCGCAGGGGTCGACCATAGCCGGCTTTTTCGAAAATCGACAAGCTGTCTACCTGCACTGATAATTGTTCTCGGGGGAAGCGGGCACTGCGGGGCGCGGCAA
>OGWZ01002681.1_pt1 | contig 13462 bp, 10 predicted proteins | sample 1576141 | NCBI WGS metagenome assembly OGWZ01 (sample SAMEA3541512, study PRJEB24748) | human gut metagenome | biome: human gut; feature: human-associated habitat; material: faeces | place: China | collected 2012
GTTTTCTAGGCAATTTCCAATCTAACGGGTGTTGCACTTTCATTTAGACAACGGGAAGTCATGACCCTGTCATGCATTACGTTAATTAGCGGAGAATCCTTGGACTCAAGCATTTCGGCCAAGGCATACTGTTTGCACGCATACAGGAATTCAACAAAAGACATAGGATACAGCTTGAGTCTACTGACCTTGCCAACCGGGAATGAAAACCCAGGATGCATGGCGATGCCAAGCGCCGATCCAGTGGCCAAGACGTCATACTCCGGGGCAGCTTCATTGAACATCTTCAGCGAAGTCATCACCCTCGGCACCTCCTGTACCTCATCGAAAATGACGAGCGTATCCTCGGGAGTGATCCTAGTTCCGGACTCGATCGACAGTGCGGGAATCAGCCGTTCCACACTCAGATCCGCATCAAACAACATACGCATGTTGGCATTGTCGAAAAATGCGACACAACAGCAATACGTAAGGTACTTGACAATCTTTGCTGGAGTCGTATACTCATATCTGTCAGGTACTTGACATAATTACTGAAGAGGATGAAAAAGACACACGACCAGCGACGCTTCGCTCGCTTCCTTATTAAAGGAGACCGGCATGAACATCACACATGACATGAGCAACGACCTCACCGAATACGACCCGGAATCCCGTCAAGTAGACGGACCGAACCCCATCGAAAACCGCATCAGCTCCTCCGCGGCCCGTGTTCCCGACATCATCAGCTGCACTTCCGGCATCACCGTCCAGGGCCGCCAACTCCACTCGTTCGCGTTCACCACGGACGCGGCCATCATCCGCAACACCAATGCCGACGCCATTCTCGCCGTATATCCGTTCACCGGCGAACCAGTCATCACCCAGGCCCTACTCACCGCGGCCCAGGCCCCGCTGTTCGTCGGCGTGGGCGGTGGCACCACCACCGGCCCGCGCGTCATCCAACTCGCCATGATGGCCGAGATGCAGGGTGCGGCGGGCGTGGTGCTCAACGCGCCGGCGCCGCCCTCCACGGTGTACGACGTGGCGCGCATCACGAACACCCCGGTCATCGCCACGGTCCTGACCTGCGATGACGAATTGGACGAGAAAATCGAGGCCGGCGCCTCCATCATCAACGTGGCGGCCGGCCGCAGGACGCCTGACGTGGTCCAGCAGATCAGGCAGCGTCACCCCTCCATCCCGCTGCTCGCCAGCGGCGGTTCGACCGACGAGTCCATGGCCGAAACCATCGTGGCCGGCGCGAACGCGCTGACCTGGACCCCGCCGAACGCGCAGGAGATGCAGCGCTCGATGATGATGCGCTATCGCGGCGAATCCACCGGCGACAACATGCAGCACTGACGTAAGGATTCCGAACATGAGCAGCACCAGCAACAACGCCGCCGTAACCGGAAACGACGCGGTCGACGACGTAATGGCCACGAGTCAATCGGCGGAGAACGGCACAAGCCACGACACCGCCGACGGCGATATCAAGAACGATGTTCTCAGCAGTTTCATCAGCATTGGCCGTATCATGGCGTATCGCGCGATACACAGACGGCTCGTCTCCCCCGGCGCCAAATCGCCGCGCGGCGAACATGCTTTCGACCCACGCCGTGGCCAAGGCCGCGTCTTGGCCACGCTCAGGGAATCCGACCAGACCAGCCAGAAGGACTTGGCCGCGATGTTCGGCATGAGCCGCCAGGCCATGGCCGAACTGTTGAAGAAACTGGAGGCCAGCGGTCACATCAGCCGCCGTCCATCCAGGCGGGACAGCCGCGTCATGATGGTCAGCCTCACCAACCAGGGCCGCAAGGCCGCCGATCTGCTGGGCAAAGCGCCCGACCAGACCTCCTCCATGCTGGACTGTCTCAATGAAACCGAGCTACAAACCCTACACGGCTACCTGCAGCGCATCATCGACACCTCCTCCGACGACCTACCGGCCTCGACCGCCGAGGATGTCAAAAAGTGTGAGCTGCTTATCGAACACCTCAAGCGCAGGCGAATGCCGACCGACCGCGCATAGTTTGCGAACAGCCCGCACGACTTGTGGCCGCATAAGCATGCGGCCACACAACAGTCCAGCCGCACAGTCATCCAGCCGCCCCTACAAACACACCCGATTCACCATTTGCACGACATCTTGCACCAAACCCTACTTTGAAATGCGGTATTTTGCACCAAAACCCCATTTTGAAATGCGGCATTCTGCACATACAAGGCAGAAAATGCTACTCCCATAAGGGATATTGATTTTCATCGACGAGGTGCAAGAGGCACCGGATGTAATGACCACGTCAAGTTTGATGTACCGGCGTCGCAATTCGGCGATTTGACGTTTCACCACATCTCGCTGATTGCGAAAAACAGCAAGTCGTGATTCGAGCGTGGCATCACCTTGCTTAGTCATATCAACAAAATCCTTGATCTCTGCGAGACTCATGCCCGTGGATTTCAGACATTCAATGAGATCAAGCAATTCAAGATCGCCGTCATCGAAGCATCTCCGTCCGAAACCAGTTCAAGCGATACCGGGCAAAAGACCTTGGCCGTCATAGTAGCGCAACGTATGTTCGGACAGCCCAGTCTTTCGCGACACCTGACCGATGGAATATCCCATGCCAACTCCTTTCCCTGCAGTCGAGCCAGTGTGAGTCCAGCCATATTCACGGATGTCCTATGCGGAACGGACACTCTTCGACTGCCTGAACCTTGCAGCCCAAACATGCATCAATCAGCACAAATCACAGACAGTGGGCCATATACAACGGCAGCTTGATGCGTTCTCCATCCACTTCGAGTTGGCGGGGATGCAGAACGTATTCCTTGCCCAATCGTTGGGCATACCTTTTGCGGAATTTGTCGAGCGAAGACACACCGTATCGTTTCGTGGATTTCACTTCGATCGGGCTGATGCGAGGCTTCATCGCGGCATTATCGTATTCCCGAACGATGAGGAAGTCTATTTCCATGGTTTTCGAGGCATCCGCCCTATCCAAGCGCGAGAAGAAATACAGTTTGCGCCCATTCGCCCGGAATTGCTGAGCCACCGCATTCTCCACCAGCATCCCTTCGTTGAGCGAGAGTTTATCGAACAGAATATCCCGGTACACATCATCCGGCGTTGTCTCTCGATCGGCAAACGCCTGCGACACCAGCAAACCGGTATCCGCCATATAGCATTTGAATGAATCGTTATCTTCGTACAATCCCAGCCCCACCAAAGGGTCAGTCGAATTACGGCACAGGTTCACCAAGCGGGCGTCTTCCAACCAGAAGAACGCCGAATCGTATTCACGAGATCGAGCCCCCTTATCGACCGATGCCAGAGTGAATCGTTTCTCATGCTTGGACAGCTGCCCTGGAATCTGAGCGAAAATGCCCCGCACGCGGCCGGCATCGCCATTGGCGAACTTGCCGATATCATCACTGTACAGCTGCAGGATGCCACGCTTGATCAAATCCACCTCGCCAAAATCGCGCTGCTCGACATAATCGGCAACCGCCTGCGGCATACCGCCCACCAGCAGATATTCGCGCCACAGCCTCATCGCTCGTTTGTGCAGCGCATCGGGCAACGGGACCAGACGCTCGAACGATTTGCGAATCGTTTCAGCAAGCAGCTCCTCCCCCATGGCCCAGCAGAACTCCTCAAAATCGAGCGGCCCCATGTCCATTTTCCGTTCCTCGGAGGGGATGACGATATTCGCCACATTCCTCTTGATGGAGATCAGCGAACCAGTTTCCACATAGTCATACCGGCCATCCGCAACCAGATATTTGATGAGCTCCCTCGCCGCCGGATACCGCTGCACCTCGTCGAAAATAATCAACGATTCACGCTCGTACAGTCGCTTGCGGTAATACGCAGACAACAGCATGAAAAATGTGTCAAAGTCATCACGCTGGTTTTCGAAGATGTCGCGAACATCGCGCGGCAAACGTGTGAAATCGATGAGAATATATGACTTGTACTGAGTGCGGCCGAATTCCTCGACAATGGTGCTTTTGCCCACACGGCGAGCGCCTTCGATGAGAAGAGCCTCACGCCCACCCGCTTTTTGTTTCCATGCGATCAGCTTATCCAGCATCTTGCGCTTCAACATGAGCAATCACCTCATTACACGAAAACAACAGTATAGGCATATGCTATTCTACACGAAAACAGAAGTATAGAGATGGCCGATTCTACACGAAAACAACAGTATGGAAACATGCACCGAACCGGCTCACCCCCAATCTCTCCCCCATCACACCGGCGGCCTGTTCGATTGTGCGGTTTTGTGCGAATGGCTCACACGGTTCTTAGTGAGAACCGTTCTCTGCGCACCTGACCCTAGAACCGGATCAGCGCCTTGATGACCTTGCGCTGGTCCATCGCCTCGTAGGCGTCCTGGATATGGTCGAGGTCGTACTCGGCGGTGAACACGCGGCCGGGGTTGATCTCGCCCTTGAGCACCGCGTCCAGCAGACCCTCATCAAGGTCATAGTGGCGCACGGGAGCCGGGCCGCCCTTGATGCCGATGTTGCCGTAGAACGTGCCTTCGGCGCTGATCTCCACGTCGTGCGGCAGGCCCACACGACCAATCACGCCACCGCGGCGAATCAGGCCAATCGCCGTGTCGAAGGACTGCTTGGAGCCCACGCATTCGAGAACTGCGTCCGCACCATAGCCGCCGGTCATCTCCAGCACCTTGTCAATAGCCTCTTGGCCACGCTCGGGCACGATATCAGTCGCACCGAATTCGCGGGCGAGCGCCGCGCGATCCTCGTGACGGCTCATGGCAATAACGCGCGTGGCACCGCGCATCTTGGCGGCAATCACACCGCACAGGCCAACTGCGCCATCGCCCATGACCACGGCGGTGTCACCGGGCTTGACCTCGGCAGAAACCGCCGCGTGATAACCGGTGGACATCACATCGGAAATGGTCAGCAGCGATGCGAGCTGCTCATCGGAATAATCTTCCGGTGAACCGGGCACCTTGACCACGGTGCCGTCCGCCTCGGGCACACGCAGGTATTCGGCCTGACAGGCGGAGAAGTAGCCGCCGTGCGGGCACACGGATTCGAAGCCGGCCTTGCATACCGGGCACTTGCCGCAGCTGTATGGGAATGGCACAACCACGAAATCGCCGGGCTTGACGGATTCGACCGCCGCGCCAACCTCTTCGACCACACCGATGGACTCGTGACCCACCTGGCTGTGTGCGGCCTGTCCGCTCAGCCCACGGAAGAACCACAAATCAGAGCCGCACGCGCACGTGCGCACCACGCGGATCACGATGTCATCATCCTGTTCAGGCATCGCCTTCGGCACTTCTTCCACGGTCATCTTGCCAGGCTCCACGAAAATCGCAGCTTTCATGGTTTCAGACATACGTTCATAACTCCTTGTTTTCCGGCATCGAGCGCTTAAGGCCCGTTATCCTCGTGTTCTATTAAACAATAATCGCCTTGCATTAACCAATAGCCATAAACCATGTTTCGCCATACCCATGAGGTATGGCAACAACCGAGCAATTCACTGCGATAGGCCAATATCCGAGATACGCTCACTGTTCGATTCGTCGCCATGAGTAATCTGGAGAACCGGCGATGGAACCCGCCTGAACTCGTTTCGAACCGCACACTGCTGATAGTTCCTACACACGATTTGATATTGCATGGAATCGTTGTGTCTTCAGCAGGATTCAGCGGTTTCAGGAAAGGCTATTATGGATTCGCAATCCCCATCCGCAGGTGCCCGGCCGATTACGCACACGACCACTCCCCCGGCGCGCAAGCTCCCCGATATTCATCTTGATATTGTGTTGGTCGTCTTCTGCGGCGGTGCGATCGGCACCGCTATCCGCTATGCGTTCGCACAGATTCCCGCGGCTGGCAGCTTCCATACCGGCACGTTTGTGGCCAACATGCTGGCTTGCTTCTGCTATGCAGGGTTGACCGCTTACTTGGCCGGCGCTTCCCGGTTCGGCGCACGTTCCAAAGAACTTGCCAGTCGCGGACTCGGCATGGGCGTATGCGGTGGTTTGTCTACGATGTCGACACTCGCGCTGGAAGGTTTTACCGCAATCCGCGACGGTCAGGTGGCGGCCGGCATTGCCTATCTACTGGTGACGTTCGCGCTGGGTCTGGTTTGTGCGTCTGCCGGCGTGTGGGCAGGAACGCATCTGGCCGGCTCCTCGAACGTATCCGCCGAAGCGTCCGCTGATACGAATGCCGCTACGACCAGCAAGGGAGGTAAGGCGTGATGACCGTATTCCTACCAATCTTGGTCTGCCTGTGCGGCGGCGTAGGCGCCTCCTGCCGCTATCTGCTTGACGTGACCATCAAAACGTACTGGCAGCGCGCATTCCCACTTTCCACGTTCACCATCAATCTCATCGCCGGATTCCTAGCCGGTTTGGTCGCGGCGCTGGCACTCGGCGGGACACTTGATGAACCATGGCGGCTAGTGCTGGCCACCGGTTTCCTCGGCGGCTTCTCCACGTTCTCGACCGCAATCAACGAAATGGTGACGCTCTTCCGCAAACACCGCTACCCCACCGCAGCGGCCTATCTGGTGCTGTCGCTGGGTGTGCCGGTCGTTGCTGCGGCCTGCGGTTTTCTCGTCTGACCGCCACGCCGATTCCCGACGCGGTCAGCGGTATCATTGCGAGGTCGAACGTCACAGGTACATCCGGGAGGTATATGGGCATGGCGAACAATGGAGCGGATGTGAAGCCGAATCAAGGTGTGGGCGCCACAAATACCTCGACCACAACGAATACTGCGGAAAATACCGCGGGCACGGCAACCCCGAAGCAAAATGGACTCGCCGTGCTGGGCAAGTATGTGGGTGTTTCCGCCACGCAGACCATTGTGGAGTATGCGACGTTCGCCATTCTGCACTTGATCGGCGTACCCTCACAGATCGCCAACGGCATCGCCGTGGTGTGTTCGGCGACCTACAACTTCGTGATGAACCGCAACGTGACATTCAAATCGTCCAGCAACTTCACCCGTTCCGTGGCGCTGTTCGTGCTGCTGTGGATCTGGAACTTCACGTTCAGCACGCTGCTGATCGGCTGGATGCCGGGTGCGACCGGGCTGAGTCCATATGTGGTGAAGTTCATTGCGATGGCCTGCCAGTTCGGCTGGGGTTATCCGTTGTGCAAGTACGTGATTTTTAGGTGACACATTCCAATTGCTCACTGTCGTTCGCCTTCGCCTATTTGTATTTGGAGCGCTTATCAGAAGAACAGCATCGCAACACCTGCAGCGAAGCACATGAGCAGAATCGATGTCAGGAAGCTGGCGAGCATCGGCTTCTTGCCCTTGGAAGCGATGGCCTTGAAGTTCACGTTGATGCCGAGCGCGGCCATGGCCATGCCGAGCACGATGTACGCAAAGTCCACGAGCTGCGGGGTGATGGAGGTGACGAACGGTACGAAGGTGCCGATAATCGAAGCGCCGATGAAGCCGAGCATGAACCACGGGAAGGCCACGGTCTTCTTGCCGGTGCTCTGAACCTCGGAATGCTTCTTCTCCCACCAGATGGCGATGATGATGGCCGCGAACACAAGCATGAGCACGCGGGAAAGCTTCATGATGGTGGCGATGTCCACCGCGCCGAACGCGTCGCCGCCCGCGACCGCGTGGGCGATTTCGTGCAGGGAAGCACCGGCGGTGATGCCCAGCTGGTCCTTGGTCATGCCGGTCAGCGGGCCGAGCGCGATCTCCAGCAACGCGAACACAGTACCCATAATGGCTACGATGGCCACGGCCATGGTCACGTCGTTGTCCTTCTCGTCCTGCTTGTCCTCAGGCACCTTGATGGAACCGGCCAGGCCCATGACGGCGGCCGCACCGCAGATGCCGGTGCCACCGGCGGTCAGGATGGCGAGCATCGGGTCGACACCGAGTTTGCGGGCGATGGCATAGCACACGATGATGGTCAGCGTAACGACCACAGCGGCGATCGGCAGACACTTGATGCCCTGCGTGAACAGCACGGCGAGGTTGAGCTTGAAACCGAGCAGGATGATGCCGAGGCGCAGCAGCTTGTTGGAAATCAGGCCAGCGGCGTCCTTGACGCCTGCCTTGCGGCCATCATTGGAACCGACGTAGGCACTGCGGATCGGGAACTGGATGATCATACCGATGAGCAGCGCGATGATGAGCGCGCCGAACAGGCTGAATCCGGGGAACTGCTTGAGCCAGGAGGCGAACAGCGAGGCCAGCAGAGTCAGAACACCAATGAACAGCATGTCAACGGTGGCAATGCGCTTCCACCATTTTGTACAGAACTCTCTCATGATGTCTATTGAAGCTCAAGCGTTTACATCGGTCAAATCATTGCAACCAATACATATCATCGATTTTGTCGATACCTAATTGATCTCCCTCTGATGAGAGAGGTGGCCGCCGCAGGCGGACGGAGGGAGAGAAACAACGTTCGCAACCTCCCCTCAGTCGACTATCTGACTACCCGCGCAGCGCAGCAATAATCGTCTCCGCCAACTCCCGCTGATCGTGCGTCAGACCGGATCTCGGCACCAGCGCATAGAACCGCCGCACAAACTCATCGCCAAGCTCCCGCTGCACCGGCACGCCCGCCGGCACGGCGGCTTCCGAAATCAACGACTGCCCGAACCCGGCGGACAGCGCCGCCACAATCGCCGCATTACTGGACACTTCCATCGTGCGTGCAGGCACAACCTGAGCGGTCTTGAAATACAGATCCGTGTAATACCGCACGCCGGAACCGTGTTCGCGCACCATCCACACGCCGTCAGGCTCCCCCGCCAACACCAGCCGGTCCTCGCACAGGGTGACGCGGTCCACCGAATCGTTCACGATCGGCTTTTCCACCACGCCGAGCTGCACGGCCTTCATGCTGGCCTGTTCGAGAATCGCATCCGAGTTCATCACGTGTACAGCGAAGTCGAAACCGTCCATGTCCCGAGCCATCACCGGCAACGCCTTCGGCAGCAGAATCGCCGCGGTCGTGTGCGAGAACGACACGGCCAGCGGCTCACGCGCCTCCTGCACGCGGGCGATCTGCTCACGCGTATCCCGCCATAATCCGTCGATGCCGATGGCAGTCTGGTACAGCATCCGCCCGGCCTGTGTGGGCGTCACGTCACTTTTCGCATTGCGCACGAACAGCGGCGCGCCGACCATCTGCTCCAATTGGGCGATACGCGACGACACCGTCGACTGCGATACCTTCAGCTCATCGGCGGCCAGCGTGAACTGACCCACCTCGTATACGGCGACCAGGGTTTCGAGCAGAGGGAACATGGTTTAACTGTACGCTGTATGATGCACGAATATTTCAATTAGCTTGGGCGTAGCCCTAGGCCACGGACCTGGACCACCCTCAGTCTCGCTTCGCGAGCCAGCTCCCGCCAGCGGAAGCCCAATGGCTTTCACATCACTATGCCTCGCGCAGTTTTGCGAGCTGCGCCTTGGCCTTGTGGAGTTTGGCATAGATCTCGTTGCGCTGGGCCGGGTTCTTGACGCGCTGATGGTCACGAGTGAGCTTGTCCACTTCGGATTCGAGCCGAGCAATTTCAGTATGGCGAATGATGCGCGCATCCAGATTCTCGACCTCCGGCGTACCCAAAATGGTCTGTGAGCACAGCGATGCCCACAGCTCATCAATAGTAGAGCCGGCCAGCTCCAGCTGGGCCTCCCCCGCCGGCTGCCAGTCGCCGGCATATACCTGATAGATCGGCGTGTGCCCGGCACGCCCCGGTATGGCGCGGCGCACGGCGAACGCGCATTCCTCACGCGTGCTGCCCTCGAACGGCACGTCGCGTACGCACACGAACACGATGCCCGATTTGCGCTGTCCGGCGATCAGGTCGATGACTTCGTTCGGTATGCCGGTGGCTTTGGCCGTAAGCTTCAGTCCGATGACCAGCACTTCCGGGATCAGTTTGCCGTCCGCAAGCCCCGTGTTGGCCGACCGGGCCAACGCCAGCATGGTGATGGATTCGATCTCGTTCACCAATCGCTGCTTGAGTTTGCCGGAAATCGGCGCTTTGCCTACGAACAAGGCTTTCGGCAGTGTGCCTTTGGCTTCGGGAATCGCCGTGGAAACGGGCAGTCCCAGCGAAATTGCGGATACAGAACCACAGTGAGCGGCCTGTGCACCAGTCATCATCGACCTTCTTTCCCGGCCTGCCATCAGTGTCATATCCTCGCAGTGCAGCAGTCCGTTTATCTATTGAAAAGCAACACTAGCGCATCCAGGCCGGAAGTCGTGGTACATATCCATATCCTGCTGCGGTTATAGAAAATCCCCTCCGAGTTTCCTCGAAGGGGATTTCCTATAACGCTAGTTCAAGCGAAGATTCTTGTCTGATGAAAATCAGGCGAGGATCTTGGTCACACGACCGGAGCCGACGGTGTGGCCACCTTCACGCACAGCGAAGGTCAGGCCTTCCTCCATAGCGATGGGCTGAATCAGCTCAACGGTGAAGGTAGCGTGGTCGCCCGGCTGAACCATCTCGACGCCTTCCGGCAGCTCGATGACGCCGGTGACGTCGGTGGTGCGGAAGTAGAACTGCGGACGGTAGTTGGAGAAGAACGGCGAGTGACGGCCGCCTTCGTCCTTGGTCAGCACGTAGACTTCGCCCTCGAACTTGGTGTGCGGGGTGACGGAGCCCGGCTTGGCCACAACCTGGCCACGCTCGACATCGTCACGGCCGAGACCACGCAGAAGCAGACCGGTGTTGTCGCCAGCCTCGCAGGCGTCCATGGTCTTGTGGAAGGTCTCGATGGAGGTGACGGTGGTCTGCTGGGTCGGGCGGATACCAACGATCTCGACCGGGGTGTTGACGGCCAGCTGGCCACGCTCGACACGACCGGTGACAACGGTACCACGGCCGGAGATGGTGAAGACGTCCTCGATCGGCATCAGGAACGGCTTGTCCAGGTCGTGAACCGGGGTCGGGATGTAGTCGTCGACAGCGTCCATGAGGTCCTTAACGGACTGGACCCACTTCTCGTGGTCCGGAGCGTCGTCGTGCAGAGCACCGTAAGCGGAGGTGTGGATGACCGGGCAGTCACGGTCGAAGCCGTTCTCGTCGAGGAGGTCGCGGACCTCTTCTTCGACGAGCTCGATGAGCTCTTCATCGTCGACCATGTCGCACTTGTTCAGGGCGACGAGGATCTTCGGAACGCCAACCTGACGGGCGAGCAGCACGTGCTCGCGAGTCTGGGCCATCGGGCCGTCGGTGGCGGCCACAACGAGGATAGCGCCATCCATCTGGGCAGCACCGGTAATCATGTTCTTCACGAAGTCGGCGTGGCCCGGGCAGTCGACGTGAGCGTAGTGACGCTTCTCGGTCTGGTACTCGATGTGGGCGATGTTGATGGTGATACCGCGGGCGGCCTCTTCCGGAGCGGAATCGATCTGGTTGAAGTCGTACTCCGGGTTGACATCCGGGAACTCCTCGTGCAGCACCTTGGAGATGGCGGCAGTCAGGGTAGTCTTACCGTGGTCGACGTGGCCGATGGTACCGATGTTAACGTGCGGCTTAGTACGCTCGTACTTTTCCTTTGCCATTACTTTTGTCCTCCTGGACGTCTCGTGAGTTTCCTGCACCCTTTCGCACAGGAACTCGCTTATTCTACTGGGTTTCTGGGTTATGTGCCACTTTGAAGAGCCAGAACCCAGTCAGCGGTATACGATATTACCGCTGACTGAAGACACTGGCTACTTCATGCAGTGGCGCGTGTCACTCGCCGCGCTGGGCCTTGATGATCTCCTCGGAGACGCTCTTCGGCACCTCGTCGTAGGAGTCCATCTCCATGGTGAACATGGCACGACCCTGGGTCTTGGAACGCAGGTCGCCGATGTAGCCGAACATCTCGGACAGCGGGACCTTGGCGTCGATGACCTTGACGCCGACACCGTCGGTCATGGACTGGATGTTGCCACGGCGCTGGTTCAGATCGCCGATGACTTCGCCCATGTACTCTTCCGGCGTACGGACTTCGACCTTCATGATCGGTTCGAGAATGACCGGCTTGGCCTTCGGGGCAGCTTCCTTGAAGCACATGGAACCTGCGAGCTTGAAGGCCATTTCGGAGGAATCGACCGGGTGCATCTGGCCGTCGGTGACGGTGGCCTTGACGCCCACGACCGGGAAGCCGGCGAGAACACCGGACTCCATGGCCTCCTTGACACCGGCCTCGATGGGGCCGATGAATTCGGCGGAGATGTGGCCGCCGGTGACCTTGTTCTCGAACTCGAAGGTCTTGCCCTCGGTGGTGTCGAGCGGCTCGAAGTTCATCAGGACCTTTGCGAACTGGCCGGAACCACCGGTCTGCTTCTTGTGGGTGTAGCCCTGGTCCATGACGGCCTTGCGGATGGTCTCGCGGTAGGCGACCTGCGGCTTGCCCTGGTTGCACTCAACCTTGAACTCGCGGCGCATACGGTCGACGATGATGTCGAGCTGGAGCTCGCCCATGCCGGCGATCAGGGTCTGGCCGGACTCTTCGTCGGTCGTGACCTGGAAGGTCGGATCCTCTTCGGCCAGCTTGGACAGGGCGATGCCCATCTTCTCCTGGTCGGCCTTGGTCTTCGGTTCGACGGCCACCTGGATCACAGGATCCGGGAAGGTCATGGAGTCGAGGGTGATCGGATCGTCGATGGCGCACAGGGTGTCACCGGTGGTCACGTTCTTCAGGCCCACGAAGGTGTAGATGTTACCGGCGTCAGCGCGGTCCATCGGGTTTTCCTTATCGGCGTGCATCTGGAAGATCTTGCCGATACGTTCCTTCTTCTCGCGGGTGGAGTCGAGCACGGAGTCGCCCGGCACAACGGAGCCGGAGTAGACGCGCACGAACACGAGCTTGCCGTAGAACGGGTGGGTGGAGATCTTGAAGACCAGAGCCGCGAACGGATCGGACTTGACCGGGTGACGGTCGATCTCGACGGACTCATCGCCAGGCTTGTAGCCCTTGATGGCCGGCACGTCTTCAGGAGACGGCAGGTAATCGACAACGCCGTCCAGCATCGGCTGAACGCCCTTGTCCTTGAAGGCGGAACCGCAGAAGATCGGGAAGGCTTCCTTGGCGATGGTGAGCTTACGCACGCCAGCGCGGATGTCTTCCTTGGACAGGTCGCCGTCCTCGAAGAACTTGTTCATGAGGTCGTCGTCGGCTTCGGCAGCGGCTTCCACGAGCTTCTCGTGGTACTCCTGAGCCTTGTCCTTGAGGTCGTCCGGGATTTCAGTGGTGTCGTACTTGGCGCCGAGCTCCTCAGTGCCGTTCCACACGTAAGCCTGCATCTCAACCAGGTCGACAACGCCAGTGAAGTCGTTCTCGGAACCAATCGGCAGCTGCATCACGATCGGAGTAGCACCCAGCTTCTCCTTGATGGTGTCGACGGAGTAGTAGAAGTTCGCGCCCAGCTTGTCCATCTTGTTGATGAAGCAGATACGCGGAACGCCGTACTTGTCAGCCTGACGCC
>OGWZ01002698.1_pt1 | contig 13397 bp, 10 predicted proteins | sample 1576141 | NCBI WGS metagenome assembly OGWZ01 (sample SAMEA3541512, study PRJEB24748) | human gut metagenome | biome: human gut; feature: human-associated habitat; material: faeces | place: China | collected 2012
ACCGGCGGCAGCGCCGCGGCCGGCTCGTCCGAAGCCGCATCTGACGCTGCATCCGACGCTGCCGCGGCAGCGCAGGAAGCGTATGCGAAGATCATGGAACAGCTCGACGCGGCCAGCAAAAAGTACGACGGCGACACCGTCGTCGCCACGGTGAACGGTACGGAAGTCACATGGAAGCTCTGCTACTATCTCATCGGCAGCATGACGAGCCAGTTCATCCGCTACACCATGGCGATCCCCGACTTTACCACCGACACGGGCGACGGCACGACGCTGCAGGAAGCGATGCGCGAAGCGCTTGAGGCGCGCATGAAGTATTACACCGTTCCGGCGGCCGAGGCGGACAAGCGCGGTCTCGCGGAGACGGTGGACGCCGAGGTCGAAACGCAGTGGAACAGCATCGTGGAGCAGTACGGCGGCGTGGACGCGCTGATGGAGGCCATGGAGAGCGCGTATCTCGACGAGCCGACCTACCGCCTGCTCCTCCGGAGCAACGCCGCGTTCAATGCCATCATGGAGGACACCTACGGCGCTAACGGCGAGAAGCTCTCTGAGGCGGACGTCCTCGCGTGGGCGAACGACAACAACTATGTCCGCTGCAAGCATATCCTCTTCCTCACAAAGAATGACGACGGAACCGACATGACGGACGAAGAGAAAGCCGAAGTCCGCAAGGAGGCCGAGACGACGCTCGAGGAGCTGCGCGCGCTCGAATCCGACCGCGAGACGATGATGGCGCGGTTCGACGAGTTGATGGCGGAAGCCGACGACCCCGGCATGACAAACTTCCCGGACGGCTACATTTTCACCGACGATCAGATGGTGCAGGAGTTTGAGGACGGCGCCCGCGCTCTCGCGGACTATGAGATCTCCGACATCGTGGAATCGAGCTCCGGCTACCACATCATCCTCCGTCTCCCGCTCGATCCCGACGGCAAGACCCTCTCGCAGGATTCCGGCACGGGCGATTATATGACGCTGCGCGCCGACGCCGCCAACGAGCTTTTCAACAACATGCTCATCGACTGGATCAACAACGCGGAGGTCGAGTGGAAGGGCGATTTCGGCACGATGGATTATAACGAGCTGTTCGAGGAACCGGCGGCGAAGTCGGCGAACGTCTGGATGTACGTTGCCATCGCGGCGCTCGTCGTGATCGTGGCGCTGGCGGCGGTGCTGCTCGGCAGAAAGAAGCCCGCCGAGACCGAAGAGACGGAAACTTCCGAGACAGCGGAAGTGACGACGGACGAGACCGAAAAGACCGAAACGGAGGACGTTCCGGAGACCGAGCCGGAAAAGGCCGCGACGGAGACGGAAGCGCCCGCCGAAGCGGAAGGCGAAACGAAAACGGAAGAGGACGAATGATCCTCTTCCAATAAGTCCATGCACCGAAATTCTCGCCGACGGCGAAAACCGCGTGCGGAACGTTGATACATACTGATACAAACCCCCTCCGTCAAAGGACTTGCTTTTGACGGAGGGGGTTTTTGCGGTCAGGGCGTTTAGTTTTCGTGCTCTGCGAGATGCCGTTTGATGGCCTGGAACGTCTCGTCGCTGATGTAGTGCTCCACGCGGCAGGCGTCCTCGGCGGCGGTCTCCGCGTTCACGCCGAGCCGGGTGAACATCTTCGTGAGACACATGTGCCGCTCAAAGATGTACTGCGCGCGCTCGCGGCCCTTGTCCGTGAGCGTGATCGCGCCGACCTTGTCCACCGAGATGTATTCCTGCTTCTTCAAAATGCCGATCGCCCGGCTGACCGAGGGCTTTGAGTAGCCGATGTATTCGCTCACGTCGATCGAACGCACGACCGGCAGCGACTGGCTCAGCCGATATATGGTTTCGAGGTACATTTCCCCGGATTCCTGCATGACCATGAGAAAAAACTCCGTTTCGTTGGATGATTATCTATTACCATATCACATTCATTTCCGAAAAACAAGCGAATTTCCAACGGCGTGCCGTGTCGGAGCCTGTCCTTTTGTGCCGATTATACAAAGATGAAAAAAAGCGGCGTTCCCTCTTGACAAGTTAGCGCGGGGTAACTATTATATAAAGCGGTTAGTGAGAGCTAACCGATTATTTTTGCGCATATGTTAGCTTGAGCTAACATTTGGAAGGAGGATGCGGCATGATGCCGTTGGTACTGGCGAATGTCGGTGAACCGCAGATCGTAAAGCGCATCGGCGGAAACCCGGAGACGAAGCGTCATCTTGAGGACCTTGGCTTCACCGTCGGCGGCGAGGTCTGCATCGTGAGCACGCTGGGCGGAAACGTGATCGTGAAGGTCAAGGAGTCCCGCGTCGCCGTCAGCGACGAGCTGGCGCGCAAGATCATGGTTTGATCATGCGTTGATGGACAAGGGCGCGCGCCCTTGCGTATCGACGCTCAGGAAAGAAAAAGAAAATATAAAATTAAGGAGGCAATGGCATGAAAACTCTGCGCGAAGTGCCGGTCGGCTCGACGGTCAAGGTCGTGAAGCTCCATGGCGAGGGCGCGGTGAAGCGCCGCATCATGGACATGGGCATCACGAGAGGCACCCAGGTCTACGTCCGCAAGGTAGCGCCCCTCGGCGACCCCATCGAAGTCACCGTCCGCAACTACGAGCTTTCGATCCGCAAGGCGGACGCCGAGATGATCGAGATCGAATAAAACCTTTTCGGGGAGAGCCCCTAATTTTTTCGAGCAGCGGTTAGCGAAGGCAAACCGCGGAAAAGCTTTTGAGAGCAGAAAGGAAGCGTGAAAATGGATTTGCGCATCGCCCTTGCGGGCAACCCGAACAGCGGCAAAACCACCCTGTTCAACGCTCTGACCGGCTCCAACCAGTTCGTCGGCAACTGGCCGGGCGTCACGGTCGAGAAGAAGGAAGGCAAGCTCAAAGGTCATGACGGTGTCATCATCACCGACCTTCCGGGCATTTATTCTCTGTCCCCCTACACGCTGGAGGAAGTCGTAGCGAGAAATTACCTCATCGGCACGCGCCCCGATGCCATTTTGAACATCATCGACGGCACGAACCTTGAGCGTAACCTTTATCTCACCACGCAGCTCACCGAGCTCGGCATCCCCGTGGTGCTGGCGGTGAACATGATGGATGTCGTCCGCAAGAACGGCGACAAGATCGACGTTGCGGAGCTGTCCCGTCAGCTTGGCTGCCCGGTCGTGGAGATCTCCGCGCTGAAGGGCGACGGCGTCAAGGAAGCTGCCGAGACCGCCATCAAAGCCGCGAAGGGCGGCAAGACCATCCCGATGCACAAGTTCTCCGGCCCGGTCGAGCACGCCATTGCCCACATCGAAGAGGCTGCCGTACACACCCTGCCCGAAGAGCAGCAGCGCTGGTACGCTGTCAAGGTGTTCGAGCGCGACGATAAGGTGCTTGAGTCCCTGAACATCCCGGCGGATGTCAAGGCCCACATCGAGCAGGACATCGAGGCCGCCGAGAAGGAGCTCGACGACGACGCCGAGAGCATCATCACCAACGAGCGCTACGTTTACATCGCCGAGGTCATCAAGGCCTGCTACAAGAAGAAAAACGCCGGCGCTCTCACCTCCTCCGACAAGATCGACAAGATCGTCACGAACCGCTGGCTGGGTCTGCCCATCTTCGCGGCCGTCATGTTCCTCGTTTACTGGATCGCCATGGTCGCCGTCGGCGCGCCCGCGACCGACTGGGCCAACGACGGTCTGTTCGGCGACGGCTGGCACCTGTTCGGCATCGGCTCCGCGGCGTACAACGAAGTCGCTGAGCAGTACGGAGACGCCTCCGCCATCGTGGACGGCTACGACGCTTACGTTGAAGAAAACGGCGCCGCTCCCGAAGGCGAATTTACTTACGAAGTTGAAGACGAAGAGACCCTCGAGATCACCGAAGAGACCGCGACGCTCAAGGATTACGAAAAGGCGCTCGCCACGCTCGACGAGATCGGCGACGAGCCCGATCCGGCGGACTACGGTGTTTGGGTCCCCGGCATCCCCGTGCTGATCGGCAATGCTCTCGAGGCGGCCGGCGCGGCGGAATGGCTCAGCGGATTGATCCTTGACGGTATCGTCGCCGGTGTCGGCGCGGTGCTCGGCTTTGTGCCGCAGATGCTCGTCCTCTTCCTGCTCCTCGCGTTCCTCGAAGCCTGCGGCTACATGGCCCGTATCGCGTTCGTTCTCGACCGTGTGTTCCGCAAGTTCGGCCTTTCCGGTAAGTCCTTCATCCCGATGCTCATCGGCGTCGGCTGCGGCGTGCCGGGCGTCATGGCATCGCGTACCATTGAAAATGAGCGCGACCGCCGTATGACGATCATGACCACCACGTTCATCCCCTGCGGCGCGAAGGTCCCGTTCATCGCCATGATCGCCGGCGCGATCTTCGGCGGCAGTCCCTGGGTCTCCACCTCCGCTTACTTCATCGGCATGGCCGCCATCGTCATTTCCGGCATCATGCTCAAAAAGACCAAAATGTTCGCCGGCGACCCCGCTCCGTTCGTTATGGAGCTTCCCGCCTACCACTGGCCGACGCTCGGCAACGTTCTCCGCAGCATGTGGGAGCGCGGCTGGAGCTTCATCAAGAAGGCCGGCACGATCATTCTTCTTTCCACCATCTTTGTCTGGTTCACCACGTACTTCGGCTGGGTCGACGGTCAGTTCCAGATGCTGTCTGAGGACCAGATCGACTACTCCATCCTCGCGGCCATCGGCGGCGCGATCTGCTGGATCTTTGCGCCTCTCGGCTGGGGCAACTGGCAGGCGACGGTCGCTTCCATCACCGGCCTCGTCGCCAAGGAGAACATCGTCGGCACGCTCGGCATTCTCTACGGCGCCGGCGAAGGCACCGTGTGGCAGCACATCGGCGCGGCGTTCACCCCGATCACCGGCTACTCGTTCCTCGTGTTCAACCTGCTGTGCGCTCCGTGCTTCGCGGCTATCGGCGCTATCAAGCGCGAGATGAACAACGCCAAGTGGACGTGGTTCGCCATCGGTTACCAGTGCGTGTTCGCTTACGCCGTCGCGCTGATGATCAACCAGTTCGGCGCTCTCTTCACCGGCAGCGTCAACGTTATCGGCCTGATCTTCGCTCTGCTCGTGCTCGCGTTCATCATCTACATGCTCTTCTTCAAGAAGTACACCGAGGCCACCCGCCTCAGCGACAAGGCAGTTAAGTAAGCATTCCCACACCAACAGACAAATTCCTCAAAGGAGGTAAGGTTTCATGCTCGGCTGGATCATGGAAAATATCGGAACGATCCTCATTACGATCGTTCTGGCGGTAATTGTCGTATTAATCATACGCTCGCTCGTAAAGGACAAGAAACAGGGTAAGTCGTCCTGCGGCGGAAACTGCGGCCATTGTCCGATGGGCGGCTCCTGCCACGAAGGAGGAAAACATCATGGTTAAGACCGTACTCACGATCGACGGAATGGCTTGCGGAATGTGCGAAAGTCATGTGAATGACGCCATCCGCAATGCCCTCCGCGTGAAGAAAGTTACCTCGTCTCATGCAAAAGGCGAAACGGAGATCCTCTCCGAAGAGCCGCTGAGCGAAGAAGCGCTGCATCGTGTGCTTGATGGCACCGGGTACACGATCACGGCGATCCGCTCGGAGCCTTATGAGAAGAAGAAATTCTCTCTTTTTGGGAAAAAGTAAATAAGGCAGCGCAAAAAAGGAACTGCCGCAGATGGCCTCTGCGGCAGTTCCTTTTGTCATATTCCGGGAGGGGTTCTTTTCCCCGTTATTCCCAGAGCTTCTTCGGGTATACGCCCTTCGCCTTCATGTCCGCTACGGCGGCCTGGACGCGCGGGAGATCCTCGCGGTACGTCACGCCGTACCAGGTCTCCTCGCACGGCAGCACCTGCACGCGCGCAAGGCCTGCGTGCATCTCCTTATCCGCGACCCACGGCAGGAAGTACTCCGCCTTGAGCGGATTTTTCGGCAGGATCTCGCGCACGAAGTCCTCAAACCGCTCGTCGAACGCGCGCATCATCCGCTTGCGGAAGCCCCAGAAGTTCATCGATACGAGCGTATCGCCGGGAAGATCGATGAAAGTCTCGCCATCGGTCGTGTAGGCGGCGTGGTCGCCGCGCTTTTCAATGTGCGTCCGCTCGGTGATCGAGGTGAGAAAGCCGTTTGCCGTTTCGCACACGCCGCGCGCGACATACCCGTTTTCGGTAACGGTATTGCGCATGCGATACCCGACCATGGCGTTCTCGCTCTCCGCCATCGGCTCGGCGAGAAAATCATAGAGCGCGCGGAATGCCCCTGCGCCGTAAAAATCGTCGGCGTTGATGACGGCGAACGGGCCGTCGATCACGTTCCGGCAGGCGCGCACGGCGTGCGCCGTGCCCCAGGGCTTTTCGCGCCCTTCGGGAACGGTGAACCACTCCGGCACATCGTCCGGCGACTGGAACACATACTGCACGTCCATCCGGCTTTCCACATGGCTGCCGACGATGGCGCGGAAATCCGACTCGCGTTCCTTTTTGATGACGAACACGACCTTGCGGAAGCCCGCCTGGTAAGCGTCGTACAGCGAGAAGTCCATGATGATCTCGCCGTTGTCGCCCACGGGCGTGATCTGCTTGAGCCCGCCGAAGCGGCTGCCCATACCGGCGGCCATGATAATAAGCGCAGGGTTTTCCATAGGGGATTCCTCCGAAAAATTTTCGCATTGTAAGACCCGCCGGGATATCCCGGCGGGTCGGGGTTTTTGTAAGAGGTCGATCAGAGAAGCAGGGACTTCTCGCTCTCGCGGTCGAAGAGGTGGATGCTGTCCTCGTGCAGCTCGAGAGAGACCTGCTGGCCGTAGGACGGGATGGCGTCCAGTTCCAGTGTCGGGACGATGACGACGGCGTCGTGGCCGGCGGCGGTGAGATGCAGATGCACGCTCGAGCCCATCATTTCGGACACGTCCACGCGCGCGGGGATGCCGCCGGTCTTTGCGAGCACGATGTGCTCCGGGCGGATGCCGAGCGTCACGAGGCCGGACTTCACGTCGTTGCGGAGGAGCGCGGCCTGCTTATCCTCGGTGAGGTTGACCTGCTCGCCGCAGACCTCGACGGTGTACTTGTCGCCGTCGCGCTTGAGCTCGGCGTCGAAGAAGTTCATCTGCGGCGTTCCGATGAATCCGGCAACGAAGAGGTTGGCGGGCTTATCGAACACTTCCTGCGGCGTGCCGATCTGCTGGATGAAGCCGTCGCGCATGATGACGATGCGGTCGCCGAGCGTCATGGCCTCGGTCTGGTCGTGGGTGACGTAGATGAACGTGGTGTCGATCTTGTCGCGCAGCTTGATGATCTCGGCGCGCATCTGGTTGCGGAGCTTGGCGTCGAGGTTGGAGAGCGGCTCGTCCATGAGGAACACCTTGGGGCTGCGCACGATGGCGCGGCCGATGGCGACACGCTGGCGCTGGCCGCCGGAGAGCGCCTTCGGCTTACGGTCGAGCAGGGCGGTGATGTCCAGGATCTCCGCGGCCTCGCGGACCTTCTTGTCGATCTCGGCCTTCGGGAGCTTTTTGAGCTTGAGCGAGAACGCCATGTTCTCGTAAACGGTCATGTGGGGATAAAGAGCGTAGTTCTGGAATACCATGGCGATGTCGCGGTCCTTGGGGGCGACGTCGTTCATGCGCTTGCCGTCAATGAAAAGATCGCCCGAGGTGATCTCCTCGAGACCGGCGATCATGCGCAGCGTCGTGGACTTGCCGCAGCCGGACGGGCCGACGAGCACGATAAATTCACGGTCGGCGATATCCAGCGAGAACTGCTGCACCGCAACGACACCCTCTTCGGTGATCTGCAGATTGTGCTTCTTCTCGGGAACGTCGCCCTTTTTCTTCTTCGTGCCGCCCTGATTCGGATAGATCTTCTTGATGTCTACCAGACGTACTTCTGCCATGTGTACCGATCCTGATCTGAGAGCCTCCGCTGCTCAGACCTTACCTCCGCCGATAAATGTACGGAGGACATACGGCAGGTCTCCACACTGCCGCACCGCGGATCCTGCGGGGAAAACAAACTCCTTTCATCGAACCGCGTACCGCTCGTAAGGTGGAGAGCGGAAGCCGTTCGGTATTGTATTTAACGTACCATAAAACCGTTTCCAACGCAAGACCTGTTATGGCATTTCGCCAAAACTTTACATGGTTTTTGCCTGCATCGCGCGCAGCACCTCGTCGATCCGGTGCGCGGCGGCGAGGAAGTCCGCCTCGGTGTACCCCTTTGTCGTCATCGCGGCGGTGCCGATGCGCACGCCGGAGGTCTGCTGGGGGCTTCTCGTTTCGTTGGGAACGCAGTTTTTGTTGAGCGTGATGCCATGGCGGTCGAGCTCATCCTGCACCGCCTTGCCGGTGAGCCCCGTTTTCGTGAGATCGAGCAGGAACAGGTGGTTGTCCGTGCCGCCGGTCACAACGTCGTAGCCCATTTTCCGGAACTCCTCGCACATCGCGCGGCAGTTTCGCACAACGGCGTGGATGTATTCGCGGTATTCGTCCGTGCAGGCTTCCTCGGCGGCGACGGCCTTGCCCGCGATCACGTGCTCGAGCGGCCCGCCCTGCGTGCCGGGGAACACGGCGCTGTCCACCTTCTTCGCAAGCTCCGGCTTACAGAAGATCATGCCGCCGCGCGGCCCGCGCAGCGTTTTGTGCGTCGTGGTCGTGATGATGTCGGCGAGTCCGAACGGCGACGGGTGGTCCCCTGCCGCGACGAGACCCGCGATGTGCGCCATATCCACCATAAAGTATGCGCCCACGCTTTTGGCGATGTCTGCGAAGCGCGCGAAATCGATGACGCGGCTGTACGCCGAAGCGCCTGTGAGAATGAGCTTCGGCTTATATTCGGCGGCCTTTTGCTCCACGTCCGCAAAGTCGATGAAGCCCTGCGCGTCCACGTCGTAGAATTTCATATCGAAGAGCTTGCCGCTGAAATTGACGGACGAGCCGTGCGTCAGGTGGCCGCCGTTATTGAGCGACATGGCGAGGACCGTGTCGCCCGGCTGCAATACGCTCATATACGCCGCGAGATTCGCGTTCGCGCCGCTGTGCGGCTGGACGTTCACGTGGTAGTCGGTATGGAACACCTTTTTCCACATGGCGCAGCAGTATTCCTCAAGGTCGTTCACTATCTCGCAGCCGCCGTAGTAGCGGCCGCGGTTTCCGGAAACGCGCTCGGCGGGATAGCCCTCGGCGTACTTGTTCGTGAGACACGAGCCGACGGCGCGAAGGACATTCTCGCTCACAAAATTTTCGCTCGCGATCAGCTCAACGGTAGCGTCCTGCCGCGCCTGCTCGCGGGCGATATAATCAAATACTTTGGATGGCATGGGTCGTCTCCTTTTTATCTATTCATTTAAAAAATGCCTCCCTCTTTGAGGGAGGTGGACAGGTTATCCTGTGAAGTGCGGCACCCCGGTGAAAAGGGGCGGAGGCAAAAGACGGAGAGAGACGTTTTGCGCGGAACGCTGCGTGGGCGGAGCAGAGCCCCGCCCCTACAGGCATGGTGTTCGTTTGCCGCAAAACCAACAGTCTCCCTCCGGGAGGGGCGCTTTATCCCGCGAACCCGTTCGGATTTTTGCTCTGCCAGTTCCAGCTGTCGCGGCACATATCCTCGAGAGAGTGTTCCGCCTTCCAGCCAAGCTCCCGCTCGGCCTTGCCCGGGTCGCAGTACACCTCGGCGACGTCTCCGGCGCGGCGCGGGGCGATCTTGTAGGGGACCTTCTTCCCCGTCGCCTTTTCAAAGGCATGCACCATATCGAGCACGCTGTAGCCGTGGCCGGTGCCGAGATTGAACACGAAAACGCCCTTCCGCTCCGCCATATAGTCCATCGCCGCGACATGGCCGCGCGCGAGATCGACGACGTGCAGATAGTCGCGCACGCCCGTGCCGTCCGGCGTGGGATAGTCGTTGCCGAATACGCTCAGATACTCGCGCCGTCCGGCGGCGGTCTGGGCGATGTACGGCATCAGATTGTTCGGGATGCCGCGCGGATCCTCGCCGATGAGTCCGCTCGGATGCGCGCCGACGGGGTTGAAGTACCGCAGCAGCATAACGGTCCATTCGCCGTCGGCCTTCGCCGTATCGGAGAGGATCTGCTCGCTCATGTACTTCGTCCAGCCGTAGGGATTTGTGCAGCCGCCGGTGCGGGCGCTCTCGTCCACGGGCATCGTATTGTCCGGCGAATACACCGTCGCGGACGAGGAGAAGAGGATCTTCTTCACGCCGTGCGCCGCCATCGTCTGGCAGAGATGGATGGTCGTGCCGAGGTTGTTGTTGTAGTACCGCAGCGGCTGCTGCACCGACTCCCCTACCGCCTTGAGACCGGCAAAGTGGAGCACGCAGTCAAACCGGTGCGTATCGAAAAGCTCATTGAGAGCTGCGCGGTTCAAAAGATCCATTTCGTGGTATTCGAGCGTCTTTCCGGTGATGCGCTCGACGCGCCGCAGGCACTCCGCGTTGGCGTTGACGAGATTGTCCACCACAACGACCGAATGTCCGGCGTTCAGAAGCTCCACACAGGCGTGGCTGCCGATGTATCCGGCGCCGCCGGTAACGAGAACGTTCATAAATACGACCTCCTTATAATATCACATTATCTCATTGTAACCGAAACCCCCTGCTCTTTCAAGAGCAGGGGGTTCCAAGACAGGGATTTATTTTTCGCTGAGTTCGAGATCGGCCTCGTCCACGTGGTAGAGCGCCTTTTTGGAGAGCGCGTCGTACATGACGGGCACGACGTAAAGCGTCATGAGCGTGGCGTACAGCAGTCCGCCGATGCACGTTACGGCGAGCGGCTGGATGAGCGACGTTGCTTCGCTCTGGCCGAGCGCCATGACGATGAGACCGAGGATGGTCGTGATGCTCGTCATCAGAATCGGACGCAGACGGGTGACGGCGGCGTCCGCAATGGCCTCACGCCGGTCCATGCCGCCGATGCGCAGCTGGTTGATGTAGTCCACGAGCACGATGCCGTTATTCACGATGATGCCGACGAGCATGATCATGCCGAGCATCGAGAGCAGGTTGATCTCCAGCCCCGCAATGAGCAGCGCGAGGAAACCGCCGGTGAACGCGAGCGGGATCGTGAACATGACGATGAACGGCGATTTGAGATCCTGGAACTGCGCGACCATCACGAGATATACGAGCAGGATACCGACCGCGAGCATCAAAACGAGCTGTCTGAGCGCCTCGACGATGGATTCGCGCTCGCCGGTGAAGCCGATGGTCGTGCCGTCCGAGGGAGAGAACGATGCGAGCGCTTCCTCGGCGGCGTTCGTCACGAGCGTGACGTTGCAGCCCTCGGCGATGTCGGCGGTCACGTCGATGTACCGGCGCTGGTTGAGACGGCGGATGCTCGAAAGGCTCTCGGTCTCCTCGACCGTGGCAATGTCCCTGAGCGCGACGGAATGCACCGTGCCGTCCTTCGCCGTCACGTCAAACGTGAGAGAGCGGACGTATTCGGGCGTGATCTTGTCCTTCCCGGCGGTCTGTACGCTGACGGCATAGGTGTCGCCGCCGTCCGAAAGCTCGATGAGATCGGCCGAGCCGGTGAGCGCCTTTGCCACCTGCATATACACCTGCGCCACGGTGAGTTGCTCCTTTGCCGCCTTTTTCTTGTCCACGGTGAAGTGCAGCTCGGCGGTGGGCTCCTCTTCCCCGGCGGCGACGTTTTCCGTGCCGTCCACGCCGCGCAGCACATCGGCCACGGCGTCGGCGGTCTCGCGCAGATCGTCGAGATCGTTGGAGTATACGCGCACCGTGATGCCGCTGCTCGTGAGCATCTGCGTCATGGAGGACATGAGCGAGTTCGCGTCGGCGTTCACGGCGGCCTCCATATCGGCGCATTTTTCGTTGATCTCTTTCGCAACGCGGCTCGCCTTATATCCGCTCTCGAGCAGGACATAGAACGAAACGTCGCCCTCGGTGGTCATCATGGAAAGGCTGGAGCCGGCGCTGTCGCCGATGGCGCCGCCGACGGTCTCCACGCCCGGCACGGTGAGCATTCGCGCCGCTGCCTCGTCCGCCGCGGCGGTCGTGTCGGCAAAGGAGCTGCCCTCCGGCATCGTGAGCGTTACCATCATCTGCTCCATCTCCATATCGGGGAGGAACGTGAAGCCCTTGGCGATCACCGCCGCGCCGCTTGCGATGAGCAGTGCCACCGCGGTGAGGAGCGTGACGGCCTTGTGGTTCACCGCCCAGAGGACGGACTTTTTGTATTTCGGCATGAAGCGCGTGAACGCCGTTTCGCTCTGGGGCCTGGCGTGCGCGAGCAGCTTGCCCGCGAGCGCCGGGACGAGCGTGAGCGCTACGATGAGACTGGCGATGAGCGCGTAGCTGAGCGTGAGCACCATATCGGTGAAGAGCTCGCGCGTAAGGCCCTCGACGAACGCAATCGGGACAAAGACGCAGATGGTCGTGAGCGTGGAGGCCGCGATCGCGCCGCCGACCTGCCGCGCGCCGGACACGGCGGACTTGACCGTTGATTCGCCGAGCGCGCGCAGGCGGTAGGTGTTTTCGATCACAACGACGGAGTTATCCACCAGCATGCCGACCGATATCGAAAGACCGGAGAGCGACATGATGTTGATGGAAACGCCGGTGAAGTACATGAGCGTGAGCGCGAAGAGCAGGCTGATCGGGATCGAGCAGAGCGTGATGACCGTGGGCCGCCAGTCGCGCAGGAAGAGGAAGAGAATGACGACCGAGAAGAGCGCGCCCCAGAGAAGGCTCGAGAGGATCGAGTCGCGCAGGAGATAAATGTAATCGCCCTGATCCATGAGCGCGGTGAACGTCAGCCCCGGATACTGCGCGCTCAGCTCTTCAAACGCGGCGTTGATGTTGTCAGACACTCTCGCCGTCGCGTAGTTTGACTGCTTGGAGAACATGAGGATGAGACCGTCGTTGCCGTTGAGCGAGGCATAGATCTCCCCCGCGTTGTCGGCGCGGACAACGTCCGCCACATCGCACACGCGGATGGGGTCAAGGCCCTCGATGCCGAGATCGAGCAGCACAAGGTTTTCGAGATCCTCGCCGTCCGCGATGGCGTCGCCGACGGTGACGATGATGCCGTTGCCGTTCTCGTCATACACATACCCGGCGGGCATGTCGAGATTCTGCGCGGCAATGAGGCTGCTCAGCGTTTCCAGCGTGATGACGCCGTGGAGGTCGGCCGCGTCGAGCGCGGAGGCGAGCTGCTCCTCAAGCGTTTTCACTGCCGCGTCGAGCTGCGTCTGCGCGCTGGTGAGCGCGGTCTGCGCCGCGGCGAGCTGGCCGCCCGCGAGTGAGATCTTCGTTACGCCGCCCATGAGCTCGCCCGGCAGCTCCTCGAGCTGCTTCTGCATGTTTTTGAGCGATTCCATCTGCTTTTTGGATTCCTCTTCGAGCTGGGCGCAGCGCTCCTCCGCTGCGGCGATCTGCGTGCGCA